>Ga0210027_1003846_pt1 | contig 11855 bp, 18 predicted proteins | sample CryGeymeta201510_FD_183978 | JGI IMG/M metagenome (GOLD analysis project Ga0210027, IMG submission 183978) | Groundwater microbial communities from Crystal Geyser aquifers in Utah, USA - Crystal Geyser metaG 2015-10 (SPAdes) (version 2) | ecosystem: Environmental > Aquatic > Deep subsurface >...
TGACACCAGCGATTAAAACATGGTGGCATTGATGAAGATGTTGTTTCTTTCATTTTGACCTAAAAACGTTATAATACAAAAATTATAACCTAATTTCTTTTATCGTTTTGTTTAAGTACCGCTAAAGCAAAAAATAACTAAAGCAAGAAATAACTAAAGCAAGAAATAACTAAAGCAAAAAATAACTAAAGCAAGAAATAACTAAAGCAAAAAATAACTAAAGCAAGAAATAACTAAAGCAAGAAATAACTAAAGCAAAAAATAACTAAAGCAAGAAATAACTAAAGCAAAAAATAACTAAGGCAGGAAATAACTAAGGCAGGAAATAACTAAGGCAGGAAATCTTGTTTTCTTTATCATTTAGGCAGTATAAGCACTCAACCCATTTAACTTACATTTTTTATGAGTTAAAAATGACTAAAACTCTGTTCCCTCTTCTCTATCCTCACTTTATGATGCACACTAGCTTATAATATAATTAACGAAATAACTAAAACAAGAAATAACGAAATGAAGATTATTGCGATAACTGGTTATAAGGGTGGGGTCAGTAAAACCATCACCTCTATTCATATCGCTCGATTTTTATCGGATTATGGCACAGTACTGTTAATTGATTCAGATCCTAATCGTTCTGTGGAAAAATGGGCTAAACGGACTGATTCTGTCCCCCCTTTTAAGATCAAAAATGAAAAGTCTGCTCCTGCTCACATTGCGGGTAATGATTTTTTAGTCCTTGATACTCCAGCACGTCCTGATAGTAATGAATTAGCAGAAATTAGCGAGGAAGCTCATTTAACGATTCTTCCCTGTATTCCCGATGCTATCAGTTTAGACCCGATGTTAATGATGTTTCATGATTTAGCACCATCGGCTAATTATCGGGTCTTAATTTCTGTTACTCCTCCTTATCCTTCTAAGTCGGCGGAAGAATTGAGGAAATTACTCTTAGAAAATCAAGTTATGGTTTTTAATGGTCAAATTAGACGTTCTGCTTCTATTGTTAAGGCGATCGATCTGGGGATAACGGTGGCACAGATGAAGGGAAGAGAACGATTACCTTGGCGAGATTATCAAGAAATTGGCAAAGAAATATTGGAGGCTATTAATTATGGGAAGGCTTAGTAAGGTTTTTGATACGGCAAAGGAATCTTCATTGCCTAAAAATAACGAAAGCATGAATTCTTTAAATCAAGAAAATAATCCAACACTAATAGAAGAAACTTCCTCTTCGACTAAAGAAACAACGAATTCTTTAAATAAAGAAAGCAACAAGACAAGAAATAACGAAAGCATGAATTCTTTAAATCAAGAAAACAATCCAACACTAGAAACTTCTCTATCTAGTAAAGAAATCAATAATTCTTTAAATCAAGAAATCAATAATTCTTTAAATCAAGAAAACATCAATTCTTTAAATCAAGAAAATAATAAAGCACTAAATAAAGAAAACACGAATTCTTTAAAAACAGAAGAAAAGAAATCTTTAAATAAAGAATTAGTTAATCTCAATTTTAAAGTAGATGTTGAGATCCGGCGAAAAATAAAGCAGTTTGCGGCGGCTCATGATCAATCTTTAAAGGAAGTGTTTGAAAGGGCGATCGAGTTTTATATCCAACATCATCCCTAATTTAAAATAAAATTGAATCTCAACTAGTAGTCTATCAACTTAGAAATGATGGATAAAATCATTCTCTAAAATTGATAATCATCACTAGACAAACTAAAATTAAGTAATAAAGAAAATAAAACAGCATGATTGATGACAAATCTAAGACGTTGGCTTTGATGGAAGAAATGAGCCAATTTCTACCTTTCACGGTTTATCCAACATCAAGATTAATCCAAATACTTATAGAAAAAGGTTATAATCTGCACCAGAATCTGGGATTTAAGGTGATCGAACTTTTGTATCATAATGATGTTGGCGGAATTATGTGCTGTTTGGAGTCAGAAATATTTGATCAAGAGGCTTTTGTTATTTCTATTACTCATCTGATTATTTCTGATGATAATCCTTTGGCTCAAAAAATTAGAGCCTATCAAAAAATAAGAACTATTCGTTTAGCCATGGAAAATGGTAAATCAGGACAAGCAAAACGTTTAGCCAAAAAACAGAGGAAAAAAAAGGGCTTTGCTTCTAATGACAGTAAATGGTAATTACCGAAGTTTTTTTGGAATTAGAAACAAGAATTTCTATTTACATTAATCTTGTTAATGCAAAAAAAACTTGACAATCAAAATTATTTGAGCTACATTAGGTTTAGTCAAGTTAAAACATTAATAATTTTAATGTAAGAAAAATGGAAAAATCTTTGGGGATTTATCGTCCCACTTTACGTTATGGAAAGCCGTTTATCTGGCAATTAGAGTTAGTATGTGGCAATACTCCAGACACTCTTGAATATCAAAAGCGTGTTGGGAATAATCCTTCTTATTATTATGCTCAGAGCGATCGAGCTTGTCGTGCTTATCCTTTTTCTCAAATCAAATCAGTAATTGAATCAATGATGTATCCTGAAGTGGAGGAAAGTTTGCAACGTTGGCGTGAAAGAGTAGGAGAAGAAGAAGCTAATCGTATCTGTTCCGAGTCAAAAGCGGCGGGGGAAATGGGTCATAAGGCTTTAGCTAATTGGACTCAAAATAAACCTCTTGGTGTTTGTTCAATGGATATGATGGGCTATCGTCAAGGGTTAGAAAATAAAATTCTGCCTTATCTAAATAAAAATACTTTGGATTTATCTGTTGAGGATAAGCAGGGGCAGACTATCCCTTTATCTGAACTTTTTGTGGCAGACTTTAACGTTGGTTTTATTGGACGCTTGGACTTGGTTACTTCTTTAAAATATCCAAATAACAATACCAGAGTGTTATTAGAATTAAAGGGCAGTCGCAAACAGAAGACGATCGAGCAGATGGAGTCTCATATTATTCAAGCAGTTGCTTATTGGCAAACTTTTAATCGTATTGCTTTAGCTTATCCATACCAGTTACAACCTTTAGATGGTGTAGCAATGGCTTATATCTATCAAGACGGTGATGGTGATTTATTACCGATTTTAGGTCAAGAGTTAAGGGAATATGAACAGCAATGGCAACAATGGCTAAGTTGTTTTTATGACTTGCTCACAGGTGCAAAAGTAGCTTAGTGGGGACTAGGCTACTTTTGAGGGGTTACGCTTCGTGGGGACGTTGGTAACTCTCACCAATTAACTCATATCCCAGTCACTCTTAAATATGCACATTATTTATTGTATTGGCTGGGGTCTGAAAAATTCAATTTTGAGCAAAAAAATACGTATGCAATCTTATAGGAAACTTCCTTTACATAAATTAGGCTATTTGCGTAGTGGCTATAGTATGCGCAAAAAACCAGAAACCATTAATTCTGATGATGCAACTATACCAACTCATTGGTTAATTCCCATGAAAGCTATTTATGGTAGGCAAAAATATCATATTGATTGGGAGAAAATTGAACCTATAGAGTTAGAAACTTCTAACAAGTACGCTGAATATATTGCTAAGGAGGGAGACTTACTACTATATCTTCGGGGGTATTTAAAGGCTATAGCAATACACCAACCGCCAAAAAATATTTTTATTCATAATAACTGGGCAATGTTTACACCAAATGAAAATGTCAACCCTGAGTATATTGCTTGGTGGTTTAACCATCCCAAAACTCAGTATCATCTTAAAATTTTAGCTACTGGTTCAGGTACTTCTTTTCTGACTTTAAAAGACTTAGAAACTATAAAAGTACCTTTACCTTCTTTAGATATACAAAAAAAGATTGCCGATTTACAAAGTTTACAGGAACGTGAAGTTGAGTTGATGGAGAGGTTACAGTTTTTGCGTACTCAGATGATTAATGGACTGACAAGACAGTTTTTAGAAGGACATTAAATCTTTAAGGAGTAATTGGTAACGATTATAAGAATAGGCATTAACTAGACTACAATTCATTTTATCAAGGAGAATAATTAATTATGGCGGTTGTTAAGACTCAAGCAGAAATCAATAACGTTATTTGGCAAGCCTGCGATACTTTTCGGGGGGTAATTGATCCTTCTCTCTATAAAGACTATATTTTAGTTATGTTATTCGTCAAATACCTTTCTGACTTGTTTAAAGACAAGTTAGCTGAGTATCAGGACAAGTATCAAGGGGATAAAAAAGGCATTGAACGCATCGAAAGGACAATGAGTCGGGAGCGTTTTTATTTGCCCCCTACCGCTCGTTTTGACTATCTCTACGAGAGTCGTAATGCCACTAATATCGGGGAGTTAATTGATGAGGCTTTAGCTCAAATTGAAAATAGTAATAAGGAAAAATTACAGGATGTCTTTCGCAATATTAGTTTTAATAATGAGAGTACGTTAGGGGAAACTAAGGAAAGAAACGATCGACTGAAGCACTTGTTAGAAGATTTTGCCCAGTTGGATTTACGTCCGTCTCACCTCGAAGCCCGTGACGTGATTGGGGATTGTTATGAGTATCTGATAGGTAAATTTGCCGCCGATAGTGGTAAAAAAGGAGGGGAGTTTTATACTCCTCCTGAAGTCTCTACCCTTTTAGCCCGTATAATTGCCCCCAAGTCGGGGGATACTATTTGTGACCCTTGTTGTGGTTCAGGTTCATTACTAATTCGTACTGCCCAAGAGATAACAGACCGCAATACGGCTTTATACGGGCAGGAGATGAATGGCGGTACATGGGCTTTATGTCGGATGAATATGTTTTTGCATGGTTTTGATAATGCTACCATTGCCAAGGGTGACACTATCCGCAATCCTCAATTACTTAAAGATGACCAACTGCAACGGTTTAATGTGGTGGTGGCTAATCCGCCTTTTTCTTTGGATAAGTGGGGGCATGATAACGCTCAGGGCGATCGATTTGGGCGGTTTAATGATGGCATTCCCCCCAAAAGTAGAGGAGATTATGCTTTTATTCAGCACATGATAACTACCATGGCGCAAATCGATGGACGAGTGGGGGTAGTTGTACCCCATGGGGTGTTATTTCGGGGGGCATCGGAGGGCAAAATCCGCAAGGCTTTAATTGAGCAGAATCTGCTGGAAGGGGTGATTGGTTTACCTGCTAATTTGTTCTTTGGTACGGGTATTCCTGCGGCTTTGATGTTTTTTAACCGCAGGAAGTCTGATGATAAAGTCTTTTTTATTGATGCTAGTAATGACTATGAAGACGGGAAAAATCAAAACCGTCTCCGTCAAGAGGATATAGAGAAAATAGTCAGCACTTGGCAAAAGCGCAAAAATGTAGATAAGTACGCCCATCTTGCGACTTTTAATGAGTTAAAAGAAAATGACTTTAATCTCAATATCCCTCTCTATGTGGACACCTTTGAGGAGGAGGAAGACATTGATATTAAGGCGGTGCAGGAGGAAATTAAAACCATTGAGGATGAGTTATTGCAGGTTAGGGGCAAAATGGACGCTTATTTGCAAGAGTTAGGCTTGATTTGAGCAATTTCTTGAGTAATAAGTAAGAAGTAATGAGTAATTTTTGAGTAATTAGTAAGCAATAAGGAGTTATTTTTTAGGAAAATTTAGTTATATTTTATCTATAAATTATTAACAAGGGTTGTTATGAATAATCAAACATTTTCTTTAGAAATTAGAGAGGGAAAACTAATTATTCCTTCTGAAATTGAAAACTATTTAAGTCAATTTTCCGATAATATTCAAGTATTCTTAACTGTTCAATCAACGTCAAATGATTTAGCTAATAAGTGGGATAAATGGTTTGAAGAAGTGGAAAATTCTCAAGTTTTAAATGGTGCTATTAATCCAGAAGATGAGTATGGACAAATATTAATAAATAAGTATAAAAACCAAGGTTTAGAGTTATGATTATTTGCGATACTGCTCCTTTATTTTGCTTGGTTGATAAGTCTCAACCTCGTCATTTGGCTGTGAAAAACTTTGTCAAAAATAATCCTAATACTTTGATAACAACTTGGTCTTGTTTTACCGAAGCTATGTATTTAAGTTTACAGCGTGGGGGGTGGTTGATGCAAAATCAATTAAGTAAGTTATTATTAGAAAAATTGCTATTTTTAGAGCCTATTGAAACGACAGATTATGTTCGTTTATTTCAATTAATGGATAAATATAAAGATCGTCCAATGGATTTAGCGAACGGCACTTTAGTTATTGTAGCTGAAAAACTAAATATTAATTCTATTTTAACTTTTGATTCTGATTTTTTCTTCTATTTAATTAATGATAAACAGCCTTTTAATGTTATTAATTTAGTGGGGATATAGTAAAAAGCCGTGAGTAATTTCTTGAGTAATGAATAAAAACTGCTATTATGAAAATAAGAAATTCATAAGGCACAATTTTATTATATTCTTATGGCACAAATAAAGACGATCGGAAGCAATGGACAAATTTCTTTAGGGAAGGAGTTTGCAGGGGAAAATGTGTTAATTGATAATCCTGAATATGGTGTTTGGACTATTAAAATTGGCAAGTTTATCCCCCATAATGAACAGTGGTTATTGGAAAAAGATAATGCGACTAAACTTGATGAGGCTTTGGATTGGGCTAGTAAAAATAAACCCTCTCACACTGATTTAATGGAGTTAGAAAATTCTTTATCTACTCATTTCAATGTCAATAATGATCATGATTAGGGAGTATTTTAAATATTAATTAAATGGCTAATATTTTGCTGGATTTAAACCCTCCTGTTTTTCAAAAAGATTTATTTTCTTTGAGTAAGGAAGATGCCTATAATGTCTTAAATACCTTAAAGAAAATAACTAAAATGGATTGGGATAGTCTCTATAAAAGTAAGGGGTTAAAGTGGGAGTTAATTTATTCTAAAAAGGGTAATAATGGCGAAAATATTTATAGTTTTCGTATTAATAAAAAGTTTAGGGCAACGGCTTTAAGGGATGATAATTATTTGAGGGTGCTTAGTTTACATCTTGATCATGATTCAACCTATAAATGAGTTAAGAGGTAATGATGAATATAACTATACCTAAAGAGTCGATCGTTAATTTCTGTCAAAAACACCATATTGAAAAACTATCTTTGTTTGGTTCGGTGTTAAGGTCAGATTTTAATGAACAAAGTGATATAGATGTATTGGTAGAGTTCTCTCCAGAGCATATACCAGGCTTAATTACCCTTGCCAAAATGGAGTTAGAGTTATCGTCAATATTTAAGCGCCCTGTGGATTTACGCACTGCTGAAGATTTGAGTCGCTATTTTCGGCAACAGGTATTAGATTTAGCAGAGGTGCAATATGATACAAAAAAGTGATTTGATTAGACTACAGCATATGTTGGATGCTAGTCTTAAAGCGATGGATTTCATTGAGGGGAAAAAGGAGTCGGATTTGGATGATGATGACTTATTGGTTTTTGCTTTGGTTAAGGCTATTGAAATCGTGGGAGAGGCGGCGGGAAAGGTGTCAAAAGAATATCAAGCCAACCATCCTGAGATACATTGGTCTGCGATGATTAGTATGCGTAATCGTTTGGTTCATGCCTATTTTGATATTAATAAAAAAATACTATGGCAAACCCTCAAAAGAGATTTACCTGAATTAATCATTGTCTTAGAGTTACTGCTACAAGGAGGAGATAAGGTTAAATATGATGAGGATTTAACTTCTCCGACTACGGAGGAATGGAATTATTAAAAATATTAGTGGAGGTTAAAGTATATGAATACTCAATTAGTTAATTATTTAGTAGGGGTAATTAATCATCTTACTATAGAAGAAAAATCTTTGTTACAAGAAAAATTAACCGACAACAATATTAATTATTCTCCTGAAAAATCTTATCAAGAGTTATTAAAATTAAAGGCAAATATTTTTTATCGCCGTCAAGGTAAGCCTTTAAATATTAGTCCAGATGATCTGCTTTTTCAGTTGCGCAATGAAAGAGATGAACAATTTAAGTCTATATAATTAATAATAAATACAAAATAATTTAATTAACTTTTACTAAGATGAATATGCGTTTAATTATTGAAATTGAAAATGAAAGAGATTTGGTAAAAGCTCAATCTTTAATAGGTGATAAAAGTCTTAATTTATTGGATAAACCTAAGACTAAAAAACGCACTAGACAAGATTTTGCTCAATGGTGTAGGGAAAATAGTACCCCTATTACTGATTTTCCTTCTAAGGAGGAGTATAAAAAGCTGGTGTTTTTTGAAGGGGTAAAAAGTCACGGGGTTAATTTACCTCCTGATTATACTTTCAACCGAGATAAACTTTATGACTAAATCTATTTTTTTGGAAAGAATAAAAATAATCAAATAATGATATAAAATTCAGCTAGGTGATAAAATGCAAAGTAAAGTTAATTCTAATTTAGACAAGGAAAAATGGAAAGCATATATATTTTATGATCTTGCTTTATTAATATCAGAAAAGTTTGATCCTAAACAAAATAAGGAAGAAGAAATTTGTATCGAACTTGAACATATAAGCTCAGAAAATGGGATGTTATTAGGGCATACTTCTACAAAAGAAACATTAAGTATTAAAAATAGATTTAGATTTAATGATGTTTTATTTGGAAAATTACGCCCTTATTTGAAAAAATATTACTTAGCAAAATTTCAAGGTGTTTGCTCAACAGAAATATGGGTTTTAAGAAGTAAAAATAATTTATGTAATTCTAATTATTTATTTTATATTGTTCAAAGTTCAATATTTAATAAAGTTGCCAATATCAGTGCGGGAACGAAAATGCCTCGCTCTGATTGGAATGTTGTCAGTAATTTAGTCTTAAAAATTCCGCCTCTTGATGAGCAGAAGAAAATAGCGGAGATACTGGGGACGATCGATCGCACCCTCGAACTCACCGAAAAACTCATCACCGCCAAGCGTAAACTTAAACAAGGTTTAATGCAAAAACTCCTCACGGGTAAACTTCGCTTTCCAGAGTTTGTTAAGAGTAATAAATGTCAAAAATATCATTTTTTATCTTGTCCTACTGACTGGAAAATCTACTCTATTGGAGAAATATGTAGAGAAATTAGTAATAAAAATGCTAGTTCCGAAACAACTGTTTTATCTTGTACTAAATATGATGGTTTAGTTCCATCACTAGAATATTTTGGTCGTAAAGTTTATGGAGATAATTTAGATAAATATAAGATCGTAAAAAGAAATCAATTTGCTTATGCTACAAATCACATAGAAGAAGGTTCTATAGGACTTCTTAAAGATTTAGATATAGGTTTAGTTAGTCCTATTTACACAGTTTTTGAAACTAAAAAATCTTTTGTATTGCCAGAGTATTTAATTCTTATTTTAAAAACGGAGGTTTATCGAAAAATATTTGAGTCTTTGACTTTAGCATCTGTTGATAGAAGAGGTAGTTTAAGATGGAATGGATTTTCAAAAATAAAAGTAGCAATACCTAATATTGACGAGCAAGAAAAAATTACAAAATTATTTAATAAATTGACTTTAGAAATAAATTGTTTAGAGAAGAAATTACTTTATTTACAAGAGCAAAAAAAAGGACTAATGCAACAACTATTGACAGGAAAAATTAGAGTAAATCAATAGGAGAAAACTATGGCAACAACATACCAAATTAAACTCATTAGAAAAGGCACAGAGCAAACCTTAATCCTACCTCAAGAGTTGAACTTAAACACCGATGAAGTAACGATTAGGCAAGAAGATAACAAGCTAATTATTGAACTTTTAAAGCAAAAAACATTACTAGAAACCCTTGCCACCCTTGAAGATATAGACGAGGAATTTACCGACATTAGTTAATCAAATCTTGTTTATTTACCATTAATTAAATGCCAAAAATTCCCTTAATGCTCATCACATTATAACCCAAATAGACACAAGAAAATAAAACAATGCTAATAGATAAAATAGGGTGAGCGAAAAAAGGGGTGGGGAGAGATTAACAAAGTTATCGGTTATGATACTATAACTTATGAGAACAATAGTAGAAATCCAAAAAATAATGATTGACTATTCCTTAATTCTTACTCAGATAGAACAAAGTTTAAAATCATTACCTGAGTATAATAATCTACAAGACTTTTCCACTGAATTTTACCAATTTTGGCAAACTTTAGGGCAATTGGTGCAACAATCGTTAATACAATCTCAAATCGAACAAAGAGAAGCCAAATATAAGTATGCAAAAAAGAAAAAGAAAAAAAGGTACTATACACCATTGGGAGAAATAGTTCTTATACGTCGAGGCTATTCCACACCAAACGGAGTAAAATTTAAAGTGGACGAGGAATTGGGGCTTCCATCAAATAAATGGTTATCACAAGTATTAGAATTGGCTTGTGCATTGGGGGTTAGCAGTGAATTTCCCAACGCTCATAAATTATGGAGACAATGGACAAGTATTGAAATTACAGAAAAAACATTGGCAAATCAAGTAGAAAAAATAGGAAATAAACTACAAGAACAAGAGTTTAATAATCAAGAAATAACAGAAGAAATAACAGAAGAAAAAGAAAAAATATCAAATTGTTTAAAAGTAGAAAAAATATATGTGGGTGTAGATGGAGTAATGACCCCACTTAATCAAAAACAAGGTTATAAAGAAGCAAAAGTCGGGGTAATTTTTTGGCAAAAACATCATCAAAAACAAAATAAAAGAGGGATAGTTCGAGAAAGAGAATATATAGCTACATTAAAAAGTCGTGATGAGTTTAGATGCAAAATGCTAGAACTTTACCAAGAAATAACTTCACAAGCAACTCCTGAAACTATTGTCATTGGTGATGGTGCACACTGGATTTGGGAAATGGCACAGGAACAATTTCCTAATTCCATCGAAATTTTGGATTTTTATCATTTATCAGAATATGTCTGGAAAGTAGCAAAAAAAACTTATCCTCAATGTGAAATAAAGCAAAAAGAGTGGGTAAATAAACAACAAAAATTACTAAAAGAATCTTCCTGGCAAACCGTAATTAATAACTGTGGAAAAATAAAAAGAAAAAACCAAGAATTAAGTTTAGCAATTACTAATTTAGAAGGATATTTAAACAATAATAAAACTCGAATAGATTATAAACGTTATTTAGAATTAGGTCTAATGATTGGTTCAGGAGTAGTAGAAAGTTCCAATCGTAGGATAATCACACAAAGGTTAAAACAAGCAGGGATGCACTGGTCAAAAATAGGTGCGGAGGGAGTTATGGCTCTTAGAGCTATGTATTTAAGTAACTCCAATAGATGGTTAAATTTTTGGAATTTAAGAAGAATAAATAAAGTTATTTAAAAATAATAAATAGTAATAATAACCGAAATAAAAATTAGATTATGTTGGGGAAAAACCGAGAACAAAAAGAAAATGATTTAGCATTAAGAATAGAGAAAGTACAAGAAAAAAGAAATTTAATAGAACAAGAAATAAGGGAGTTAAAAAATCAAGGAGAATTACCTTTAGACGGTAGTTGGATTGTTCGTTATCAAGCAAAAGGACAAGGGGGAGCTTATTGGTATTATAAATGGCAATCAAAACAAGCAATTTTTATCACCAAAAAAGGTGAAACCTCTTGTCATAAGTATATAGGTAAAGCAGGAAGCGAGGCTTTTAATCAAGGGGTAGAAATGATGGAAAGAAGAACAAAAATAGAAGCATTGCAACAGGTACAGCATACGTTAGATTTGGGATTAATGGATTTAATCGAAGAATCCACCAGAATGAATAAGAAAAATAAAGAAAAAGAAGGTAAGAGTTAGTTATAGTATTTAATCCACAAACAAACTGAATGGTATTTTTAGTATCTGGATTAAGTTATAGGGTAAAATACGACAACTTACTATCTTCTTCCCACCCCTTTTTTCGCTCACCC
>Ga0210027_1003851_pt1 | contig 11840 bp, 10 predicted proteins | sample CryGeymeta201510_FD_183978 | JGI IMG/M metagenome (GOLD analysis project Ga0210027, IMG submission 183978) | Groundwater microbial communities from Crystal Geyser aquifers in Utah, USA - Crystal Geyser metaG 2015-10 (SPAdes) (version 2) | ecosystem: Environmental > Aquatic > Deep subsurface >...
GCTGTTGAGTTCGTCACGCGCTGCCTTGAGCGCAAAGAGCGCGTCAGCACCCGCCTCGCTGGTGATGGCGTGCTGTGCTTCGTCGATGACCAGCGCGATGATTTGCCCGGTCTCATCAGACAGGGCGGCAAGCGCCGCCGACAGCGAGATACCCTTGGCCAGGCCGACACGTTCCAGCGAGAAGCTCAGGCCCCCAACAGCCACCTTGTCCATGCCGCTGCTCTTGGCCAGCCGCGCAATGACACCTTCGCGCTTGGCAAGTTCGGCCCGAACGGCGGAGATGATGACGTCGCCGGGGTCTGCCTTGCGGTCTTCCCAAAGGTCGACGTAAATGACGATGGCCCCTGCGGCCTCCAGAGCCGGGCGCAGGTCCTCACGCACAAAAGTGCTTTTTCCGGTGCGCCGTGGCGCGGCCAGGAACAATCCGGACCCGGACGCGGAGGTTGCAGCAGGCTTCAATAGCTTGCCAGCCAGGTCCTTGGCCAAAGCTTCGCGGTGAAAGATCGGCATGTGCGTTCCCAAGTTTTATAGCTTATTAAAGTAGATTACAGAGGCAGACGCAATGCTGCAGGAGCAGCAGTTATGTCAAATTATAGTTGATTATAAATTGTTATAGCGTCAGGGGCCTTGGTTGTCACCCCGGACCACGATCCGGGGTCCATGAACCCAGAATTCAGAATGCATGGATCGGGTCCGCAATGACAAAGTCGAGGTCCGCCATGACAAACCGGTCGTTATGCAGTTGACTGTTGACACCAACGGCAACTTTGTCCGGAATTTAACTATTAAATAAATAGCTGCTAGAGATTTATTTATAAGGGCTGGCTGATCGACACGCTGCCGGCACCGCCCGGCAAGGTTTGCTGTATTTCAGTTTTGAAGACGAACGCCTGGCAGACATGCAGGTGCACGATCTTGATGCCTTGGTGGAAACGTTTTACCAGCTGAACCCTACTTGGCGTGATGCCCGCCGGGCCAGCTTCTTTCTGGACGAAATCCAGCTTGTTCCCGGTTGGGAGCTGTTTGTGCGGCGGCTGCTTGACACTGAAAACATCGAAATTTTTCTCTCGGGCTCTTCCGCGCGCCTGTTGTCGCGCGAGGTTGCCACCAGCATGCGCGGGCGGGCTATGGAAGCCGTGGTGTCGCCCTATAGTTTTCGGGAGGTATTGCGCCACGCGGGGCGTGAACCCACCAAGCCGGTGGACCGCATGACCAAGGCCGAGCGTTCACAGCTGGCCAGCGACTTGGCAGATTACCTGGCCTTTGGCGGATTCCCCGAGGCGCAGGGGCTTGACACCCGCAACCGTTTTGAGCTGTTGCGCTCCTATGTGGATGTGGTGTTGCTGCGTGATGTGATCGAGCGTTACAACCTCAGCCAGCCACAGGTGTTGCACTGGATGGTGCGGCAATTGCTGGGCAACACGGCGGGCAGCTTCAGCATCAACAAGTTTCACGCCGACCTCAAATCGCGCGGCGTGGCGGTGGGCAAGGACACCTTGCACACCTATCTGGCGCATCTGGAGGATGCCTTTTTGCTCTGTTGCCTGGACCTGGCCACCGACTCGCAGCGCCGCCGCCAGGTCAACCCGCGCAAGGTGTACCCCGTGGACACCGGCCTGATGGCGCTCTATGACCGTTCGGGCAAAACCAACGCCGGGCACGCGCTGGAAACTGCCGTGTTGCACGAACTACAGCGCCGTGGCCACCAGGTCAACTACGTGATTACACCAGCTGGTTTTGAAGTGGATTTTTTGGCGCGCAATGCTGCGGGTCAGGCCACACTGATTCAGGTTTGTGCCGATTTGAGTGACCCTGCCACGCTGGCGCGCGAGTTGCGGGCGTTGCAGGATGCGGCCAGCCTCTGGCCCGACGCGCACTTGCAACTGATCACCCTGGGGCAAATGGGCGCGACCGGTATCCCGGCGCCAGTGCAAGTGATTCAGGCGACGGACTGGCTGCTCAGCCCATCTTTCTAGCTATTAACTAAATAGCTGCTCGCGCTTGATATGCCTGGGCTAGAGGCCAAAAAGACATAAAAAAGTGCCCAGGCAACCCTACTCAAGGATATTGCGTTACGGATGATGTGTCACTTGCGAATTATCATATTTAAGTGATTTTTTGACATTATCATCTTTAAGTAGTATTCTGATAATATTGTTTAAAAGTGATATTTTTCAATGGACTACCTCATCTCAATCCCGGATCAGCTGGTGCCGCAATTGCGCTCGCTGCGCAAAGTGCGCCGCCTGAGCCAGGCGGACCTGGCCCTCAAACTCGGGCTGTCTCAATCGCGCATCGCGGCGATCGAGCGCAATCCGGCGGCGGTGCGTACCGGGCAACTGCTGGCGTTGTTAAAAGTCTTGGGTGTCGATCTGGTTTTGCGCGATGCGGATGCGCCGGCTGGTGACACCGCACGCAAGCCAGACCTGCCCGACAGCGGACCTGCGGGCCAGTGGTAATGGGCGGCGCACTTTCCATCTGGATGAACGGTGAGCTGGTGGGTACCTGGAGCGTGGGGCGCACCGGTAACCATCGGCTGGACTACGCGCCGTCATGGCGAGCTTCAGCGCGCAGCCGACCGCTTTCTTTGTCGCTTCCTTTTACGGCGGACAACCGGCTCGAAGGCGATGTGGTCCGCAACTACTTTGACAACCTGCTGCCTGAGAGCGACAGCGTTCGCAAGCGCATCAGTGCGCGCTTCCACACCCAAGGTACGGACGTGTTTGCGTTGCTGCAAGCAGTTGGCCGCGACTGCGTGGGTGCCGTGCAGTTGTTGCCGCCCGGCATGACTCCCGACGGTTTTGATGCGCTACGGTATGAGGCACTCACAACGGAGCAAATTGAGAAGCATCTGGGTGCGCTGGGTTCCCAGGTCGGCGCGGGGGCGCAGGACGATGAAGAAGCCTTTCGCCTGTCGATTGCCGGGGCTCAGGAAAAAACGGCGCTGCTTCAAGTGGACGGTCAATGGTGTCGGCCTCTGGGTGCCACGCCCACCACGCACATTCTCAAGCCGCCCATGGGCGTCACCCCCGGGCGCAACCTCGACCTGCGGCTGTCTGTCGAGAACGAATGGCTTTGCAATCAGATTGTGCGCGAGCTTGGTTTGCCCGCGGCAGAGTGTCAGATTCAGGACTTTGGCGCGCGGCGGGTATTGGTGGTCAAGCGCTTTGACCGAGGCTGGCACCCAGAGGGCTGGATTGCCCGTTTGCCCCAGGAAGATTTTTGCCAGGCCAAAGGTGTCGCCAGCGACCAGAAATACGAACAGACGGGCGGGCCGGGCATTGAGGCTTGTCTGGCGGTGCTCAAAGGCGGGGAGGCTTTTCAGGAAGACGGGCGCAACTTCTTGTGCGCCCAACTGCTGTTCTGGTTTTTGGCGGCCATTGACGGACATGCCAAAAACTTCTCGCTGTTTGTGTTGCCAGGTGGTCGCTATCGTATGACCCCCTTGTACGACGTGCTCTCTGCATGGCCCCTGATCGGCATCGGCCCGCACGCCCTGCAGTACAAGAAAACCAAGTTGGCCATGGCCGTGCATGGCAAGACGGCGCACTACAAACTGGCTGAAATCCAGCAGCGCCACTGGCAAGCGCTGGCAACGCGTAGCGGCGTGGATGGTGCCTGGGATGCGATGCGGGACATGACACAGCGCCTGGACGCAGCGCTGACCGCGGTTGCGCAGCGGTTGACGGGCGACTTTCCAATGGCATTGACGCACACGGTTTTTCAGGGTGTGCGGCGCCATCTGGCGCAGTTCAACGCGATAAGTGCTATTGACTAGATAGCTGCTTGCGCTTGCTTTATATGGGCTGGAGGCCATAAAAGCATAAAAAAAGCACCGCAGTGGGCGGTGCTTTTTGGAGGCCGTAAAGGCCAGTTTGATCAGGCGGATGGCTGTTTGCGACGGCGGCTGGCCGCAAAACCTGCCAGCGCGACGCCCATCAGGGCCAGCGTGCCCGGCTCTGGCACATCGTTGGACGGTGGGTCGCCGGCGATCATGTCCTGGTAGGTGTCATTTTTCAAAACCATCACGTACCTGCTATCGACAGCGGCCGTGTTGGCAAGGGCCGCTGTAAACTGGTTCCATAGCTCTGCGGTGTCCTGATCAAGGTTAGTGGCTTTGAAATCCCCGCTGCTCAAATCCCAGCCGGTGTCGTACTTGCTTTCCCAAATACCCAACTGAATCGCCGCGCCTTGCGCAGCGGTCACATTGCGCAGCCAGGCGTAGGGGTCGTTTGTGCCCAACACAGAATTGACCGCGCCAATAAAGTCCAGCGTTCGGGTGGTGGCTGCGTTCAGATAGATCTGGTAATCGACGGACTGACCGTGATTGATGTTTTGATAGATGTCGTAGCAATACATGAAAACATTGTTGACATCGTCAAAGAAAATATCAGCCGTCACGCCCACCAGGTCGGTGGCGGTGCCTTGAAAGCGCCCGGCGGCAACGTATTCTGTCGTGCTTCCTGGTGTTGGGCTTTGGTTTGCGAAAGTGATCGACACGGCGTCATAGCCCGACCCATTGAAGATGGGGTTGTCAAAAGTAATCTGCACGCTGGCCGCGTTGGCGGCAGTGGTGGCCACGGCGCAAGCCAGCAAGGCCAGGGTGTGTTTGTAATGGGTCATGACGGGTTTTTTTGAATAAGTCCTGATACTAAGCAGGAATCAGGCCAGTTGTTTAAGGTATTGATTTTTATGGAATTTATTTTAAATCAGGCGATTTAAATTTAAAAGTGTAAAACTTTTCGACAGTCTTCGCCGCCAAGCTGCAGTCCAACCGGTCGGGTGGCGGCAAAGCCGATCAGGGCCAAGGAGTCGGGTTCGCGGGCGCCATAATGGCCCGATGCGTGTGTTGATGCAAAAAGCTGTGCTGATGCTGGTTCTGGCCGCGGTGCCGCTGCTGGCGCGCGCGGACCTGGCTGACACCATTGCGCGCGTTAAGCCGGCCATCGCCTTGGTGGGCAGTTTCAAGGCGACCAATAACCCGCGCTTTGCGCTGCGCGGCACCGGCTTTGTGGTGGGCGAGGGCGGTGCCGACCAGGGCAACCTGGTTGTGACCAATGCGCATGTGCTGCAGCAACCCGATGGCGGTGACCTGGACGCGCAGTGGATGGTGCAGTTGCGCAATGGCGCCGACTGGCAGGCGCGTGCGGCGCAGGTGCTGGAGGTGGATGCTGTGCATGACCTGGCCTTGCTGCGCTTTGAGGGTGTTGCAGCGACCGCGTTCAAGGTGGGCGATTCAAGCCGGGTGCGCGAGGGCGACGCGCTGGCGTTCATGGGTTTCCCGATCGGCGGTGCGCTGGGCTTTTCGCCAGTGACGCATCGCGCCAGCGTGTCGTCCATTGCTGCAGCGGCGTTGCCGACGCCGCAGGCCAGGCAACTCAGCGCCCAGGCCATCCGCAGCCTGCGCGGCAATAACCCGTTTGACATTTTTCAGCTCGACGCCACGGCGTACCCCGGCAACAGCGGTGGCCCGTTGTTTGACCCGGACACGGGCGAGGTGCTGGGCGTGGTGAACATGGTGCTGCTGAAGTCGACGCGCGAAGCGGCTCTGGCGCAGCCTTCGGGCATCAGCTACGCGATACCGTCACGTTTTGTGCTGGAACTGCTGCAAAGGAACGCGCGCCGCTGAGGTTCAGCTGGTGGCGGTGTTGGGCAGGAAGCGGGTGGCGTTGTCGAGGTCGTCGTGCGTGGTGCCCGATTGCACGGCGCTGACAAACTTGCGCCAAGGCAAATCGGGTTCGGCCAACTTGAAGGCGTAAAAACCGTTCAAGCCGTTGGCGCTCTCGCGGATGGCAATCGCCTTGACAAAGGATTTTTCAGACTGGCCGAGCTGGATGGTGGCGTCGCCCCAATGGTCCATTGGCAGCAGCGTGCGTGACAAGACCGAAAAACCATAGAGCGAGAGATCGATCACCATCACCGGGTGTTGGTGCTTTTTGCTTGCAAGAACGACCTCAAAAGTGCCCGGGCATTTGACCGAGTAGCGCTGATGGGTGCGTTGGGGTGCCGGGCCGGTCGGATCGTCGATGGAGGGCAGCACTTTGCGAAACGACGGCAGGTCATAAATAGCGTGCAGCAGCAGCTTTTTGCGCTGGTCTAGTTTGCCAAACACTTGCGTGCGCTGGTTGAAGAAGTAGTCCAGCAGCTCAGGCGTCATCACTGGGTCATTGGTGGTGAAGTAGCGCCGACTGGGCAGTTCGATGTTGGGCAGGACGGTTTTGACAAAGTAGTTGTAGAGGTTGCGCCGGTCTGACTTGGCCCCATAGACCTGCTCAAAACGCTGCGGCGCGGTTTTCAGGTCGAGTGTGGCGCCGACCGCGGGGGCGCCGTTGGCAAAGTCATAGTTGTCTACCGTGGTTTCGGTGAGCCGCTTGAAGAACAGCAGCGACTCGTACATCTCGATGCGGTTGGGGTTGACGGCAATGACCAGGTGTCGCGTGTCAAAGAAGGTCGTGCAGTAGTTGTACATGAACTTCATCAACGGAAACAAGATGGTGCCGCCGGTGTTGCGGAACTTGGGATGCACCGCCAGCGCAGAGACCTCGGCAATATGGCCTTTGTGCGCGCGCACGTCGTTCAGGTCAAAAATGGCTTGCAGCGGAAAGCCAAACAGGCTTTCGCGAATGAGTGACATGGTGCCAACCACTTCGCCGTCAAACTTGGCGCACAGTGTGGTGGTGGTTGGCAGCGCGTGGTAGATGGTGACGCGCATGCCCGAGGGGTCGGGTTTCATGAAGCCGCTGCCCACGTAGGCGTCGTGCAAGAGCTTGAAACAGGCTTCGAGTTCTTCACGGGTTTCGGCGATTTTGAGCACCAGGCGCGCGTCGGGCTGGGGGTCACACTGCACAAAAGAGCGGTAAATGGCAAAGCGAGCGTGTTTCGGCAAAAACGAAAAAAGCCGCCGTGCCAGTTGGCTTGCTGTGCGCCTGAAGCCCATGAGTTTCCTTGGAGGTAGATGTAACTTATTGTGACGCGCTGAGTTTAGACCGGTCAGTGGCTGATGGCCAGTGGTTCCAAGGTGTCGGAATTATTTACACCCGAAACCAGAGCAAGTTGAATTACCCCAAAAAAGTGCCGTAACTCCATGATTTGTAACAGAGGCGATTTGTTATGGTTAGGTCGGCATGATTCCTGCTGTCATTACACAACTGTTGGTGTGTGCAGCAAGACTTTAAAAATAGAGACATGAGAGACATGAGAGACATGACGATCAAACCCGAAAATCACGAAATGCAAGGTACGGGGCAGCGGGCCGCAGACCGCTTTGCCTCTGAATTGCCGCTGCATATCAACGGTGTCGATGGTCTGACCAAGAATGTCAGCGCAACCGGTGTCTACTTTGAAACAACGGCACTTGCCGAGTCAGGCTCCAAGGTCAGCTTTGTCGTTGAAGTGATGATCAATGGGCAAAGCGTCAACATGGTGTGCTCCGGCCAAGTGGTGCGCGTTGACCACAATGACGACAAGGTGGGGGTGGCGGTCAAACTGACCAGTTCGTTTTTCACTGACGCCGTTGACACGGGCGATGAGCCCGAACCAGACGAAGACGAGGTTTAAATCTTGGCCAGCAGGCCGCGCGCGCCGGTCTCGCACAGGGCCAGTACCCGCTCAAAGCCGGCCAGGTTGCCGTAATACGGGTCTGGCACTTCGCTGGACGCCAGCTCTGGGCTGAAAGACAGAAACAAACGCAGCTTGTGTTGCTGCTGTGCAGGGCACAGGCGTTTGAGCGTCTCCAGGTTGTCTTCATCCATGGCCAGGATCAAGTCAAAACGTTCAAAGTCCTCGGGTTTGACTTGCCGCGAACGCCCCTTGCCTGCCGGATAGTTGCGTTGCAAAAGCAGCTTGCTGGCGCGCTCGTCCATGCGTTGGCCGATGTGGTATGCGTGGGTGCCGGCCGAGTCAAATTCCAGGTCAGACGCCCGCCCAACTTCGGCGGCCAACTGCCGCGCCACGGTGCATGCCATCGGTGAGCGGCAGATGTTGCCCATGCACACCATGAGTATCCTGGTCATCGTCAAAAATCCTTTCGGCGGATGGTATGATGCGCCCCCTTGGCGCGATAGCAAAGCGGTTATGCCCCGGATTGCAAATCCGGTCAGTCCAGTTCGACTCTGGATCGCGCCTCCAGGTAATTGTGCTCAGAGTTTAGGCGCTCAGGCCCCGCAAGCAACAATGTGCGGGGCTTTTTTGTTTCACAATACAGCCGTGCCCGAGTGGTGAAATAGGTAGACACATCGGACTTAAAATCCGCCGCTTCGTGAATAACGGGCGTACCGGTTCGATTCCGGTCTCGGGCACCATTAAACTCAACACACTATGGCTCGCTACAACGCTCCCTTTGAAATCCATGTTCATGGCCAGGTGGCCCTGCGCGCAGATATAACCTTTGACCACCTGCAGGACGCGCTCAAGCCGATCTGGAAATACGCCGGTGCCAAGTCCCTGGCGGACGGTGCAGACAGTTTTTATGATGATGAACCGGGCATCCAATTTGAAGCCAAAGAGCACTTGCTGCAAATGTGCTGGACGGTCGAGGGTGACGACGACTTTCGCCAGGCGCTCGATGAAATGTGCATGAACCTCAACGACGTGGCGCAGTCGGGGGCGGCCATTGAGGTCACTTTTTATGACACCGATTTTGACGACGATGATGGGGAAGATGACCCCGAAGCCGAGTCACGCGACGACTTCATCATGCTGTTTGTCGGTCCGGACCCGGCATCGATCATGCAGGTGCAGCGTGATCTGCTGGTGCAGGACGTGGTCAACCTGATGGAGCGCCACTTTGACGGTGCCGAACTCGGCGGCGTCGTCGCTGCCATTGACAGCCTGTTTAGCCAGCGCTTTGACGACTTGGTCAATTCGCTGCAGTTGGGCAAGCCGCCGCGTGGTACAGGTGGCTCTGGCGGCATGGGCCACGGCGGGCGCAAGCCCCGCCACTTGCACTGATTACCGCGCACTGAAGGACGCTCACGTTGGCTACTCCTGACGCAGTAACTCCGGTAACACCTGGTCGACCTGCCAAGCTGCGCTTGGGCGACGTGCTGGTGCAGCAGCGGTTGATCTCGCAGGAGCAATTGCAGCAGACGCTGGATATGCAAAAGCAGACCGGCAAGAAGATGGGTCGTCTGCTGATCGAAACCGGCCTGATCACCGAAGAATTGCTGGCCAACGGACTCGCGCGTCAGTTGCGTATTCCGTTCGTCAACCTCAAGACGTTTCCGTTTCGCTCTGATGTGGTCAAACTGCTGCCGGAGTCTGCCGCGCGGCGCTTTCGGGCGCTGGTGCTGGAAGACAAGGGTGATAGCTTGCTGGTGGCCGTGGCCGACCCGCTGGACCTGTTCGCCTACGACGAATTGACGCGCCTGCTCAAGCGCAATGTAGCCATGGCCGCAGTGCCCGAGAGCCAGTTGGCGCTGGCGTTTGACCGGCTGTACCGCCGAACCGAAGAAATCAGCGGCCTGGCCCGTGCGTTGGAAAAAGACCTGGGCGACGCCGTTGACTTTGGCGAGCTCAGCGCCAACGTGGGTTCTGAGGGCGCGCCGGTGGTGCGCCTGCTGCAGTCGCTGTTTGAAGACGCGATGCAGGTGGGTGCCTCTGACGTGCACATCGAACCGCAAGAGTCTGGCCTGCAGATTCGGGTGCGGGTTGACGGCGTGCTGCAAACCCAGACCGAGGCCGACAAGCGCATTGCCGGTGCGTTGGCGCAGCGGCTCAAGTTAATGGCCGGCCTGGATATTTCAGAGAAGCGTCTGCCGCAAGACGGCCGCTTCAGCGTGCGCCTGCGTGACATCACCATCGACGTGCGGCTGTCGACGCTGCCCACCAATTACGGCGAATCGGTCGTGATGCGTTTGCTCAAGCAGGGCGCGGGCATGAAAAAGCTTGATGACATTGGTATGCCAGCGGACCTGCTCAAGCGTTTTCGTGAGATGCTCAACCGCACCTCGGGCATGGTGCTGGTGACCGGGCCTACCGGTTCGGGCAAAACCACCACGCTGTACGCGGCGCTGGCCGAGATCAATGCCACCGAGCTGAAGGTGATCACCGTCGAAGACCCGGTGGAATACCGCCTGGCTGGACTGACGCAGGTGCAGGTCAACGACAAGATCGACCTGACGTTTGCGCGCGTGCTGCGCGCCTGTTTGCGGCAAGACCCGGACGTGATCCTGGTGGGCGAAATGCGCGACGCAGAAACAGCAGAAATTGGCCTGCGCGCCGCTATTACAGGGCACTTGGTGCTATCAACGTTGCATACGCGCGACGCCATCAGTACGCCGTTCCGGTTGCTCGACATGGGCGTACCGCCGTTCATGGTGGCCACCTCGTTGCAAGGCGTGATTGCCCAACGCCTGGTGCGGCTCAATTGCACCGAGTGCGCCGAGCCGCACGAGGCCACGCCCCAGGAACTGTCCTGGTTGGCGGGCATGGTGGACGACCCCACCGGGGTGTCGTCGATGCGTGGGCGTGGTTGTTCGTCGTGCAACGGCACCGGCTATTCGGGTCGCCAGGGCGTGTACGAGCTATTGGAAATGGACGCCACCTTGACGCAAGCCGCCTCGCGTTCGGACCCGGCGGCGTTCATGAAGCTGGCGCGCGAGCGCATGAACGGGCAGACGATGTCGTTCCATGCGCTGCAACTGGTGCGCCAGGGCCGCACGTCGCTGGCCGAGGCCTTGCGCATCGGCTTTGAGTCTGACGACCAGGACGCCTGAGGCGGTCTGCCAGGGCACGCACAACAATGGCAGTCTACACATGGCGGGGTCGCAATTCACGCGGTGAGGTGGTGCAAGGCCAGTTGGAGGCCATGACCGAAAACGGCGTGGCTGACCAGTTGATCGCCATTGGCGTCGCGCCGGTCCACATTGCGCCGGTGGCGCCGATTTCTGAAACCACCAAAGACAGCTGGTTTGACCGCCTGCAGCGCGCGCCCGTGGTGGTGGAAGACGTGCTGATCTTTTCACGCCAGATGTACACGCTGAACAAGGCAGGCGTGCCGATTCTGCGCGCCTTTGCTGGCCTGGAGGCGTCCAGCACCAAGCCGGCGATGGTCGATTTGCTCAAGGACATCCGCTCCAGCCTGGACCAGGGCCGGGAACTGTCGGCCGCGTTGGCCCGGCATCAGGATATTTTTGGAGCGTTTTACGTTTCGATGATTCGCGTCGGCGAGATGACCGGCCGCCTGACCGAAGTGTTTTTGCGGCTGAACGAGCACATGGAATTTGAGCGCGATGTACGCGAACGCATCAAGCAGGCCATGCGCTACCCGGTGTTTGTGCTGATTGCCATGCTGGTGGCGGTGGTGATTCTGAATATTTTTGTGATCCCGGTGTTTGCCAAGGTTTTCGCCGGTTTCAACGCCGAACTGCCCCTGATCACGCGCGGCTTGCTGGGGTTTTCTTCGTGGATGCTGAAGTGGTGGCCGCTGTTGCTGGTGGCGGGTTTTGGCGCGTGGCTGCTGTTGCGCGCCTACTTGCGCACGCCCAAGGGCCGCTATGCCTGGGACAAGCGCAAGCTCAAACTGCCCATCGTCGGCGAGATCATTCTCAAAGCCACGCTGGCGCGTTTCGCCCGCAGTTTCGCCTTGTCGAGTCAAAGCGGTGTGCCGCTGGTGCAAGGCCTGACGGTGGTGGCGCAAACGGTAGACAACGCCTACATTGGCAGCCGCGTCGAGCAGATGCGCGACGGTATTGAGCGCGGTGAGAGCATTTCGCGTTGCGCGGCGGCCACAGGAGTTTTCACCCCGGTGGTGCTACAAATGATCAACGTGGGCGAAGAAACGGGTGAGTTGGACAACCTGCTGTTTGAGATTGCCGGCATGTACGAGCGCGAAACCGACT
>Ga0210027_1003862_pt1 | contig 11823 bp, 12 predicted proteins | sample CryGeymeta201510_FD_183978 | JGI IMG/M metagenome (GOLD analysis project Ga0210027, IMG submission 183978) | Groundwater microbial communities from Crystal Geyser aquifers in Utah, USA - Crystal Geyser metaG 2015-10 (SPAdes) (version 2) | ecosystem: Environmental > Aquatic > Deep subsurface >...
ATACTTTGTTATTAATATTTGGAATTGGTTTAGTATTAATTCAATTTTTGTTGTTTACTGGGTTTGAAAATTTCAAATTAAATTTAGGTTCGATCGTTCTAGCATCTCAATTAGTCTTCGCTCAAATTATAGGAATATTTGTATTGCACGAAATTCCTACTTTTACTGAGTTAATAGGATGTGCCTGTATAATTATTGCGATAATATTGTCGAATCTACCTAAAAAAAATCTGTTACTTCCAACTTAATATTCTAACAATTAGACTTGTTTGATTAATCTTCACTACAATTAATTAATTAAATGTAGTGGCTAAATTTTAAATCCCTTTTTCTTTTTTTCGTTCGTGATCTATTTTTTCTTGCCAAGCGTCCTTCCAATTAATACCATATTTTCCTGGTCTTCTTAGTTCGAGGATTAATTCTTCAAAAAAATTAATAATTTTTTCATTTCTAACCGTTCCTTTTAAAGCAGAAATTATACCGCGACTATTTTCTTTTACCAAATTAAATTTGGCAATGGTCGATGGAGATACTTCCTGACTTTACCGGTTTAGTATGCTCCTAATTTTTAGATAGCTTCAGAAAAGTTAATAGTTCAACCATTTTATTTTCTTTACTCACCATACGTTTTCTGTAGTTTTTTTTGGTAAAAGTATCCGTAAATTCAATATCAAGTATTTTCCAAATCATATCCCTCACTTTTTTAATAGAAAAATTTGTCAGAAGTTCAATTGCTTTTGACATACAGAGACTAACAAATACAATGAGAATGTGCGATTCAATGCTTTCTTTTTTGTGAAGAAAAATAGGTCTTGCTTCTAAATCACTTTTAGCTATTCTGAACGCTTTCTCAACTCGCCAGAGACTGTGATAGTGATCAATAATAGTTTTGTCTGTTTCATCAGTTAGATTCGTATAGTAGCCTTTAATTCCAAGTAGAAGTTTAGTTTTTTCAATAAGGTTTGTATTTAAAACTTGTTCTGTTTTTTCATCGTCTTTGTTTTTGATGAATTTTACTCTTTTAGTTCCTTCATTTTCTTCAAGAAGTTTTTTTGCTTTGGTAATCTGTTTATCCATTTCCCGTTTATCTTTCTGGTAACGTTTAAAAGAAAAGTCACAGATTAAAGTTCCTCGTTCTGTTTCAATTCTTGTTGATAATCCATCTTTCTTTTTTAACTTTTTTATGTTCTCTTCTTTACTGTCAAGTTTTTGATTAACTTCTTCAATTTCTTTTTGTTTGAGACTGGCTAACCTACCACCAACAATGTAGGAAAGATTGTTTTTAATTAAACTTTGTATGTTAGGATAACTTATCATAGCGCTGTCCGCTACAACAGTCAGATTTTTAATTTCATATGTATTCTTAAATTTAATAATTGTTGGAATAAATGTTTTACCTTCAAAGGTGTTTCCAGCAAATACATCATAGGAAACAGGAAATCCTTCTTTTGTTACAATGAGCCCTATTACAATTTGAGGTTGATTAGATTTGTTATCTTTTGAGAAACCTGGTTTTCTAAATTCCTCCTGATCTTCCTTAAAAGTCTCAAAATACAGTGTTGTGACATCATAAAAGACGATGGAGAAATCAAAAGAAAAATATTTTTCAGCATAAACAATGGCACTTTTTTCAATCTCATCCTTCAACAGTCGCATTCCCCGAAGTTTTTCATACAAAATGGTTTTTCCATAATATATTCCAAAGTATTCTTTTAGGAGTGCTATAGAATGTAGCTTTGAACAAGGTTCAATAATTCTCATAATTGCCAAATCTTTTAGAAGCTCATTTTTATCCAGTTGTCCAAAACCGCATCGTTCATAAAAATGCGAGAGAAATTCATATGCTAATGTGTGATATGTATCGGTAAACTCAAGATTGTCGACCTCAACTTCCTGCTTTTGTTTAAAGACTTCAGGAAAAAGAGGATGTGTAATGGATGTCTGAAGAATATATTTTTGCGCTTTCTCTACAAGTTTTTGTAGCTCATTATCATTCCGTGCTGTTCCAATATGTTTTATTACTTTTATTTTATGACTTCCTTTGTTAACAACCTGTACAGCAATATTCTTTGATGCCGTTTTGGTGGTACGAATACGCATAAATTATCCACAGTTTATGCGTTAGTATGCAATTTTGCAATAATTATTTTAGTTTAGGTTGAGATGACAACATCCTTCATTATTAATTTTAAGGAGCGGTAAAGTCGGGATATAAAGGCCCAACAGGTGACGCTATACTTCAAGCTGTTGATGAAAAATTAAAAATAAATAAACAAGAAAAGAAGTCTACATAATTTTTTTCTTTTTACAGCCCTATCTCCCCTGCAATCGCTTTCATTGAATTTAGACAGATTTCAACAAATTTTTCGACTGGAAGATTTAGTCCTTCGGGATTAATGCACATTTTTACTTCTTCACGACGAGTTCCGGCGGCAAATTTTGGTTCTTTTAATAATCTTTTTACCACCGATGATAACTTAACGTCAGCAAGTTTTCTTGAAGGATAGACAAAAGCGACCGCCATAATCAATCCTGTCAAACTATCAGCACAAAATATCGACCACTCGGCTTTATTTTGTGGTTTTCTTCCGGTTAGATCAGGGGCATGGGCCTTGATAATGTTATGAACAGTTTCTGAAATTGTTAAATCATATTTTGCCAACGCTTCCATAGTTTTTTGCGGATGAGTCGGTTTAAATTCCCCGGAGAAATCAATGTCGTGAAGTAGTCCCGCTAACAACCAATCTTCTTTTGGCGGATCGTTGGAAGTTAATAAATTATTAGCAACATAATAATCATAAAGCCCACCCATACATGCTTCAAGGGCGAGAGAATGATTAAAAATGTTGGGTTCAAGTTGTTTTTTTAACGCCTCGGCATATTTTTGTCTATCAGGATAATCTACCATAGGTTTGGATTCCCGTCTTCACGGGGATGACATCAAACAATAAAATTAATAATTTTCCCCGGCACGTAAATTACTTTTTTTGGTTTTCCGGTAATATATTTTTTTACTTTTTCACTTTGCATTATTAATCCTTCAATTGCTTTTTGATCTTTGATATTTAATCTTTGAATTTTTACCGTGTCTCTTAATTTGCCATTAACCTGCACTGGTAATATTATTTCTTCCTCAACTATCTCCCCCACAACCTTCGGCCAGACTGACAAATGAATTGATTCTTTTTCATCAAAGACATTCCTCCAAATTTCTTCTGTTATAAAAGGGGCAAACGGAGCAAGAATTTGAAGAAATTGCTTGGCGTGTTTGGTGGTTAGTGGCTGGTGGTTAGTGGCTAGTGATTTTTCGTAGTCATTTAAAAACTCCATCATCATTGCAATCGAAGTGTTCATTTTTATATTACTGATTTCTTCCGTGACCTTTTTAACTGTCTTTTTAAGTTTTATTACTAATTTTTCATCTTCTTTTTGATATTTGATATTTGATCTTTGATATTGTTCCTGGTAAATCTTCCATATTCTTGATAAAAATCTATAGACCCCGGCAATCGTTTGGGTTGACCATGCTCCGGCTCCTTCATATGGCATCATAAAACAAAGATAAAGACGGGCCGTGTCCGAGCCATATTCTTTCACAACATCATCGGGATTAATAACATTTCCTTTTGATTTACTCATTTTATTTCCATCAGGACCCAATACAATTCCGTGTTGTATTCTCTTTAGTGCAAACTCGTCGTAATCCAACATTTTTAAACTTTGAAAAAATTTTGTAAAAAAACGGGCATATAAAGTATGCCCCAATGTGTGTTCACCACCACCAAAATAAACATCAACTGGAGTCAGTTTTTTTGCTCTCTCCTGATCAAATGGTCCTTCTTTATATTTTGGATTTAAGTACCTAAACCAATACCAAGCCGAATCAAAAAAAGTATCTAAAGTTTCGGCATCTCTTTTAGCTGATTTTCCACATTTTGGACATTTAACGTTCAACCATTTTTCGTTGGTAGCCAATGGCGGCTTGCCATGAGGGGTAAAATCAACTTCATATGGCAATTCAACCGGCAGATCTTTTTCCGGAACTGGAACAATCCCATCGTCTGGACAGTAGACTATCGGTACTGGAGTGCCCCAATAACGTTGACGCGAAATTGACCAATCACGGATATGGTAAGATGCTGTTCTTTTTCCCCAACCTTTTTCCTCAACATAATCCATGGTTTTTTCAAGTCCTTCAGAAAAATCCAGGCCATCTAAGAATTTAGAATTGATCATTTTTCCTTTCATCCCTTTTATAATCACTTGTCTACTTTCTTTTATTTCTGAGTTATCACCATCTTCTCCAGCTACAACTCTTTTAATTGGTAAATTAAATTTTTTGGCAAATTCAAAATCTTTATAATCGTGGCCCGGACAACCCTGAACGGCTCCTGTGCCAACATTTGCTAAAACAAAATCTGTTATCCAAATTGGAACATCCCATTCTGCCACTGGATTATAAGCATATAAGCCTGTAAATACTCCTGTTTTTTCTCTTGCTTCCTTTAGCCGTTCCATTTCTGTTTTATTAGAAGCAATTTTGACATATTCTTTAATTTCTTTCAGTCGGTCTTCCGGTACTTTAATTGTTCCTTTTAATATTTTTTCTATTATTTTATGTTCAGGAGATAAAACAATAAAAGTCATACCAAAATTAACCGGAGCGGTTGTAAAACAGGTAACAATTTCATTTGTCTCTTTGACCGGATAGTTAATGTTGATACCAACTTTCTTGCCTATCCAATTGTTTTGGCCGACCTGGACGGATTTTGGCCAATCGACTGAAGGTTTCTCGGGCCAAATTAATTTATCTGCATAATCGGTAATCTTCAAAAACCATTGTTCGACTTCTTTTTGAATAACCTCATTTCCACATCGCCAACACTTACCATTTTCAATATTTTCGTTAGCTATAACCGTTTGACAACTTGGACACCAATTCGATAAAGCATTCCCCCGAAAAGCCAAGCCTTTTTCAAATAATTTTAAGAATATCCATTGATTCCAACGGTAATATTCCGGCAGACAAGTGATAGTAATCCAATCCCAATCAATCATTGTTCCCATTTGTTGAAATTGCTTCGTCATTGTCTCGATATTTTTCATCGTCCAATCCCTTGGATGAATTTTTCTTTTGATTGCAGCGTTTTCTGCCGGAAGACCAAAAGCATCATAACCCATTGGGAAAAAAACATTAAAACCGTTCATTCTTTTAAATCGGGAAAGAACATCAGGATGGGTAAAGGTAAACCAGTGACCAATATGAAGATCTCCGGACGTATATGGTAACTCAACCAATGAATAAAATTTCTTTTTATCAGAGTTGGGATTAAAAACATTTGTTTTGTCTTTTTTCCATTGCAAAACCCATTTTTTCTCAAATTGTTGCGGCTGATATTTCGAGATCATAACTAAAATTATAGCAAATTATTAAATAAATAATTTATTAAAACTATATTCTGCCACGCGATTCTGACCTCGGAGGTCAGAAATAGCTTGGCAGGAAAGGCTAATCTTTTTAAAAACCATTGACAATAAGAAGAAGAAGAAGTAAAATCCAATTAATGAATAATCAACTTGAAAAAACTGCAATAAGTATTCCTGGACAAGTCAATTTTAATAGCGTGGCAAAATCTATCAAAAATACTGGAAGATTGGATTTGTGTCCTACAACGTACGAGCAAATCAGACATGAATTAGGTCAGGATGGGGTCAATAGAATTTATGATCTCGTTCAGATACTCAAAGCAATATTGAGGATAAAATAGTTAAATAAACTTTCCTATTATTTTTCTTACTTCTGTTTTTTTATTTTCAGTTACCTCAACACTAATTATCCCTAATTGCCAGTGACCGTATAAAACTAAAGAGCCAAGCGGTGCAAACAGTATTGCCGGTAAAGCTAACAAGTCTTCTTCTCCATCAACTACAATCCAAGATTTTTCTTTCTTATAAAGAGCCGATTTAATTTTTTCTTTAATAACTTCTGCTGCTTTTAGGTTGATCGTGCCAGGGTTGTTTATCAAGGTCTGACCCTTTTCTATAGTCGACAAAAAAGGGTCAGACCTTATATAGCTTTCTCGTCGCGACCTGTTATCTATCACTTTCACGTCCGGATTAACTCCTTCCTTTAATAAGGAATCAGTAATAATATCCCCAACTGTTATGATCTGGATTGGCTTGACAAACTTGATGAACTTTATAACTTGATGAACTGATTTGTATATTTCCCCTAGCGGTTTTTGCAACGCAGGACGTAAACTCTCAGGCATTTTTATTAGGTTGTAGGGCGTAGGGAGTAGGGCGTAGGACAAACCATTATAATCGATTTCACCAGCTCGAATTCGTTCTGAATTAATTAACTTTCCGTCTTCAGCCAAAACATCTTCTATAATCACAATCGTCATCGGTCGCAATCTATTTTCTTTTCTTAGTTCGTTTATTTTTAATGCGTTAGGAAAAGTTTCTCTCGAAACCACGATCGCATCAATCTCTTTTATTCTGTCAGCCCCACCAGTAAATTCTGAAAAAGGAATCATTTTTACCATCTTTGCTCGATCGTTGCTGAGATGGTAATTTATATAATTATTAATATTTTTTTGTCTAATATCGAACGACTCAATTGTTTCAGATAAAAATTTATTTTTATAGATCTCTTCTGTGGCAATACCAATGGTAATTTTTTTCCCAACCTCAAAAGCTTTCGTTAATAATTTTTTATGTCCAAGATGAAATCTGTCAAACGTACCCCCAAGCACCACGTGATTGAATTTTTGATTTTTGATCTGTATCTTTGATATTTGATCTTTGATATTTGATATAAGGTATGTTGGTACACGATCCTGCCACTTCTTCTCTTGTTTAATCAACTTTCTGATTCTCCATCCTTCATATATTCCTCTTTTATAATAATTAATTTTCAAGACTTTATAACCGGCTTTTTTTAAAATATTATTTGTCCATTCGTTGTGACCTAAAGCTAAATCAAATTCACCTACTTGTTTTTTTAAATTTGTCAGCCATTTTTTATCATTAAAAAAATCGTCAAGGGGGACTATTTTGATCAATCTATCTTCAAATTTTTCTTTATAAGCGACCGCTTTAATAATTTTTTTTCTAGCTTCAAAATCAATAGGATTATTAACGTCTGAGATATTTGCGCTTCCGATTCCAACCACGATTTTATCAGCTTTTTCCAAGGCTCTTTTTATCAAAAAAAGATGACCCTTATGAAAGGGCTGAAAACGGCCGACGATGAGAGCTGTTTTGTGTTTCATAAATTAACCTAATTGATCTAATTATTCTAATTAATCTAATTAATCTAAAAAATTCCCAATAACCAATTAGAAATTAGAAATTTTTTTACTTTAATAGTATACTATACCCATGAAAAGCCCGCTTTCAATCAACCCAAAACAAAATGTTGAGAGAATAACCGAATTCTTGAAAATGACCTTCAAAGAGCAGAAAATTGATAAAGTCGTTATGGGTTTATCCGGAGGAATTGATTCAACCGTGGCCCTTTATTTATTGAAGAAAGTTTTACCTGCGGAAAATATTTTTGCCGTCCAAATGGATTATAATCCGAGGAAAAATATAAATATTGATTTAAATGGAGTTAGCGTTATTAATATTTCAATAAGGAAAATTATCGATGAATTTAAAATTGATGACAAAATTCGACTCGGGAACATAATGGCCAGAGTCCGGATGATTATTCTTTTTGATCTAGCAAAACAATTTAATGCCTTAGTCTGTGGAACGGAAAATAAATCGGAAAAATTGCTTGGTTATTTTACCCGGTTTGGTGATGCGGCTTCCGACCTCGAGCCCCTAAGCCATCTGTATAAAACACAGGTTTACGAGTTAGCCAAATACCTAAAAGTTCCTGAAGAAATAATTAATCAAAAACCAACCGCTGGCCTTTGGAACGGGCAAACCGATGAAGGTGATTTTGGATTTACTTACGAGGAAGCTGACCAAGTTCTAAGCCTAATTTTAGAACATCAAGCACTGGATGACAAAAAAAGATTTCCAAATGCGGAGAAAATAATTAATAGAATGCAAAAAAATCAGTTTAAACAAAAAGTTCCTTATTCCTTAAAGTAAACTCATCAGCTTTTTTTCCATCTCCACAAACTTTGGAGAGGTCAGATCTGCTATTTTTCTAGGACGTGGTAAATTAATTTTTATACAATCGACAACATTTGCTGGTTTTTTACTCAAAACATAAACCCTATCAGAAAGAAATATTGCTTCACGGATGTCGTGAGTAGTAAAAATAATTGACAATTTTAGTTTTTTCCAAATTTCTAATAAGTACAAATGGAGAGAGCTCCTGGTAATTGCATCGAGTGACCCAAAAGGCTCATCTAAGAGCAATATATTCGAATTAAAAGCAATTGTCCTCAGTAATGCCACTTTTTGTTTCATACCCCCAGAAAGGTTGTTAGGATAAAAATTTGAGTATTCAAAAAGGTTAAATTTTTTCAATAAATCTAAAGCTTCTATTTTTACTTGATTTTTTTCCAAACCTTTAATTTCAAATCCCAACATAATATTATCTAAGACTTTAAGCCAAGGAAAAAGCAGTGGTTCTTGAAACATATATCCAAATTTTCCTTGTCTTTGTTTTTCCTCTAATCCATCAATTTTTATTACACCATCATCTTGTTTCAAGATACCGGAAATTACATTAAATAGGGTACTTTTGCCACAACCTGAAGGCCCAATAATACTGACGATTTCGCCCTCATTAACATCCAAAGAAATTTTTCTAATAATGCTTTCTTCAAAAGACAAAGAAAGATTTTTTATTATCAATTTTGGACCCTTTTTCATGGCAGGAATTCATTGGTAAAAGCGTCTTTAACGTTAATCCTTTTTTTAATTAGTTTTTGATCAAATAACCACTGAGCATATCTTTTCCAAACTTCTTCCTTTTCTATTCCCCATTTTTTAGCATCTGATTGGTATTCTTGACTCAAGTAAACTTGGCTCTGTTTAACCAAATCCTTATTTAATTCCGGAGCCGATTTGATAAGAATTTGCGCTGCTTCTTTTGGATTCTTTATTGAAAATTCATAACCTTGAGCAACCGCTCTCATAAATTTTGTAACAAATTCTTTTTGATTTTTAACATGATTTTCGTTGGTAATAATTACGGGCGTGTAGTAATCAAGAATCGGATTCAAGTCTTTCAACATAATCGTGTTTAGTTTTATTCCCCGACGTTTTGCTTCAATCCCGTCCCATCCATAAAATATCCACTGGAAATCACTATCCCTTCCTATTGTTTTAAAAAAATCAGTCTCCCCTATGGTGATATTTTTTACTTTGCCGTAGTCTGCTCCTGCTTCATTCATAACAGCCTTAATGACCGTTTCTTCAATTGGAGAGCCCCAACCTCCGTAACGTTTTCCTTCAAAATCTTTAGCCGTCTTTATGTTACTTTTTTGTAACGAGGCAAAGGCTGAAGTATTGTGTTGAATGACCGCCGCAATTGAAACCAAGGGGATCCCGGCAACTCTGGCCTGGATGACGGACTCTTGACTGCTAATACCAAAGTCGGCTTTTCCGGCCGCAACTATTTGATTATTTTCTCCTTCACCCGGTTGTAAAATAGTGACATCAAGATTTTCTTTAGCAAAATAACCTTTTTCACGGGCTACATAAAGACCGGTGTGATTGGTATTTGGAAACCAGTCTAAAAGAACGGTAACTTTTTGTTTTTGAATATTAGATTCTGTTGGTTTACTGATTTTTTTTTCAAAAACAAAACCCAAAACTATTAAAACGACCACCAAAACAATTATTTTTTTTAACATACTGTTAATTCTTAACTTTTAACTCTTAACTTATTAAAGTGCCAGGGAATTGATAGTCTGGCAATAATTTCCACAATTAAAACGCTGACAATACTTAAAATCGTGATTATTCCGATTACCGCAAAAACCCGATCGGTTAAATAGGATTTTGTCGATCTGATGAGAAGAATCCCCAGTCCCCGATCAGCCCCCATCCACTCGCTGACGACGGCACCAAGAATAGAATAGGCCGCCGCAATCCGCAACCCGGAAAAAAAGGCGGGAAGACTGGCCGGCCATTTTACTAATCTAAATATTTGTTTTTGATTGGCTCCCATTGAGTTTAAAAGACGTAATATTGATGGGTCGACTCCTTGAAATCCGTCAAAAAGATTAATTGTGATCGGAAAAAAACAGACGAGGGCAATGATAATAATTTTTGGTAGCAGTCCAAACCCGAACCAAAGAGTCAAAAGCGGAGCCAGAATAATAAAAGGAATTGTTTGTGAAATAATTAAAAATGGGTAAATAATTTTTTTCATAACCTGAGATCGTTCCATTAATATAGCTATAAAAATACTAATAAAAATCGCTCCAATCAACCCAATTGAGGCTTCAAAAATTGTTGGAACGAGATGAAAAAATATTAACGAACGTGATTGCCAAAATGAATCGATAATCTGGATTGGAGACGGCAATATCCATTGTTCTATATGAAAAAAGCTAACAGAAAACTGCCAAGTTAATAAAACTAAAAAACCGAATAAGATTGGAAAAATATGTTGTTTCATAATTAAAACAAATTACCTTCTATGTTTTTTAGTTTTCTGCTCGATCGTCAACACTCCTTTGGGATTATAAATAATTTTTACATTGGTAAAAACATTTTTTGCCCCTGATTTTATACAAAGGTATTGAGCTTTTTTGACAATTTCCATGAGCGTTTCCAAATCACTTTCCATCGTCGTTTCCATTGGCCCGACTTCATAATTGACACCGGACTTTCTGATCATTTCAATTACCTTGTCAACTATTTCTATTAATTTTTTGTCTGATCTTACTTTAGGTAGTACTTGGAAAGAAATACTTGAGTTATGCATATATTTTCCCTACTCGGAATTATCCGGACAGGTTCCAAGGGTCTCCCAACACTTTAGTTGAGATCTCAGCTGTAATTTAGCTCCCCTAATTTAGCTAATTAAAACAAAAATATTATTCGTTGTCAATCCAGTAAAATATACGTATATGACACGTGCTATTATTTTTGTTAACGGAAATCTGTCTGATTTAAGCCAGGCGAAAAAAATAATCAATAAGGAAGACTGTTTGATTGCGGCAGACGGTGCTGTAAAACATATTCTAAAATTAAAACTTATTCCTAAAATAATCATCGGTGACCTAGACTCTACTCCTTTATCTTTACAAAAAGAATTAAAGGTCCAATTTATAAAATACCCGAGAAAAAAAGATAAAACGGATTTTGAATTGGCTGTCGACTATTGTCTTGAAAATAAATTTCAAGAAATTATTATTTTTGGGGTTTTAGGTGACCGGATTGATCACTTAATGGCTAATATATTTTTACTTGCCAAAATTCAAACCGAAAATCCCACAATAAAAATCAAAGTTATTGAAGGGAAAAAAGAAATATTTATATTAAATAAAGAAATAGTCATTAATGGCAAAATTGGTGACGAAATCTCAATTATTCCCGTCGGTGAGAAATTAGAAGATATTTTAACCGATGGATTGGAATATCAACTTGACAATGAAAGTCTGCTTTTTGGATCAACCCGAGGGATCAGTAACGTTATGAATAAAAAGTTAGTAAAAATTAAGGCGTCGGCAGGGATTGCGATGATCGAGCATAACTTACAATAATTTTTCTCCCTCGAAAGTCGCTACCGTTTAATTTTTCAATTGCCATCTTTGCTTCTTCCTCTGTCACCATCTCCACAAACCCAAAACCCTTTGATTTTTTATCGAAAAATCGGACAATTTCTGCCGTTAAAACCTT
>Ga0210027_1003863_pt1 | contig 11819 bp, 9 predicted proteins | sample CryGeymeta201510_FD_183978 | JGI IMG/M metagenome (GOLD analysis project Ga0210027, IMG submission 183978) | Groundwater microbial communities from Crystal Geyser aquifers in Utah, USA - Crystal Geyser metaG 2015-10 (SPAdes) (version 2) | ecosystem: Environmental > Aquatic > Deep subsurface >...
GCTGGATTCCAAGCCTGGGTTCATGCAGGATTCCCGGAATGTTTGGGCGGCGGAATCCTGCCTGCGCCGTTCGCTGGAAGCCTTGTTTGACATGGGCAGGCATATTATCGCAAAGGGTTTTGGGGAAGCCGTGACGGAATATAAGGAGATTGCCGCGGTGCTGAACAGGCGCAAAGTGATCTCTGCCAGCGAACTGGTACTTATGGCGAAACTGGCGGGTTATCGCAACCGCCTGGTTCATTTCTACCATGATGTCAGCGCGGATGAACTGTTTGAAATCTGCTCCTCCCATCTGGGAGATGTAGAGCAGATCGTAAATGCCCTGCGTTCATGGCTGGCAAACCATCCCGCGGCTCTCGACGAAACACTTTAAAAACAAGCGGGCGATGTGACGGGGGATTTCAGTCAGGTGGTTGGCTACGGCGCGGCGGTGGTGTTGAAAAGTAAAACGTAAATGTAAAATGGAGCGATTCCATGCAAGCCGTCTCTTTGCGTCTCGAACCCACACAATACAAGCGCCTGCGACTCTTGTCTTTCACTAAAGGCAAGCCGATGTCCACACTTATCCGTGATGCGCTGGATGATTATTTGAAGAAAAATCAGCAGGTCAAGCCAGGCCAGGAATGGTTCTGGTCCGAAGTTTGGCAGGCGGCGGAACGCGAAGTAGAATGTGATCTGGCAGGTGGCAACTTTGAGACTTTCGATAATATGCGCGATTTCTTGGAAGACATGAAATAGACAATGAAGAAGACGCGCAAACGGGGGGAACGCATTAGTGTTCACCGCACGATTGGCGCGCATGAACGATGTAGATAATCACCAGAGGATTCACAACTCAGATTTGGCGCCACATCATGTCTTTTGCCTCATAGTATCCTTTGCCTCTTTACGCAATACGCAATACGCAACACGCAGTACATTTCCCCTCACGGTTATAATCACCCCATGTTTGCCCGCCTGGCCGTCAACCTGCCCGCCGTGAGCGGCGTGTTCGATTACGCCATCCCGCCTGAACTTTTGGGAGTGGGAGTTGGCTGTCTGGTCACCGCGCCGTTTGGGACTCAGACCGTGCAGGGCGTGGTGATGGAACTGGTGGACGAAGCCTCCGTCGCGCAGACGAAGCCGCTCGAATCATTGCTGGACCCTGTGCCTGTTCTCTCCGTCCCGCAGATGGAACTGGCGAAGTGGATGAGCGCGCACTACCTGCAACCCCTCGCCGCGATGATCGGGATGATGCTGCCGGTGGGATTGAGTCAGCAGGCGGATGTTCAGTTATCAGTTATCAGTAATCAGTTATCAGAGGTCAGTGATCAGTTCTCGGTTGCCCAAAAACAACTTGTTGGTTTATTGATGAAACGTGGAGGAACATTGCGTGGGCGGCAGATTGATAATCACTTGCCAAAGACAGATTGGCGCAAGGATGTTGATAAGTTGTCGAGGATGGGAATTTTAGTGAAAAATTCTATTCTCCCTCCGCCGCGCGTCAGGCCGAAATACATCCGCGTTGCGCAACTGGCAGTCACGCCCGAGGAAGCGGACGCGTCCCTGCCCGGCCTCGGCACAAAGCAGACGCTGGCGCGCAGGCAGGCCGCGTTGAAATTCCTCGTGCGCGCCCTTGACGCGGTCAACGTCTCGTGGGTTTACGCCGAGAGCGGATGCAAACTGGCGGACTTGCAGGAACTGGAGGAGCGGGGGTTGATACGGCTATTTGAATCAGAAATTTTCCGCGATCCGTTGGAACGGACAAGTACACAGGTAGACACGCACACAGGTACACAGAAAATCGAATTGACAGTTGAGCAGGATATTGCCTTGAATGAAATCCTCGCCGCGCTCACCAATCCCCAATCCCCAATTACCAATTACCTTTTACATGGCGTGACCAGCTCCGGCAAGACCGAAATCTACCTGCGCGCCGCCGAGGAAACGATCAAGCGCGGGAAACAGGTGATTGTTTTGGTTCCGGAGATCGCGCTGACGCCGCAGACCGTCCGCCGCTTTCTGGCGCGCTTCCCCGGGCAGGTGGGACTCGTCCACTCGAAACTTTCGGAGGGGGAGCGCTACGATACCTGGCGGCGGGCGCGGGCGGGGAAATTGAAGGTCATCATCGGCGCGCGCAGTGCGTTATTTTCACCCCTGCCAAACATCGGTCTCATTGTCGCGGACGAATGCCACGACGCGTCCTACTACCAATCTGAGCAACCGTTTTATCATGCGGTCGCTTCGGCGCAGGAATACGCGCGTCTGTGCGGCGCGGTCTGCGTGCTGGGGTCAGCCACGCCAACGATCGAGCAACGGGAGCAGGCCGTGGACTCCCCTCTCCTTTCAGGAGAGGGGCCGGGGGTGAGGTCCATGAAGCGGCTGGCGTTGCCCTACCGCGTCACCGATTCGGACCTGCCTCCCGTCCGCGTGGTGGACATGCGCGAGGAACTCAAGTCCGGCAACCGCGGCATCTTCTCGCGTCCGCTGGCCGAGGCGCTGGCGGAGACCCTCCAGCGCGGCGAGCAAGCCATCCTGTTCCTGAATCGCCGCGGCACGGCCACCTACGTTTTCTGTCGCAATTGCGGGACCGTGTTGAAATGTCCCCAATGCGATATTCCTTTGACGTTTCATGTTGACCTTCCCATCGTCAAAGGTCAAAGGTCAAAAGTCAATGACCTTCGACCCTTCGACGCCGCTCAGGGCAAGCCTTCGACTTTCGACTTGTTGTGCCATCGTTGCGGCTACACGCGCCAGATGCCGAAGAAGTGCGCCGTCTGCGGCAGCGACCAAATCCGCCAGTACGGTCTCGGCAGTGAGAAAGTTGAGGCGGACGTGCAGGCCATGTTGCCGCAAGTCCGCACGCTCCGTTGGGATTGGGAGACGACGCGCCAAAAAGACGCGCACGAGATCATCCTGACGCATTTCGCCAACCACCAGGCCGACGTGCTGGTGGGGACGCAGATGCTCGCCAAGGGACTCGACCTGCCGCTCGTGACCCTGGTCGGGATCGTGCTCGCGGACGTGGGACTCAGCCTGCCCGATCCGTTCGCGGCGGAACGCACCTTCCAGGTGTTGACCCAGGTGGCGGGCCGCGCCGGCCGTTCGGCGCGCGGCGGACAGGTGATCTTGCAAACCTTCGCGCCCGAACATTACGTCATTCAGTGCGCCGCGAAACATGACGTGGACGGTTTCCACAAACTGGAGTTGGAGTATCGTCGTCAGTTGGGCTATCCGCCGTTCGGTCGGTTGGCGCGGCTGGAATGTCGCCGCCGCGACCCGCTCAAAGCGGAGTCCGAAGCGAAGCGCGTCCTGCAAATCCTGCAAGAGAAACTGGTCACGGAACATCGCTCCCAGACCACTGTTTCCGCCGTCCCGTGTTTCTTCGCCAAAGTGGACGGGGTCTATCGCTGGCAGGTCATCCTGCGCGGCCCCGACCCCGTTTCGTTGTTGCGCGATCTGCGTCTCGAAGGCTGGCGCGTGGAAGTGGAGCCGATAAGTTTGTTATAATCTGCGCCATTCGAGTCGGATAAAAAGGAGAGATGACATGGAATCGTTCAGTCGTGGTTGGAACTTCCTGAAGCAGGCCTGGCAAATGGCCTTCAAGGATAAGGACTTGCTCAAGCCGTCCATTTACGCGCTGGTGGTCGGCGCGCTGGTTTCGGTGATCGGCATTGTCCCGATCATCGGCGCGGCGCTCTTGTTCGGCGAATCCAGTGCGGGCAACGTCATCATGTTCGTGCTGGGCGCCATCCTGCTTTTCGTCCAGTTCATCATCAGCTACATGTTCTCGGCGATGACCGTCTACCTGATCTACGGCTATCTCTCCGAAGGCGACGGCCGCATGGACAAAGCCTGGGCTATCGTGAAGCGCGACTTCTTCGACATTATGACGCTCGCGGCTGTCTCGACGGTGGTGAATCTGCTCAAGAATGCCGCGAACAGGAATCGCAAGGGAGGCATCGGTGCTTCGATCGTGCGAGCCGGCGCGGGTTTGCTGGAAACCCTGTGGACGGAAGCCGCGTTGCTCATCCTGCCTGCCATGGTGATTGACGACCTGAATCTCAAGAAGGGCATGGAACGCATCTGGAACATCACCAAGAGCAACCTCCTGCTGATCGGGATCAGCACCGTGGGCGTCAAATGGGTGACCGGCCTGATCGGCTTCATTCTCGGAGTCATCGGCGCGGTCATCGGTTTTGCCATTGGCGGCGGCGCGGCATACGTTTCGGGCGGCTCGACAACTGTGTCCGTCATCGGCATCGCGTTTGGCGTTTTGATTTTCTTCTTCTTCGTGGTGATTGCCAGCGTCGTCAGTTCGTACACCAGCACGGCCTATCACACCTGCCTGTATATCTGGGCGCGTGACGTGGAAACGGCCAAAGAGAAGGGCCAGTCTGCGCCAGTGGCCGCGCCCGCTCCGCTGGCGGCTGTGTTGAATTAATGTGCTTTTCAGCGGTTGAAACCGCCCCTATGCTTGCCAAGCCAGCCTTCGCTGACTAAGGTGTGCCAGCCGACGAAGGCGTTGCACTGAGCCTGCCGAAGTGTCGGCTTTGCAGATGTTGGTTTCAGCGGTTGAAACCGCCCCTACGCTTGTCAAGCCAGCCTTCGCTGACTAAGGCGCGCCAGCCGACGAAGGTCGGCTTTGCAGATGTTGGTTTCAGCGGTTGAAACCGCCCCTACGCTTGCCAAGTCAGCCTTCGCTGACTAAGGTGTGCCAGCCGACGAAGGTCGGCTTTGCAGATGTTGGTGCGACTTCGAGTCGCCAAAAGGCTGAATTAATAAACATGACTTTTCCCGATTCCCGCCGCGAACTGGTTACCTGGGAGGATGTGGATCGCCTGATTGACCACCTGCTCCCGCAATTCCGCCGCGAATTTACCGCGATGGTGATGATTACGCGCGGCGGGATCATTCCTGGCGGCCTGCTGGCGCAGGCCATGGATGTTACGCACGTGCTGACCGCGGCGGTCAACTTCCCGGCGCAGATCGCCAGCGAAAAGACAAACATAATGGCCTGGCCCGACTTCCTGCAATTTCCCGCGGACGAGTTACTGCGCGGCCGCCCGACCCTGATCGTGGACGATGTTTGGGGTTCGGGGCGGACAATGGCGGCGGTGAAGAACCGCGTCTCCTCGGCGGGCGGCTTCCCCGAAACCTGTGTACTGCACTTCAACCCGTATCGCAATCTCTTCGGCGGCGCGCGTCCCGATTATTATGCCGCCGTCACGGACGCTTTTATCATCTACCCCTGGGAGATTGACCGCGGCGGGGAAGCGGTCCTGCTTTCGGGGTAGCGGCGCGTAAAATCCAGGCTTCCGCCGAAGGCGAGAAGCCTGGATTTTTAGTTACGGCAACGCTTTGAACGCGCCAACGTAATAAGCAATTTCATCGTCAACTGCCATCTTGATTCGGTCCGCGACGATGGAGGCGGGGAAACCGTACTGCGCGTCATACGTGACCTCGACCTGGTCCGCGTTCGACAGGTTTTCCTCGGCGACGGCGAACAGCCCATCCACCGTGGCGGCCTTTTCAAACGTGGCGCGGAATTCCTCGGTCAGGGGCTGGCCGTTCACGTCGGTCAGCGAGACGATCTGCCCGTCCTTCACCTCCACCGTGACGGGCATGACGTCCCTGAAGGAGCAGAAGCAGCCAATCGTTAGTTCGAAGCGGTAATGAGTGACTCCCAGAGAATCCCATTTGGCGCGGTTTTCGTTGAGTTCCGATGTTCCTTTGCAGGCGGAGAGGGTCAGGGTTAGGATGAGCAAGGCAATCAATAAAGTTCGCTTTTTCATTTGGTATCTCCTTCGGACAGTAGACGATTCAGGGAGAAAAGAGTTCCAAAAAACAAAATGACAGTCTTTTCGAAAGCGACTGTCATTTTGCGCGCTTGTAACCTTTGAGCCAGCCGGTTTACATATCCGTCGCCTCTTCTTTGACGATCACCTTCAAAACAATGTCGGCGTGGTTCTTGAAGTGCAGGGTCAACTCGAACTGGTCGCCAACCTTCAGGTCCTGTTTGAGGCCGATCAGCATGACGTGCAGTCCGCCCGGCTTGAACTCCACTTTCGCGCCCGCCGCCAGCGGCACGGACTTTTGCGGGATCATCTGCATCTCGCCGTTCGCGCCCGCCTGGCTCAGGTGTATTTCCACCGCCTCGGCCACATCCGACGAGGCGGAAAGCAGTTCATCGTCCGCGGCCGCGCCGTTGACGAGCGTCAGGTAGGCGGCGCCGGTTCCGCCCGACATCCCCGTGCGCGCCCAGACTGCGGACGCCTCAACCTCCGTTGCCGCGGGCGCGCAGGCTCCCACCAGCAAAGCCCCCAATGTGACGATCATCAGAATGTGTTTCATTTTTTTTCTCCTTTCGTTTGAATTATTTGTTTGTTAGCGCGCCAAACCGCTGGGGCGGCAGTTGAACTGTCGCCCGAACCGGCGGTATATCCCATCGCTTTGGCGTGCGTACAATTATTTTGGACGATAGACGCGCCCGCGCCAGGTGACTCCCTGCCCCGAAAGGACTTTCCACGCGGACGTGAGCATGATCGCCGCGAACAAACCCGCCCCAAGCGGGATCGTGAGCGCGTACAGTCTCGAGATGCCGAGTCCATGGCTGACGGCCGCGCGCGCCCACAACAGCGCCGCCCACACGATCAGCGACTTGGCAATGACTCCCAGCGCGAGCGCGCCTCCGCCTTTGAGCAGCCAAAGAAATCCCAGCAACGGCCAGGCGGGCAGGAACAGCGCCGCGATCAGCGCCAGCGTCGCGCCGAACGCGCCCAGCAGGAGCATGGACGGCGTGTCGCGCAGGCCGAGGTAGATGTTCTTCGTCCAGCCCTCCCACATTTGGGGCAGGGACGTGTACATGCGCGTGCGCGCCATCTGGTATCCGTCCGCGATGACGAGGCGATACCCGTTCCACTTCACCTGCTCCGAAAGCGCCTTATCCTCGACGATCTGGTCTTTGATTCTTTCGTGTCCGCCCACCGCGTCGTAGACCGCGCGCCGGATGAGGATGAACTGTCCGTTGGCGACCGCGTCGCGGCGTTTCGGGTCGTTGACCTTGCGCGGCGAGAATCCCACCGACATCGCGGTCAGCACCAGCGGCATCAACACTTTTTCCCAGAATGAGTCGAGTTCCTGGAAGGTCATGATGGTGAACATATCGGCCTTGGTCTCGATGGCTTTGATGTAACAGGAGGCGAGCGCTTCGGGTGCGGCGAAAGTGTCCGCATCCACGAAGCACAACCAGTCGCCGCGCGCGGAGGCTGAGGCCTGGGTCAACGCGTGGGGTTTTCCGGCCCAGCCCGCGGGTAGGTCCGAACCGTGAATCACGCGCAGACGACTAAAGTCGTCACTACGTGGTTGCCATGTAGTGGCGACTTTAGTCGTTTGGAGTAGTTCTTCCAGAATCCGCGGTGTGGAATCCGTCGAACGGTCGTCCAAAACAATGATCTCGAAATTGGGATAGGTCTGCGCCAGCAGGGATTCGACGCAGCGGCGGATGTTCTGCTCCTCGTCCCGCGCCGGCACGCAGATGCTGATGAGCGGCGCGGACGCGGGCGCCTCGGCGGGCGTGACCACGATGTCCATCTGGTACTGCGAGTGCACCCAGACGATGATGCCGAGGCCGAGCAGGAAGAGCAGGGTGGAGGTGAGGAAGTAGGGCATGGGAAAGGAGTCGAAAGTCGAAGGTCAAAAGTCGCGCGACGTTTGACTTTCGACCTTCGACTAAATGACGCGCACGCTGGAACCGCGCTCCGTCTTCTCCACCTCGATCCGCGTCGGGAACGCGTCTTTCAACTCATCCAAATGCGTGATGACCAGAATCTTCGCAAAATCGCCGCGCACGGTGTTGATGGCTTCGATGAGTCTTTGCCGTCCCTGCGTGTCCTGCGAGCCGAAGCCCTCGTCAATGACCAGGGTTTGCAGGCGCGCGCCTTTGCGCTGCGCCAGCACTTCCGAGAGCGCGAGGCGGATGGCGAAATCCACGCGGAATCTTTCTCCCCCGCTAAACATTTCATAATCGCGCAACCCCGCCCCGTCGCTGATCTGGATATCGAGCGTCTCTTTCAGGTCGTCGCGCTTCTTATCTTTGTACTCGGCCTGCGTCGCAAAGCGGATGGACATCCTGCCGTCGCTCAAGCGGTCGAGCAGGTCGTTGGCTTTCGTCTCGATCTGCGGAAGCGCCTGCTCGATCAGCAGCGCGGGGACGCCGTCCTTGCCAAAAGCGCGTTCGAGTGTTTTGTGTTGAACAATGAGTTGCTGTTTCTCTTCGCGCTCGGCGGCGCAGCCTACCTTCCGCTGGCGTAATGAAACCAGCACATCCACCAGCTGGCGCGCCCCGCCAACCTCCTGGTTCTTGTTGTTTTCCTGTTCCTGCAGCCGGAACAGGGCGCGCTCGGCTTCATCCAGGCTGACGGTCGGCTTTTTTATTTCGACCGCATATTTTTCGCTTGCAAGGATCGCTTCGACTTCTTTCAGCCGCCTCGCGCCAATGGTTTCCCAATTCTTCGCCGAATTCCCGATCGTTTCGATGCGTTCCGTCCACTGGGTGATCGAAGTGGACAAGTTCAACCGCTCCCTCTCCGCGCTTCCCATCTTCGCAGCCTGCGATTCGTAATTCGCGATTTGTTTGGCGAGAGCGTCCATGCTGGATTTGTTGGCGCGGAAACGGTCGCCTTTTTCTTTTCCTTCATTCTGGAGTTGTTCCAGTGTGGAGCGGCGATGTTCCTCGCTCAACACCTGTCCGCAAAGCGGACAGGCCGCGCCCCCCGCCGCTTTGAGCTGGTTGATACGCGCTTTCAGTTCGTCCATCTCGATTTTTCGCAACTCGTTCTCAGCCTTTAAAGTGGCGAATTGTTCGCGCGCCGCGTTCCGATTTTCCTCCAATTTGCTTCGTTCCGCGATTCGTTCCTCGGTCTCCGCCAGTGATTTCTTGGCGCTTTCGATCTGAGCAGTCAATGCACTGGTCACTGATAACTGATCACTGATACCTTTCTCCTGTTCCTTCAAACCGCGCCGTTCCTCCTCCAGCCTTGCTTTTTCCTCAGCGAGACGCTGATTCAGCGAAGCCGCGGCCCGCCTGAGGCTTTCCAGCGCGGTCTCCTGCGTTCTACGCGCCTCGCTCAATCGCTTCAAATCCGATTCGAGTTCCTTGAGTCTTCGTTTGCGCGGTTCCTCTTCCGCAAGTTCGGCGTCAATATCGGCAATGCTTCGATCAATGCCTGCGGTTTCCTTTTCGATTTCCTTGCGGCGTTCGGCGGCGCGTTCCTTGTAGATCTCCCAGACTTCGAGGCCGAGGATGTTGCCCAGCACAGCCTTGCGCTCGCCGGCTTTTTTCTGCGTAAACTCGTCGGCCTTGCCCTGCAAAAAGAACGAGGCGTTGACGAAGGTGTCGTAATCGAGGCGCAAGGTTTGCTCGATGCGCGCCTGCGTTTCGCGCGCGGATTTTTCGGTGAGCGGACGCCAATCCTCGCCATCCCTGATTTGGAACTCCAACACCGTGCTTTTGCCGCGCGGCGTCGTGCGTTGGACGCGGTAAATGTTCTCTTCATATTCGAAGGTCAGCGCGACCTCGGCGGCCTTCGATCCCAGGTTGATCAGCGCGTCCTTGTCCTTGCTGCGCGCCTCGCCGAACAGCGCCCAGGTCAGCGCGTCGAGCAGGGACGATTTGCCCGCGCCGTTTTGTCCCGAAATGCAGGCCAGGTCGAAACCCGTGAAATCCAATTCGACAGGCTCACGATAGGACAGGAATCCAAAGATGCGAAGTTTGAGAGGAATCATTGCCTGGATTATACCTGTTACTAAAAGTACACACGTACAACAGGCAGGGCAATCGCATCTAAATTCCTGAGGCGAGCACCTTGAGTAGGTAATCTTCGTTCCAAGCGGCTTGAAGTTGTTTGGCATGGATACCACCTTTGGCTGTTTTTTGACCAATGGTTCCGAGTCGCATGAGGCCGTGACTGCCACCAGCCGCGAACTGATGTTGCAGGCCAAGGAGGTGGCCGAAGACATGGGCTTCACAGTCTTGCACATGTACGTGGACTGCCTGTTTGTCCAGCAGGAAGGGTTCGAGCGGGCTTCAGATTTCACCCCGTTATTGGATGCCATCCTGACTCAAACGGGCATCCCCATCGCACTGGAAGGTGTCTACAAATGGCTGGCTTTCCTGTCCTCCAAAAGGGACGCTCGTGTGCCGGTTCCCAATCAATACTTTGGGGCCTTCGAGGATGGGACCTTGAAATTTCGCGGGATCGAATTACGACGGCGCGATACAACCCTGTGGGTGCGAAGGATCCAACTGGTTGTGCTGGAAATTCTCGCAAAGGCGGATACCGCGCAGGAACTGGCAGAATGCCTGCCGGATGTGCTGAACCTGGTGGCGCGCGCCAAGCGGGATTTGAAAGGCGGCCGCGTCCATCTGGAGGAACTGGTGGTGACACAGAAGTTGAGCCGGGAACTGGATGGTCAATTGTTCACCATCGTCGGTCTGGTTGATACCTCGCGCGCGGGGCAATTGGCAAACGCAAACCTGTACATTCCACTGGCGGACGCGCGCGCCTTGGCAAACATTGCGCCGCAGGTCCGCTCAGTGTTCGACATTCGTCCTGATGATGCCAATCTGCTCTTTCTCAAGACCGACCAGAGGCGCGTGGAGGAAGTCGCGTCGCGCGTCAAGACGATCCTGGGCGATAAAGCCATCGTCTCTTCGGGACAGTCATTCGCCGCGGAACTCGGCGCGCTGTTCGCACTGATTGACCGCTTCGGGTTGCTCGTTGGTTTAATCGCATTCCTCTTCGCCACCGCGCTCTTGCTTCGCGTCATTGCCGCGAGTGTTTGGGAACGGCGGCGCGAGGTGGCGGTCATGCGTGCGCTTTTGTTGTGGGACTTCGGCGCGACGAGCTACCAGACGGTTCTGGGTGTGGACGTGAATCAGCCCACAATCGGTCCCGCCAGGGCCAGCCAATGGGTCGTGGCAGGACGCTTTCTACAATTGAACGACACACGCATGGCGGTGGTAGACAAGCACTATGCGGCGTTCTTCGGTCTCAAGCCTGACGATGAAGTGAAAATCGGCGGCGAGCCATTTCAAATCGTTGGGATCGTTGAGGCGCAGGAGGGAGGTCAGGCGGCCGCGGCAAATTTCTACATTCCACTCGCGGACGCGCAAATGCTCTCTCACCTGAAAACGGACGCGATCAACCAGATCTACGTGCGCGTCGCGCAAGCCTCGACGGTGGATGAGGTGGTGCGACAGAGCCGCGCCACGTTGGGCGAGGTCAGCGCGACGACTGAACAGAGCATCGTGCAGGTGATGGGCGGCATCGCGCTAGTCTCGCAGCGCTTCGCGGGAGTCTCGTCCGTTGTCGCCTTGCTGGGCGGGTTGGCGCTGACGGGCCTGGCGCTCTATGCAAGTGTATCCGAGCGCCGCCGTGAAATCGGCGTGATGAAAGCGGTGGGCTGGATGGCATCCGAGGTGCAAAGGTATTTTGGACACGGTTCACAAGCGCGAAAAAACTGGTTTACAAATTCTGGACGATTATGTTACACTGTGAGGCATCCACGGGCAGCAATCCCCTGGGGTAATCGAACGTTTTAGCCCAACGCCTTCTTCAAAGGCGTTCTTTTCCCTTGCCTCCCGCCCCACAAGTGTAGCCAAAATTGTAAAGGTGTTTTTGCCGCAAATTGGGCTTTTCTAAACCGTGCCATAATTCCTCTTCCAAACCAGAAGATTATGAAATATTTGAGCCGCATAACAACCCCGGAAACGACAAGTTTTATGTGAATTGCGCAAGTTGTGACCGCGAGATCGAATTTGGCTGGTCGCGATCCAA
>Ga0210027_1003870_pt1 | contig 11807 bp, 14 predicted proteins | sample CryGeymeta201510_FD_183978 | JGI IMG/M metagenome (GOLD analysis project Ga0210027, IMG submission 183978) | Groundwater microbial communities from Crystal Geyser aquifers in Utah, USA - Crystal Geyser metaG 2015-10 (SPAdes) (version 2) | ecosystem: Environmental > Aquatic > Deep subsurface >...
ATCATCACCGTGGTGGCGGGCCAACTCCTTGTCGGGACGATCCTCGATCAATTCGGCTGGCTGGGCGCCATGCAACGTCCGCTGGACGCGACGCGCCTGCTCGGGCTGGCAGTCGTTTTGATCGGCGTCTGGCTCACGGTCAAATAAACGCTGCGTGATACAATTTCGGCATGGGCATCCTCTTTCTCGTCGCCACCCCCATCGGCAACCTCGAAGACCTGTCCCCGCGCGCCGTGCGCGTCCTGCGCGAGTCCAAACTCATCGCCGCCGAGGACACCCGTCACACCGGGAACTTGCTCAAACATTTCGAGATCCAAACTCCCCTCACCAGTTACTTTGAACACAACAAACTCCACAAACTGGATGCCATCCTCGCCGCGCTCGCGGACGGGGACGTGGCGCTGGTTTCGGACGCGGGGACGCCCGCCATTAACGATCCCGGCTACGAACTCGTTCGCGCCGCCCTCGCTTCCGGCTTCGACGTTCGGCCGGTTCCCGGACCCTCGGCCCCCGTCGCCGCCCTGAGCGTTTCCGGCCTGCCCACCGACGCGTTCACCTACCTCGGCTACCTCCCCCACAAACCCACCGAACGGCGGAAATTTGTAGCGCAAATTGCCAATTTGCGCCACACCCTGATCTTCCTCGAATCTCCCCATCGCATCCTCGCATCCCTCGCGGACCTGCTCGCCATCCTCGGCGACCGTCAAATCTGCGTCGCGCGTGAGATGACCAAACTCTTCGAAGAATACTGGCGCGGACCGTTGAGCGGCGCGCTGGAATATTTCAAGTCTCGCGAGGCGCGCGGAGAATTTACTTTAGTGATCAGTGGTCACGCTTCGCGGTCAGTCATCAGTGAGCAGTGGACGGATGAAGAATTACTCGCGGCGATTAAACGCGAACTGAAAAGCGGCAAATCGGCCAAAGAGATTTCCGTCGAACTTGCCGAACAAAGCGGGTGGAACAAGAAGGAAGTCTACGCGTTGATCAATCAAACCAAGTGAGTCACATGGATTACAACTCCCTCTCCCTGCATCAATTCCGAAATTGCTTTTCCTCCTTTGGCGGCCCGGCTCGGTGACGAGGCCGGGTTTCATAATGGCCGCGAGTATAGCACAGGGATTAAACAATTCGGCGGAGGGTGATCGCCTCCGCCAAGTCGCATTTGTCTTCTCTACGTTGCAACTCACCCACGGGTATAAGCGGGTTCAAAACGAGTTCGCCCGCTTGCCGTTCCTTTGGGTTTTGGATCTGCCAACTTTCCCCCAGGTTTCTGCAACAGGACTTCGGCCGGGATATCCAGGCCCCGATGTAATTCGCGGATCATGGCAATACTCAGCGGCCGTTTCCGATTCAATACTTCGGAAACTTTGCTTTGGCTCCCGATGTATTTCACCAAATCTTTTCGCTCCAGTCCTTGTTGTTCCATGCGGAACTTGATGGCTTCAATGGGGTCGGGGAGGCCAATGGGAAAATGCTCTCTCTCATAATTCTCGACGAGCACGGCGAATAGCCCCAATTCCTCCACTTTGGCGGGGCTGGTTGCGTCATCCATCAACCTGTCAATTTGAACCAGGGCCGCTTCGTATTCGGCTTCGGTCTTGATTACTTTTAGTTTGATCATGTCACCCTTACGCAACCGACAGTTCCTTCATGGAATCCAGGTATAGCGTATCGGGATCAATATCCTGTTCGTTCGGCCATACGACTGTGCCATTGAACGGCCTGACGCGTTTAAAATAAGCAAGCTCCTTGAGTTCAACGAAGACGCCAAAATCAAGAATGGGCTTGCAGTCATACACGCCGGTTTCGCCATTCGTAAAGCGGAGCGTAAGCGTGTAATCGTCATTAGGGGTTACATCGATAATTCTTGGATTCATGGTTATTTCAGAGGATCAATCTTGTATGGGTGCTGACCACTCACCGCCAGCTCCCAATCAGCCATTAGGTCATCTCGGTGGATTTCGATCCACGCGGAAACGAGTTTTATCTTTGGAGATGGCAGACTTCCAGCCAGTAGTTTACCATCTGGAATCCTGAATATCGCCTCTTCCTCTTGAAACTTCACGTGAATATGAGGCGACTTATGTTGCCTGTTGTCCCGAAAATACAAGGACACAATCAAGCCGTAGAACATTGAGATAACTGGCATGGAGAGATTCTATCAGAAAAGTAGAGCGATTCGGTAAAGAACTATTCCACCGAAATCAAGAACGGATAATGCGGCTGGCCGCCGTCCTGCACTTCGATCTCCTGCGCGGAATATGTCCCGCGGGCCACATCCACAATTCGAAACGCCTCGTGGCGATTCAGGTCTTCGCCGTAGTAGAAAGTGATCAGTTCATGCTTGCCGGCTTCGGCTTTCTCAAGGAAGCCCACCACCGCCTCTTCCACCGACGCGGCCGCCAGCGCCAGCTTGCCGTCCAGCAACGCGATCACCTGTCCCGTCTCCACGTTCACGCCGTCAATCTCCACCGTGCGCGTGGCGATGGTGATCTCGCCCGTCTGCACGGAGGCCAGGGACTTGGACATCTTCCCGGCAACGGCATCCACCTCCCCGTCCGGGTTGTGCGCGAGCATGGCGGCCAGTCCCTGCGGCACGGTCTTGCTCGGCACGACGGCCACCTGTTTCACCGTCACTTCCTTGGCCTGGTTCGCGGCCAGGATGATGTTCCTGTTGTTCGGCAGGATGATGACCTTGTCGGTCGGCAGGTTCTCGAACGCGGCCAGAATTTCCTGCGTGGATGGGTTCATCGTCTGCCCGCCCTCAACGATGGCGGCCACGCCCAAACTCGCGAAGATGCGGCTCAGTCCCTTGCCCGGCGAGACGACCACCACTGCGATCTGCCCCGGCTCCACGGGCGATAATTCGATTTTCTCGTTCTTCGATTTTTGGATATCGTTCATTTGCGCCAGCAAATTTTCCATCGCCACTTTGGAGATGGTGCCGAGTCCCATGATGTAGTCAATCGGTTCGTAGCGCTTGTCGAGCGGCACGTGGATGTGCATGCGGTACATGCCCTCGCCCTCGCCCACCTGGATGGAGGTGCCCATCCCTTCGAGTTTGCCGTAGAAAGATTGCAGGTCGAGAGCGCCGTCCGGGAAGAAGTCCACCACCACTTCGTAATCCTGGCCCTCTTCGACAGACTCCATCGCGTTCTGCAAATTCATGGCCGACATCGGCTGGACGTTCATGGTCGGGACATCCAGCGGCTCGCCGTTGAAGTAGCGTAACATGCCCTCGTAGATGAAGAACAGCCCCTTGCCGCCCGAATCGACCACGCCCGCCTGTTTGAGGACCGGGAGCAGTTCGGGCGTATTCTGCACCGACGCGTCCGCGGCCGGGACAATGCGCTCCAGGATTTCGATGGGATCCTGCGTTTCGGCCAGCGCGGACTCGGCGGCCGCGGCCGCATCCTTCGAGACGGTCAGGATGGTGCCTTCCACCGGGCGGACGACACCCTTGTAGGCGGTGTCGCGCGCTTCCACGAATCCCTTCACCAGCGTCGGCCCGTCGAGGATTTCCGCGCCGTGCAGGCCGCGTGAAAATCCGCGCCACAACTGCGACAGGATCACCCCCGAGTTGCCGCGCGCCCCCATCAGCGCGCCCTTGGCCACCGCGGCCGCCATCTCGCCCACGTTGCGCGTGCCGAGTTCGGCGATCTCGTTCCAGGCCGATTGCATCGTCAGCGTCATGTTCGTGCCGGTGTCGCCGTCGGGGACGGGGAAAACATTCAGGGAGTTGACCAACGCCTGGTTGGTGCGAAGCCAGGTCAACCCGGCCTGGACCAGTTCCTTCAGAACCAGGCCGTCAATCGGCTTGTCGCGCAGGTGTTGCAGGTGTTTGGCCTGGATGTCGGTGGAATCAGAACCCATGAAATGCTCCTCAAAACTTGGAGTGCGGACTTTAGAAAACCTGGAGCGCGGACTTTAGGAAACTTGGAGCGCGGACTTTAGTCCGCCAGCGGGTTAAAACCCGCGCTCCATTATTAGTCCAGGTCGCTGACCCGCAGACCAGCCACATGCACGCTGACCGTGTTGACCTTCAACCCCAGCGCCTTCTCCACATGGAAGCGAACCGTGTTGGCGACACTGTTCGCCACCGAGGTGATGCGCGTCCCGTACTCGATGATGACGTGGATGTCAATGTCAATCGTCTCGCCGTCGAAGCGGACGGCCACGCCGCGCGCCGGCTCGCGGGTGAGGCTGTGCGCCAGCCCCTCCGCCAGGTTGCGCGGCGCCAACCCCACCACGCCGTAGGATTCCAGCGAGGCGCGATAAGCGATGGTGGCGACCGCCGCCGGTGAAATGTGGATACTGCCGAAAGTTGTATTTTCTTTGCCCATGCTATATCCTTTACTGCTTAATTAACCAAAAGTATTGAAGATGGTTGCGGTTTGTGGTACAATGCGGCGCTTGCGTGAGAAAAATCGGCGCAGGCATTATTGTGAAACTGGAAAGGATCGAATCTCATGAAATGCGCTCACTGCGGCAAGACCACCACCTTTGGACATAAACGCTCGTTCTCCATGCACGCCACCAACCGCAAGTTTCTTCCCAACCTGCAAAAAGTGACGCTGGTCGAGAATGGCCGCAAGGTCCAGAAAGTGCTTTGCGCCAAGTGCATCCGCACCGCGGCCAAATCGGCTTAAGGTTGTCTGTCCCTGTCAAAGATCGCGGCGCAAGCCGCGGTTTTTGTTTAACCAGGGGATGTTACGAAATACGCACTACGTAATATTGCGTGTTGCGTCCCACAGGGATGCTTCGCGATGTTGCGTATTGCGTAACGAACTCCGTAATGCTTGGATTCCCTCCGCGATGCCCTGCGGATGCTGGAAGATGGAACTGCCCGAGACGAACGCGTCGGCGCCCGCTTTCTGGACCTCGGGCAGGGTCGCGGACGAAAGGCCGCCGTCCACCTCCAGCCAGGCGGACGAGCCAATCTCATCCAACGCGCGGCGCAGGGAAACGATCTTTGGCAGGACTTCGGGGATGAATTTCTGCCCCGAAAAACCGGGGTTGACCGTCAACACCAGCACAATGTCAACCAGCGACAGCATGGGTTCAATCGCCGAAGCGGGCGTGGCCGGGTTCAGCGTCACACCCGCCTTGCATCCCAGCGACTTGATCTGCTCAATGGTGCGATGCAAATGCGGACAAGTTTCCACATGCACGGTGATGTGCGACGCGCCCGCCTTTGCAAACGCTTCGATGTGACGCTCTGGCTGCTCGATCATCAAATGCGCATCCAGCGGAAGTTTCGTGGCGCGGCGGCAGGCCTCCACGACGACCGGCCCCATCGTCAGGTTCGGGACGAAGCGGCCGTCCATCACGTCCACGTGGATCCAGTCCGCGCCCGCGGATTCGCAAGCCGACAGGTCCGCGCCGAGGCGGGTGAAGTCCGCAGAAAGAATGGAGGGGGCAATGAGGAAATTATGAGGCATGGAAGTGATTTCAAAGATATTCGCCGTCCTGAGCGGAGCGACGAGCGCTCTTCGAGGAGCGCAGTCGAAGGACGGGTTTCTAAGGCAAGTATTGTCCTGTGGACTTGCCCTTCGACTTCGGGAGTACCCTCCGCTCAGGGCAGCGGACTGGTGGTTACCGCTCAGGGCAGTGGGATGATGGTTATCGCAGCTCAGGGCAGTGTATCTGTTACGGATTCCAGGTGAAATACACCCACATCCAAAACGGGATCAGCCCGCCAACCGCGAACAATGCCAGCAGGCCGAGGCCGATGGTCGCCCAGTCAATGTCGAGGTCGAGGGAAGGCGGCTCGAAGGCCGCGACCGGCATAGGGTCAGGGGTGGAAGCGGCGGGCGGTTCCTCGAAATGGTTGACCGCCTCCGGCGTCAAGGTCAGTTGCGGGGGCGTGAATTCGCGCAGCGTCCCAAAGCGCATCAGCACGCGTCCCAACTGGTCGGCGGTGCGGTAGCGGGCGGAGGGTTCCTTGGAAAGTATTTTTGATTGGATCTGTTCCAGCATCGGCGGGATGTCGGGCAGGTATTCGCCCAGCGGATGCGGATGGGAATGAATGTGCATGTGCGCCAGGTCGTCGGCGGTGGCGGCGTTGAAGGGCAGGGTGCCGGTCAGCATTTCGTAAAGCACCACGCCCAGCGAGTACACGTCCGAGGCGGGCGAGGGCGCCTGGCCGCGCGCCTGTTCGGGCGAGAAATATTGCGGCGAACCCCAGACCACATCCTCGCGGTCGCCGGGGCGGATGGTGGAGAGGGCGCGGGCGATGCCGAAGTCCGTCACTTTGAGGCGATGGTCGGGCGCGATGAGCAGGTTGTGCGGCTTCACGTCGCAATGCACCAGCCCGGCGCGGTGGGCGTAGCCGATACCCGCGCAGGCCTGCACCATCAACGGGATGGCCTCCTCGACGGTGAAGCGCCCGCGCTTGCGGAGCAGGGATTTCAAGTCCGTGCCGGGGATGTGTTCCATCACGATGAACAACTGGCCGTTATCCAGCCCGAAATCATGGACGGTGACGATGTTGGGATGCGAAAGGTTGGCGGCGGCGCGCGCCTCCTGGCGGAAGCGTTCCTGGAATTCCTTATCGCTCGAATAGTCGGCGCGCAGGACTTTGATGGCCACCGAGCGTTCGAGCATCAGGTCGCGCGCCCGATACACCTCGGCCATGCCGCCCGATCCGAGGCGTTCGAGCAATTGGTAACGCTGGTTGAGCAGGTCGCCTGCTTTCATCGCGCGGGATTATAACATGCGGGATTAGGGGCAAACTGCGCCGGTAAATGGTAAATGGTAAATGGTAAATAGTAATTCGACGCGGGATCACGATTCAACGATTCAACGAATCAGCGAATCAGCCAAGAGCCAATTACCAATCACCAATTACTTCTTACACCCACACAGTATAATGACCCCATGCGCCGCGCCCTGCTCCTATACAATCCCGCCGCCGGGCGATTCCCGGTCAAGCCCTTCCTGCGTTCCGTGGTCAAGACCCTCGCCCAGTCCGGCTGGCAGACGGACGTGACCGCCACCCAAAGCGGCGCGCACGCCACCGAGTCCGCGCGCCTGGCCGCCGACGAAAAATTCGAGGCGGTCTTCGCCTGCGGCGGCGACGGGACGATCGGCCAGGCCGCGGCCGGGCTGGTCGGCACAGACACCGCCCTCGGCATCCTGCCCAGCGGCACCGCCAACGTGCTGGCGCTCGAACTCGGCCTGCCGGTCTATTCATGGAATCGCTGGTGGGCGCTCAAAGAAAACGCGCGCACGCTGGCCGACGCGCCCGTCCGCGCGGTGGATGTGGGCATTTGCAACGGACAGCCCTTCCTGCTGTGGGCCGGCATGGGACTCGACGCCATGACCATCCATGCTCTCGAACCGCGTTTCCGCGCCGAAAAATTCTTCGCCGTTCCCGAATACTTCGGCGCCACCGTCTGGAACGCCAGCCAGTGGGGCGGCGTGCGCCTGCGCCTGTGGGCCGACAACCAGGAAGTGGAAGGCAACTTCATGCTGGCAATCGCCAACAACATCCGCCGCTACATGGGCGGCCTGTCCGTGCTTTCCCCAGAAGCGCACATGGACGACGGCGAGTTCGACCTGTGGCTGCTCTCCGGTAATAACCTCGGCGACGCGCTCATGCGCGCCTACGAACTTTGGCGCGGCCATCACCTGAGTTCCGACAAGGCGCGTCGCATCCCGTTCCATACTTTGCGCGTCACAGCCGACGCCCCCTTCCTCGTCCAGACCGATGGCGAGCCGCGCCCCGAAACGCGCGAAGTCGTCATCGCCATCCAGCCGCGCGCCCTGCGTATGCTCATGCCCGTCAAAGCGCTTGGCCTGCTTTCCAAGATATAATCGCGCACGTTCGTCATTGCGACCTTCGGGAAGCAATCTCCTCGAACGCGGGGATTGCTTCGCACACTTGCCCTCCCACTCCGCTTCGCTTCGGGGACTGTAGTGGCGGGCAGTGCCAGGGACGAACGCTCGCACATAGTCCCGATGCTCTTTCGGGAATGACGGGTTGTTAGTGGTGTTTGACCATGAACCTCGACCTTCGCCGACTCCTCACCCTGCCTGTAATTCTTTCCGCCTCGGGACTGGCCTGCCTGCTGACGCTGGTCACGCTGGCCTGGTTTGGATTCTCCGCCTCGCCTCAAAACCCTGACCTCGGGTTTGCTCCTGCAGACCTGACCCTGATCCCCGCCCCGACCTCCACCCCCCCGACCACACCGACCTTGACTCCCGACCCCCTGCAGGTTGGCACGCCGACCGCCCCCGCCGGGACGATCGCGGTGGGCGTCTACGTCCAGATCGCCGGCACCGGCGGCGACGGCCTGCGACTGCGCTCCGCGCCCGGGCTGACGGGCGAACTCTTGTTCCTCGGCGAGGACGCGGAAGTCTTCCTGGTACGCGACGGTCCGCAGGAAGCCAACGGCTACACCTGGTGGCGCTTGGTCGCGCCGTATGATGAATCGCGCGCAGGCTGGGCCGCGTCCAATTTCCTGTCGGTTGTCCCGCCGCCGCAATAACCGCGGACTCCAAAGTCTTCGCGAAGCACCCTGTAAGGGCCAGATTTTGGATGGAATATAATCCAATGTAATGGATCATCGTCCATTCAAAAAGATTAAGAAAGCTATAGTATTACTCCGCGAAAACTATGCCAACCGCGAAGATTCTGTCGTCATTGCGAGGGTGTTCTTCCCGAAGCAATCCCCAACCACGACGCGGAGATTGCTTCCCGAAGGCTCGCAATGACGGCGGTTGGGTTGCGGCTGGAGGCCGCGCCATGGAAATCTTTGAAATTCTGTTCTTGACCAGGATGCCGACTATCGTATGGAGTTCTCGAAATCCAGCGCAGAAAAAGGATTGGGCAACGCTGGGCAATTTGTGAAACAAGTTGGCTTGCTTTTGGCAAATTGGAAGGAACCATCCGAAGAATGAACGAACGTCCCACCGGCATCACTGCCAATAAAACGAAACGAGAATTGACGCTCACTTGGTCCGACGGGCATGAGAGCGCGTACCCGTTCGGGCTGTTGCGCGCCGCCTGCCCGTGCGCCGCGTGCCGGGGCGGACACGAAAACATGCAGGCCGAGCCGGATGACTCCGTCTTCACCGCTGACCTGCCCGATTCCCTTGAGACGCGGCTGGTGAACGTGCGCGCCGTCGGCTCGTACGCCATCTCCATCGTCTGGGAGGATGGACACGATTACGGCATCTACAACTGGCATTACCTGCGCGCGCTGTGTCCGTGCGAAGAACATCACGGAAAAGCGTAGAAATCATGAACCCCGTTCCAGCCTGGAGCGGGGTTCATTGTCTATTTGCGGGAGAACTCGTCAATTATTTTGTGGGGGCCAACCGCCAGCAGGTAATAGATGTCCCCTTCCTGCCGAAAGACGCACCGATAAGCAATGTCAACGTAGAGCTCCCAATATCGAGTCCCTTCAATGCGGTGGATTTGCAGGGAACGGTGCTTTGGGTTTTCAGCAAGGAATTTGACCTGCTTCTTGAGTTTCTTCTGGATCGTAACTGGAAGCGATTTGAAATCTCCCTTGAGCCGCTCGGTCAGGACGATCTCATTCATCAAGCCAATCCAATGCTTTTTCGACATCTGGCGGTGTTACGCGATAAACGCGCCCGGCTTCAATATCTGCTTCCGCTTCCCGGATGCGGTGTTGCCATTCTTCGGAAACAAAATAAACCTGGTCGTTGCGCGCCAACTCTCTGAGAAAGACCTCAAGGCGTAAAAAAGTCTCATAATTCAACAAGACTTCTTCTGCTTTTCCATCTTTTCCGAAAAAAATTTTCACATCTGTAAGAGAGAGTTCGCTCATTTCCTGCTCCGAGTCAAATCAACCACACCCGTTTCGTCTGCCAGCAGTGCGGACGCGTATCTTCAAGTTACATGGGATGCTGCCCGTGTCTGCAAGCGCCGGCCTACGGCGACTTTTCTTGTTATGCCTCACGCTCCATGCGCAACGCGGAATCCCAGAATTTCGAAGTGACGATCACCCGTAAAAGCATGAGAAAGATCGAGAGCGCGCATAACAGCGAACGAAGTGCAATCGGTAAACGAAAACTTTTGATCATCGTACTTTTCGAATATCTCCCAGGCAGCGGATTCGAGAGTTTCGTCTATGCGTACCAACTCAACCAGTCCGGCATCAATCAGATTCAGGGGCATTGTCCAGAACTGAACAGCAGCCTGATGATGAAGATTATAGCGGATCAGCGTGATAGCTTCGTCTACCACGAAATTTGTTGTGATAAAGGTATAGCCATCGTCCAGCCATTTTTCATTTGCCGACTGCGCAAGGGCGTGATCGGTGTCGGCGGCATCCGTAAGCGCATACCATGCCCAAGTATCCACGAAAATCTTGTTCATGTATGCTTCCGCGAGTAAAGAAACTTATCGTGGTTGAGCGCGACATTGTGAGGCGCCGCGCCTCTGGCCAACCCCTTGCCAAGATCGCGCATCAACATGCAAGCGCGGGCAAACCTGGCTTGTTGGTCAAGCCATTCTGAAACCATGACTTTGGCGATGTCATCAATAGGTATGCGGCGTGAGCGAGCTATCTCGGTCAATTGTTCATATTGCTCATGTGGCAAGCTTAACACAATGGCGGTATCCATCGTTCACCTCCGCCTGAATTATAATACAGACATGTCCAAAACCCACACTCGTTACGTCTGCCAGCAATGCGGACGCGCCTCCGCCAGTTACATGGGCAAATGCCCGCAATGCGGCACGTTCAACTCGATGGTCGAGGAAGTCGTCCACGAGGAGCCTGTCTCCAAAAGGACCGCCGCGCGCGGGCTGACGGGACGCTCCCAGCCGCGGCCGATTGGCGAGGTCAGCGGGGACGCGGAGGAGCGCATCCACCTGCCGATCGGCGAGTTTGCGCGCGTGCTGGGCGGCGGCATCGTCCCCGGCTCGATCATTCTGGTCAGCGGCGACCCGGGCATCGGCAAATCCACGCTGATGCTGCAGATGGCGATGGAGATGGGCAAGACCCAGCGGGTGCTGTACGTGTCGGGGGAGGAGTCGGAGCGGCAGATCAAGATGAGAGCGGCCCGTTTAACGGCGGCAGGCCGGGAGTCCATGCCCGAGGCGCTGTTCCTCGTCACGGAAACAAATCTGGAAGTCATCCTGAATCACGTCCGGGAAGTCAAACCTGACCTGCTGGTGGTCGACTCGATCCAGACCACGTATCTCTCCGAACTCGATTCGAGCGCGGGGTCGGTCTCGCAGGTGCGCGAGTGCGCCTCCCAGTTGCGCGAGCTGGCGAAATCCAGCGGCCTGACGGTGTTCATGGTCGGCCACGTGACCAAGGAGGGCGCCATCGCCGGGCCGCGCGTGCTGGAGCATATCGTGGACACGGTGCTGTATCTGGAAGGCGACCGTTTCCAGGCGTATCGTCTGCTGCGCTCGGTGAAGAACCGCTTCGGCGCGACTTCGGAGGTGGGCGTGTTCGAGATGCGCGAGGGCGGCATGATCGAAGTGGCCAATCCCAGCGAGGCATTCCTCGCGGAACGCATGATCAACGCGGCAGGCTCGGCCATCGCGGTGACGATGGAGGGCACGCGCCCGATTTTGGTGGAAATCCAGGGGCTGACCTCGCCGACGCAATTCGGCAACGCGCGCCGCACTCCCAACGGCGTGGACTTCAACCGCCTGCTGTTGATCACTGCCGTGCTGACGCGCCGCGTGGGACTCAAACTTGCCGAGCAGGATATTTTCGTCAATGTGGTGGGCGGCATCCAGATCGAGGAGCCAGCCGCGGATTTGGCGGTGGCCGCCGCGATTGCCTCCTCGTGGAAGGATATCCCCATCCGCGCCG
>Ga0210027_1003905_pt1 | contig 11713 bp, 10 predicted proteins | sample CryGeymeta201510_FD_183978 | JGI IMG/M metagenome (GOLD analysis project Ga0210027, IMG submission 183978) | Groundwater microbial communities from Crystal Geyser aquifers in Utah, USA - Crystal Geyser metaG 2015-10 (SPAdes) (version 2) | ecosystem: Environmental > Aquatic > Deep subsurface >...
CGCCAAATAATACACCAAACAATAGCGCTAGTTGTGGAGCTAGCGGTGGTGGTTGCGGTTGCGGTGGCAGCACCAATCGACCAGCTCAAGATACCAATACTCCACCGGTAGTAGCCGAAGTGACCAAAGAACCAATTACTAAAGAACCTCTCCAAACTCTAAAAACAACTTACACTAAAAATTATTATTTACGGCCTTCGACTTTTACGGTTAAAGCTGGCACTAAAACTCGTTTGGAAATTGATGTGCGTGATAGTGGTGGTGGTTGTGGTAGCGAAATTACTATTGATGGTCTTTACAATAACACTACACCTTTGCGTGCCGGAGTACCAATCGTAATGGAATTTACTCCAACCACACCAGGCGTTTATGATATAACCTGTGGCATGGGTATGATTCATTTTGGCTCAATCACTGTTGAATAATTAAAAACATTTCTGATGAAAACTCTTAAAATAAAATTGCAGGGCCTACATTGTCCAGCTTGTGTGCAGCTATCAACCATGAAATTAAAAAAAATAGCTGGCGTGGAGACTGTAAAGATTAATCTAGTTAGTGGGCAAACGGAAATAATTGCTAATCGTGATGTTTCTATCGATGAAGCAAAAAAAATGCTTCAAGATACTGATTACTCGATTAGTAATATCTAAAAATATGAAAACTATTAATTTAACTATCACAGGCATGCACTGTGCTTCTTGTGAAAAACTTATCAATATGGGACTGACGGATTTAGCCGGTGTTAGCGACATCACTGTTAACGCAGCAACCGGTAAAGCCAGTCTAAAAATTGATGAGTCTCTCGTTAACGAAAAGCAAATTTTAAAAGCTGTTAAAGACGCTGGTTATGAAGCGACTGTTGATTTAAAAACCGCTAATGAACCAGAGCAAAAAAATGAAATAATGATTAAGCACAGCTCTACAAAATCCAACCAGCGTTTTAAAATAAAATTAAAAACAAAAATTGAAGCTGACGGTCAAATACATGAAGCTCTTGATGGTAAATCTGTTTTTGAAGGGAAAATTAAAAATCAAAAAATAGCAGAAATATTTTTGCCTCAAAAAAGCCAAGAGCTTAAAGGTTTTGTGGATAAACTGGCTAGTGCCGGTAACTTGTCTAAATTATTTGATTTGGTTAATGATCAAGAAAAACCAGAATATCAAACAACCACAACTGTTCCATTGATTGCCACACAAGCATCAACTACTGTAGCGGCTGGAGAAAAAGGACGCGTAAGTTTATCTATCAGTGGTATGCACTGCACTTCTTGTGCTGGCTTAATTGAAAAAGCTGTTAAAAAAGTTCCTGGTGTGAAACAAGCTAACGTCAATCTGGCTGCTGAAAAAGCTTTAATTGTATTTGATGAAACAACTCTGGATACTACCGACCTAATTAAAATCATTAAAGACGCAGGGTATGGAGCAGAGCTAGTCGATGCTAAAGATACTGAATACGATACTCGTAAACGTGAAACTGAGATCAAAAACTACCAAAGAAAATTTTGGTTCAGTTTAGCATTAAGTTTTCCAATGTTTTATTTCATGATGCTGGATTTCTTTGGCTGGTTACCAGGCGGAGTTAGCTTGCCACCTTACTTCGGCATTATCTCATTAATCTTAACTCTGCCGGTACAATTTATTGTGGGCGCCGGATTTTATAAAGGTTTTTGGTCATCACTAAAGATGAAAACTTTTAACATGGACTCCTTAATTGCTATTGGTACTTCCACCGCCTTTTTGTATAGCGTTTTTAATTTTGCCACCTACGCTATAGCCACAGGATCAATTATTGGCGTAGGCGGTAAAATCCCTGATTTATATTTTGAAACAGCCGCCTTTCTAATTACTTTTGTAGTTTTAGGTAAGTGGCTAGAAATTCGTACCAAAGGTAAAACCTCTGAAGCTATTAAAAAATTAATGGGGCTCAACGCCAAAACAGCTCGTGTTATTAGAAATATGACAACTACAGATATTCCCATCGAAGAAGTTGTTCACGGGGATATTATTGTAGTTAGGCCTGGAGAAAAAGTCCCAGTGGATGGAAAAATCACCAGCGGTTCTTCAGCTGTAGATGAATCAATGTTAACAGGTGAATCTTTGCCAGTAGAAAAAAGCGTCGGCAGTTTGGTTATTGGTGGCACCGTTAATAAAGTTGGTAGTTTTGAATTTGAAGCTACTCGTGTGGGTAGTGAAACTGCTTTAGCACAAATAATTCGTCTAATTGAAGATGCTCAAGGCTCTAAAGCACCAATTCAAGGTTTTGCCGACAAAATTTCTGCCGTGTTTGTGCCAATGGTCATTGGCATTGCCTTATTGACTTTTGTTATTTGGTATTTTTTCTTAGGTGCTGGATTATCCTTTGCTGTAATGACTTTTACTGCTGTTATTGTCATCGCCTGCCCTTGCGCACTTGGTCTGGCCACACCAACTTCTTTAATGGTTGGCACCGGTAAAGGCGCCGAATATGGCATTTTAATTAAAGGTGGTGAACCACTAGAGGCGGCTTGTAAAATTACAACTGTTATTTTTGATAAAACTGGTACTCTAACAAAAGGCAAACCAGAAGTAACTGATGTATTAAGTTTTGGACAGCTGGACGAAGATGAAGTCATTGGTATCGCAGCTGGTTTGGAAAAACTTTCTGAACATCCTTTGGCTGAAGCTATTGTTAATTATGCTAAAGAAGAAGCTCTAGACCTAAGTGAAGTCTTAAACTTTAAAGCTTTACCAGGACATGGTGTAGAAGGTGAAATTAATGGCACAAAATATTTTCTAGGTAATCGCCGTTTGATGACTAACATACTTGGCCACACCTTAGACAAAGCTAATCGTAAACTAGAAAAACTTGAGAAACAAGGTAAAACCGCCATGCTTTTAGCCACAACAGAAAATGTTGTGGGAGCTATAGCCGTAGCTGATACCGTTAAAGAAACTTCAGCTGAAGCTGTAGCTAAATTACAAAAAGTTAACATTGAGGTTTACATGCTGACTGGAGACAATGAACGCACAGCTAAAGCAATCGCTGGGCAAGTTGGTATTACAAATATTTTAGCAGAGGTACTGCCAGAAGATAAAGCTAATGAAGTTAAAAAACTGCAGGCGGCCGGCAAAAAAGTAGCGATGGTGGGCGATGGTATTAATGACGCACCTGCCTTAGCACAAGCTGAATTAGGTATTGCTATGGGATCCGGAACCGATGTAGCAATGGAGGCTGGGGGTATTATAATTATGAAGGACGATCTTAATGATGTAGTAACTGCTTTCCAATTATCTAAAGAGACTATGGGCAAAATAAAACAGAACATGTTTTTTGCTTTGTTTTATAATATTATCGGAATCCCAATAGCGGCTAGAGTCTTTATGGCCTTTGGTTTGATTTTAAAACCAGAGTTGGCCGGTTTAGCTATGGCCATGTCCTCTATTTCCGTGGTATCTAACGCTTTACTCTTAAAACTGTTTAAACCTAATAAACTAAACTATATATCACTAATCGCACCTGCAATAATGATAATAATCTTCTCTGGTTTATTTTTTGAGTTTGCACGCTTTAGCTCAATGATGAAATAGGAAAAATAAAAAAATACAGCTCATATTGAGCTGTATTTTTATTTCGTGCAATACTTAATAATGGTTTAAAAAAATGATATCCAAGTGTTTACTAATTGAAGAGACTCCCGTGTTCACAGAGGTAAATGTCGAGATTACGGACGAACAACACTCCAAACACCACCAACTTTATCGCCATTCATATCACCTGGTTCAACATCACCCATAAAATAATAAAGTGGTAAACCTTTATAAGTAACCTGACGACTATTATCACTCCAAACGATAAAACTTAAAGCCCCTGGTAAATCATCCTTAGATAAAACTCGCTGTCCGCTGATTTTTAAAGCTGGCCATTTAGCTAAGCACGCCTCATCACATTTAGTCTCACCGATAGTGTCCTTAGCATAATAATATAGAGTTAGACCGTTAACATCGGACAAATACTCTTTATTTCTAGCATCACGCCTAATTGTGACAGCCTCCGTAGGGCGTGGACCTTCTACAATAACCTTATCAGCAATAAAACGATCACTCTCTTGAAGAATATAAAACCACAGAGCACAGGCTGTCGCCACGACTGCCACAAACAGGCAGGCAATGACCGTATTAATCTTTTTAAAATGATTTTTTTTACCCATAAATTTTTATGGTGGACTAAGAGCCCTCCTATTATTTATTTACCAATATTATTAAATCTTTAATTTTTTTATTATAGCATTAATTAAAATTCTTGCCAAGCGTCTGTAAATAAGTGGCGAAACAAAAAATATCGAACTATTTTAAGACTTAAAATAAAAATCTTTATACTTTTTTATCAATGTTTTTGACCTGTTCTTCTAAGTTTGCTATTTTTTCAAGCACTGCTTGTTTAACTTTATCGTCTTCCACTAATTCTAAACCTGGCCAAGGAGTAGAACCAATAAAGGCATGATAAACAGAGTTTTTCAATAAATAGTCCTTCGTGAACTGATTTTCTAAATCTTTATTAAGGTTATTAAGTTCATTCCAAAAATTAGGCCCATAGACACGTGCTACGCTTATTAAACGAGCCGAAACTTCTGAAGGTGCTAAGGTTTCTATGTTTTCAGACGATTTTTCAGTAGAAACTGGCTCTTCAGTCTCTTTTGCTATTGTTTTGATTTGAGGTTTTTCAAAATTCATAAATGTAAAACTTATTATTGTTTTATTATAACACTATTACAAAAAAATAAAAATGTTGACATTTACTGTTAAATGTTAAAATATAAAAAGGCTAAAAGACTCTGTAAACTTTACAAGCCTTAACTAAGCAGAAGCGGATATGGCGGAATTGGTAGACGCACATGCTTCAGGTGCATGCGGTGGCGACACCGTGGAGGTTCGAGTCCTCTTATCCGCACAAAAACACGCATTAGCGTGTTTTTTTGTGGATAAAGCAGACCATTGAAATCAAGCCGTTTATAGTGTAGTATAAAATTATAAACTTATGAAAAAAATAAACAAAAATTTATTACTACGTTTTGTTTATGGCGGAGTCAGTATTATTTTACTGATTATGGCTATTTCTATTCCACAGTTAATTAGTCAAGATCAAGACATCTCTAATTTCACCATCGCTAAAGAAGTGGCTCAAGAGATTATTATCGCCGCCTTAGCCGCTTGTATCTGGTTGGCAGCCAAATTTTATCAACGCAATTTAGGTCAATTAAAAAAAATTAAAAAATTACAAGACAACAAAGGGCAATTAGAGGCTAGTTTATCTGAGGCCGTGAAACATATCGGATCGGTTAATGTACAATTAGAAACTATTAAATCAACGCTCTCTTCTTTAAAAGATTATCCGACTAGTAAAGAAGAGTTTAGAAGTATTTTAAAATACTTTACCGAACGAATATTAACGATTGCTAAAGCAGATTGGGTAGTTGTGCGTATTTTAGATTTGGACAAGCTTCGTACTCTGCGTGAACACACAGAAACTCGCAACAGCCAAGTCTTAATGCGTCCGACAATCGACAACAAACATCTGGTAAACAGCAAGTTCCCAGACTACCAAATTTTAACTTCAGAACAAAACAACTTAGCAATTAAGATTTTTGTAGCCATGCCTAAAACTGAACTAAAAGACGAGCAAGTATTAATTAAAGCTATTTTAAACCAACTAGAAATGTTATTTATAATCTTTACTTCTAAATATTATAGAGACAACTGTTTAAAAAAATAATAAATAAATATATGATAAAAATCAATGAACAAATCCCTGATGTAAGCTTGCAAGCTTATCATCAAGATCAAGTTAAGGATATTAAATTAACTGACTATCGAGGACAATGGTTAATTCTAATGTTTTATCCAGCTGACTTTACTTTTGTGTGTCCGACCGAGCTAGCTGATGTAGCTAAAAAATATGCCGAAATTCAAGCGGCAGGCGGAGAAGTTTTGTCTGTATCAACCGACACAGTCTTTGTACATAAAGCTTGGCATGATGCTTCGCCAGTTATTAAAGAAATTCAATTTCCCATGTTAGCTGATCCTACTGGGCGTCTAGCTAAAAAATTAGGTGTCTATATTAAAGAGGAAGGTTTAGCTTTACGCGGAACATTTATTTTTAGTCCAGAAGGTTTACTAAAGACCATGGAAATCCACAATAATTCTATTGGTCGAAGTGCTGAGGAGCTCTTAAGAAAACTGCAAGCAGCTAAGTTTGTTGAGGAGCACGGTGGCGAAGTCTGCCCTGCCTCATGGAAACCTGGTTCAAACACACTTAAGCCAGGTTTAGACCTGGTTGGTAAAATTTAAAGTCTTCTAAAAAATACCCTTGCTTCCGATGAAGTAAGGGTATTTTTTTATCCACCGCTTTATCCACAAGACCAACTGATATTGGGGATAAAAATGGGTAATCCTACAAAAAATATAGGAAATGTGGCCGTTGCTCAAAAACACTACATGTAGTATAGTGAAGTTATAAACACTACTATATATAGTAGTATAATTTTTTATTTTTGTCAATTTTTATGAATATTCGCATCAAAAAACGTGATGGGACTTTAGAGCCCTTTAATGCTGAAAAAATTAACCAAGCGATCGCTAGAGCGGTTAGAGACTTGCCCGAGGCAGAGAGTAAAGTAGCTCAAATAGCCACAGAAACCACTTTAACTTTATATGACGGAATAACTACGGCTGAATTGGATTTAGCGGTGGTAGCTAGCGCTGTGCAAAACATTAAAGACGATCCAGATTTTGATAAAATTGCCGTTCGTCTACTAATGAAATTAATTTATAAAGAAGTTCTAGGTGACTTCGATACTGAAGATGAGTTAAAAACCAAGCACGCTTCTGCTTTTGTGGCTTACATTGAAAAAGGTATTGAAAAAGACTGGTTAGACAAAAGACTAGGGGTTTTTAACTTAAAAGAGTTGGCCGATAGTCTGCTCTTAGAGAGTGATGATATTTTTACTTACACTGGTTTATCTACTTTGCAACGCCGTTATTTAAGCAAACTACCAAAAGGTGGACTAGCTGAAACGCCACAATTTTTTTGGATGCGGGTAGCTATGGGTCTGGCTTTTAACGAAAAAGATCCAAACACTTGGGCTAAGAATTTTTATCAAAAAATGAGTGCTCTAGAATATATTCCGGGTGGTTCTACTAATATTAATGCTGGAACTAGCATGCCCCGTTTATCTAACTGCTACTTAATGGACATGGAAGACTCTATTGATCATATTGGTAAAACCGTCTCCGATGTAATGAAATTATCTAAAGCTACTGGTGGCATCGGCCTTAATGCCACTCGCTTAAGAGCAAATGGTTCGCCAATTAATACCAACCACACTAGCTCCTCTGGACCAATACCCTTTTTACATATCATTGATTCAGCTATTCGTGCTATCAGCCGAGCTGGAAAAAAAATGGGAGCACTGGCTTTTTATATGGAAAACTGGCACTTAGATTTTGAAGAATTCTTAGACCTGAAACAAAATGCTGGAGATGAATATCGCAGAACTCGTACTGCTAACACAGCTGTTTATATTTCCGATGAATTTATGAAGCGGGTAGAAAATGATAAGTCTTGGTATTTATTTGATCCAAAAGACACAGCAGATTTAATTGAATTATATGGCCAAGCCTTCAGCGAACGCTATCAGGAATATATTAAGCAAGCTGAAAATGGACAACTAAAAGTCTTTAAAAAAATGCCGGCTAAAGAGCTTTATAAAAAAATTATTATTAGTTTAATTTCTACCGGACACCCTTGGTTAACTTGGAAAGACACAATTAACACTCGAGCTCTCAATAATAATACGGGAACTATTCATAATTCAAACCTCTGCACAGAAATTACCTTGCCACAAAACAAAGACAATGTGTCGGTTTGTAATTTGCTATCCATCAACCTGGCTAAACATTTAGACAAAGATAACAAAATAAATTGGGTAAAATTTAAAAACTCTATTCAACTCGCTGTGCGTCAACTAGATAACTTAGTAGATATTAATCAGCCACCAGTGCCAGAAGCTACCAATTTTGATTTAGCTAATCGGGCCTTAGGTTTAGGATTAATGGGTTTGGCTGATAGCTTGGAACGACTCGAGATTGCTTATGATTCTCCCCAGGCTTTAGATTTTAGTGATGAGGTTTTTGAATTTTTAGCCTATCACGCCATCAACGAATCAGCCGAACTAGCTCAAGAAAAAGGCAGTTACAAAAACTTTGTCGGTTCATTATGGAGCCAGGGCTTAGTGCCTTTAAACACCTTAAGTCTGTCCGATACGGCCCGTGGTCAAAAAATAGATGTGAATCGTGAAGCTAAAATAGATTGGAAGACTTTAAAAGATAAGGTTAAAAAAGGCATCCGTAATTCTACACTACTGGCCGTGGCACCAACCGCTAACATTGGTTTGGTGGCCGGCACTAGCCCAGGAATAGACCCACGCTTTGCACAAATCTTTTCCAGAAACACTTTAGGTGGAAAATACATGGAACTAAACTTTAATCTAGTAACCGCTTTGAAAAAATTAAATCTTTGGGAAAAAATTCGAGACCGCTTGTTAACCGAATATGGAAACCTAGAAAACATTGAAGAGATACCCGAGCACTTGAAAAAAATCTATAAAGATAGTTTTTCTATTAGCCCTCTAGCTTTTATCGGTGTGGCGGCACGCGCCCAAAAATGGGTAGATCAAGCTATTAGTCGCAACATGTATTTAGAAACTCGTGATAGCGATGAAGTGGCTGAGATTTATAGGCAAGCCTGGAAACAAGGATTAAAAACGACTTATTATTTACATATGAAACCTAGACACAGTGCTGAACAATCTACCGCCAAAGTTAATAAATCGGTGGGTGTTGGCAAGAGAGGTTTTGGTGCAGTAGCAGAAACGCCAGTAATAGAAAAAACGGCTTGCCCATTAGACCCGATGGAGAAACTACAGTGCGAGAGTTGCCAATAATTACGCAATAATCAATTTTTAATTTTGTAATTTTATTATATCTATATGATCCTAGGAAAACCCCTTAACCAAGATATGAATCTTCGCCCAATTAAATATCAATGGGCTTATGATTTATACAATCAAGCGGTGGCCAACACATGGTTCCCGCACGAAGTTTCTTTAAGCGAAGATTTAGACGACTGGAAAACGATGACCGATGATGAACGACACGCTATCACCTTTCTAATGAGCTTTTTTAATCCCACGGAATTAATTGTTAATCGTTCTTTAGCGCTAGGCGTTTATCCAAACCTAAAAGCGCCGGAAGCTCATTTGTATTTAGCTAAACAGATGTGGGAAGAAGCTAACCACTGTATGGCCTTTGAATATGTTTTAGAGACACTGCCGATTGATCGTGAGGCTATTTTTAGCTGGCACTTAAATAAGCCCAGTATGAAAGCTAAGGAAGATTTTGTGACCGACTATCTCGCACGTACTACTGATAGTTCTTTAGACATTGAAACCCTTGCTGGAAAAAAACAATTTGTAAAGAATTTAGTGTCTTATAATATTGTTATGGAAGGTATTTGGTTTTATTCTGGTTTTATGGTGGCACTATCTTTCAGGCAACGTAAAAAATTAAAAAACTTAGGATCAATTATTGATTGGATAGTCCGTGACGAAAGTTTGCATTTAAAGTTTGGTATCAATTTAATTTTAACTATTTTAGAAGAAAATTCGGAACTGGTAACGACAGAGTTTAGTGCAGAAATTCGCCAACTGATAATCAAAGGAGTGGAACTGGAAAAAAATTATAACGAGGACATGTTTCCTAAAGGTATTCTCGGGCTCAACGCTAATTATGTTAACCAATACGTACAGTATGTAGCAGATAGGCGACTAGAAGAATTGGGCATGGAGCCGGAATACAACGTAACTAACCCGGCAAAATGGATGGCGACCGCCACTGACACTTTAGAGTTGGTCAATTTTTTTGAAACACAAAACACAAATTATGAAGTAGATAATCGAGCAACTAAATAAAAAATAACTCCGATTTTTTTCGGAGTCATTTTTTTATTAAAAAAATGATCATGGAAAAGGGTATCTAATAATTACAATACCTGAACCACCGGAGCCACCAGCACCACCTTTTGGATTACCATTAGCTCCGCCACCACCTCCACCAGTGTTAGCGGTCCCTGCAAAACCATTACCGTTATTAATGTTGGTATTAGCACCGTTACCGCCACCACCTAAACCACCGGAACCAGGTGCGTTAGTGGTATATGCACCACCACCGCCGCCGCCGGCATAATAAACATCAGCACCAGTAATAGCTGAGACCACACCAATACCACCGGCCTTAATAGCACCCGAACTACCAGCAGCACCAGCACCACCGCCACCACCACCGCCATAAGGAGAAGTGATTCCAGCTCCACCAGCATAACCTTGGGTAGCTGTCCCTGCACCACCAGCACCTGGTGGCGGATTTCCACCACCACCGCCACCACCACCCGATCCTCCACTATTACCAGCCACACCACTTTGCCCTCGTCCAAAACCTCCTCCTACCGCAACCAAAGTGTCAAATGTTGAATTACCACCATTAGTTCCTAATCCATAGTTAGTCTTAGCTGGTCCACCAGAACCACCAGCACCAACAACAACCGCATAATTTTGCGGAGTTACAGCATAAGAAGCGTTATAAATTAATCCACCAGCGCCACCAGCACCAGCGCCACCACAAGTTATACAATTACCTCCACCTCCACCGCCACCAGCCACCACTAAAACCTCTACATTAGCATTGCCTAAAGCCTCAAAAGTTCCATTAGTGGTAAAGGTATGAATTTTATAACCATTAGCATAAGTAATAGTTCCCCCAGTGGCCGCAAAAGTGTAAGGAACATCAATTTGTTTAGGCGTAGCCATATACCCGCCGCCAGATAAATCACCAATATCACGAGCAATGCAGTAGCTTAAATTATAAGTATCGCTACTAGGGTTACTATAATAATATTCGCTACCAAGAGTAGCGCAAGCCCCTTCTTTCCAAGGCTTGGCATTGGTGGGGATGTGCTTAATATACGTTCGCCCGGTTGGTCCCAGTAAGGGAGAGCCAATAACAAATTCAGCCGCTGTCGGATAACGATTTTCTTTGGCACTAAACATTTCTAAGGCATCTTGGATTTGTTTGATATTAGCCATACGGACAACATCTCTTGCCTCCATTCTAGATTTTCTAAGAGTGTTAGAAACCATGGCTGTTAAAATACCAATGATCATAATTACTAATAAAATTTCTATAATAGAAAACCCTAACCGCCAATTTTTTTTAAACATATTTTTAAAATTGAAAAATTAAGGCTTGGTAGTATTATATAACTCGCTAACTTCTGTGGCTGATAGAGCGCGATTATAAATACGGACATCAGCAATAGAACCAACAAAAACGCTACCACTTTCAGCATTACCAATAACAATACTGCCGTTATTTTGTGATGGAGCACCAACACAATTAGCACTGGTAACTTTCACGCCATTAGTATATCCAACAGCACTATCGGTAGCTAGTTCAGAATTATAAGTTAAGACATAATGAGTCCAAACATTTGGGCATAGCCCACCTCCAGCACAACCATAAGAACTACCAAAATAAGTAGTACAACCAGTAGTACCCCACACTGCCCAAGAAACAGAAGTTGCCAAACGTGGTAAAATATAAAATTGCTGACCATAAATAACAG
>Ga0210027_1003914_pt1 | contig 11695 bp, 6 predicted proteins | sample CryGeymeta201510_FD_183978 | JGI IMG/M metagenome (GOLD analysis project Ga0210027, IMG submission 183978) | Groundwater microbial communities from Crystal Geyser aquifers in Utah, USA - Crystal Geyser metaG 2015-10 (SPAdes) (version 2) | ecosystem: Environmental > Aquatic > Deep subsurface >...
GGCAAAAACGGCTGCAAAACTTAAACCCGTCGAGGCCCTCCGTCGTTACGAATAATATAAGCTCGCGGAGAACAGTTCTCCGCTAATTTTCCAATGATTAAAGAAATTGTAAAATATCCTGATCCGGTCCTGAGGAAAAAATGCCAGGAGGTAAAAGAAGTAACCGAAGAAATAAGAAATCTCGGTTTGGATATGATAGAGAGCATGACCGAGAGCCAAGGGATTGGTCTGGCTGCTCCTCAGGTTGGCGAATTAAAGAGAGTGATTGTAGTTCATCCGATAAAGGAGAGATCTCTTGAAGAAAAATCTAAAGAAAAACCTCAGATTTTTATTAATCCAAAAATAATAAAGAAAAGTCGGGAAACTATAATTGATGAAGAGGGTTGCTTAAGTTTCCCCGAGCTTTTTCTAAAAATAAAAAGAGCAAAGGAAGTAAAAATTGAGGCACTAAATGAGAGAGGGGAAAAAATTCGAGTTCAAGCCGAAGGTCTGCCGGCCCGAATTATCCAGCACGAAATTGACCATCTAGATGGAATTTTATTTATTGACTACTTAAGCTTTTGGCAAAAATTGAAACTTAGAAAAAAGTTAAAATTTTAAAACTTATTAATTCAGCCATGGCAAATTATTAAGTTTTTAGGGGGTAGTATGACTTTAATTGATTCTTTAATTGAAGAAGGATGGCTGAAGACGCCAAGGATAATTGAGGCCTTTAAAAAGATTAAAAGGGTTGATTTTTTGCCAGAAGATATGAAAGATTTGGCTGAATTAAACGAAGCCCTACCGATTGGTTATGGCCAGACAATTTCTCAGCCATTGGTAGTGGCTTTTATGTTAGAGCAATTGGAGCCAAAAGAAGGAGATAAAATTTTAGATATCGGCTCTGGCTCGGGATGGACAAGCGCTCTTCTTGGAGAAATAGTTGGAGGAAAAAGCCTGTCTGCCGGCAGGCAGGGGAAAGTTATAGCCATTGATGTAATTCCTGAATTAGTGGAATTTGGGAAAAATAATGTGGCTAAATACAATTTTATAGAGAAGGGGATTGTGGAATTTATTTGTGCCGATGGCTCAAAGGGCTACAAGAAAGAAGCGCCTTTTGATAAAATTTTATGTTCAGCGGCAATCCAAGATCGGATTCCATCTGCCTGGAAAGAACAATTAAAAACGCGAGCGTTAGCGAAGCGTGGAGATGAACGAAGTTCATCGACTATCGGGGGTAGAATTGTTACTCCCATTGGTTCTTCAATTTGGCTTTTTACCAAAAAATCGGAAACTGAATTTGAAGAAATCGAATATCCCGGCTTCGCCTTCGTACCCCTAGTAACCAAATAATTAATCTATTGACTTCCGAAGTCGATAGATTTTTAAAAGATGAAGTTCCGGTTAGTTTTTCTCTCTCTAATTTTAATATTCTTTTTGGTTAGCATCTTTATTTGTCAAGGAATTTATTTACCGAAAGATTCTAGCTCGGTTGAAAAGAAGTTGTTTTCAGTTGAAAAAGGAGAAAGCCTCTTTAAGATAGCTGATAATTTGGGAAAAGAAGATTTAATTAAAAACAAATCTTTCTTTGATTTTTACATATTTATAAAAGGGACCCAAAGAAAGCTCCAGGCGGGGGAGTATTATTTAAGTCCATCGGAGAACGTTCCCACAATTGCCAAAAAGATTATTTCTGGAGAAGTAGAAAAAATGGTAGTGACTATACCAGAAGGATTTACTGTAAAACAAATTGAAGAGCGATTGGGGCTAAAATTACCCGGAGAAAACTTGGAAGGATTTTTGTTTCCCGATACTTATCAATTTCCTTTAAGAGTTAGTGCCGAAGAAGTTGTCAGAAAAATGTTAGACAATTTTGATAAAAAACTTACTTTAGATTTAAGAGAAGAAATTAAAAATCAGAAGAAAACCATTTTTGAAATAATAACTATAGCTTCCTTAATTGAGAAAGAAGTAAAGACAAAAGAAGATAAAGAAGTGGTTTCGGGAATTTTATGGAAGAGATTAAAAAACAATATCCCTTTGCAAGTTGATGCAACAATAACTTACCTTACTGGTAAAAAGACAACTAAGATTCCCCTGGAAGATCTTCAAATTGATTCTCTCTATAACACCTACAAATATAAAGGCCTTCCCTTGGGTCCGATTTGCAATCCCGGGCTTGACAGTATCAAAACTGCAATATATCCTAAAAATAGCGAATATTGGTATTATCTTTCCACTCCAGAAGGCGCAACAATTTTTAGCAAAAATTTAGAAGAACATAACATTGCTAAGGCAAAATACCTTTGATAATATATAAAAATGGATGAAATAACTAATCAGCAAGTAGTTAATCAGGGAATACCCAGTCGGTCCCAAAAATTTTTAAAACCGAGAAATCTGATTTTCCTTATTTTAATAATAGGAATTGCAGCTCTCGGTTTTTATTTTTGGCAAAAAGGAATTTCCAGAATGGTCAAGCCTTCTTATAGTCAGACCTATCGTTTGGTTTCAGAGAAAGTTTCTCAATCAGCGGTCATCCAAATTAATCTGCCACCGAATGTTGACAAATCGTTTGCCAAAAATAATATCAAATTCAATCCAGAAATAGAAGGAGAATGGTTGGCAGAAAAGGAGGGAAGATGGGTGGTATTTGCCGAAGATTCTGCTGTAGGACTTCCTGCACCTTCAGAAAATTCCGATATCATTTTATTTAAACCCAAAGAAAAGTTAAACCTTAACCGGTATTATGCGGTAGAATTAGCCATGTCAGACGGCGGATTGGTTAAGAGCGACTTTTTAGCAGTGGAAGATCCGGAAATTACTGCGATCTTTCCTAAAAAAGACTCAGAAACCCCGGAAAATTCTGAAATTACTATTGTTTTTAACCGGCCAATGGTGCCTCTTACTACTTTGGGTTATTTGGAAGAAAAGGAAGTTCCGGTTGAGATAACGCCGTTTACCGAGGGACGTTTTAAATGGATTACGACTAGAAACTTACAATTTATTCCAAAAGAGAGATTAATAAGATCTTCTTATTACAAAGTAAAAATAAATCCCGGGTTGATTTCAATGGACGGATTAGGGATTCCTGGAACAGAAACCGGATTTATTACCCGAAAACTTAGATACCTTAACTTAAGCGAAGGTTTGACCGTCTATAACCAGCCAATTTCAATTTATTTTAATCAGCCCGTTGATTTGGAAAAAACAAAAGGAGAAATATCTTTACGCGATAACACCACGGGCAAAGAAATACCTTTTATTGTTGAATACGAGAGCAAGGCAAAAAGCCAGGAGGTAAAAAAAGATGAGGCTTACGGACTTTTAAAAAAAGCGCAAAATTTTCTTGCTAATATTTCTACTCAATTTGGATTTAATTTATTTCCAGAAAAAGAAACAGCCAAAGAGATTAATAAATCGGTACTTAAAATTTATAACCAAAAAGACAGGTTTGACAGAGAAAAATTTTGGGATTTCGAGCATAATTATTCTTTAATAATCAATAAGGCCTATCCTTTAGAGGGCGAAATCATCTTAGATGAAAAACAGGAAACCAACATTTCTGTTCCGCGGATAATTGCCAGTATGTCTGCTGAGTCTGCCAGAACTAATTATGCGACCCCTTCATTTTTCGATCCGCAGGGCAAGCTTTGGGTTAATTTTTATGAAGAAATTGACTTGGATAAATCTGAAATAACAGTCCCAAAATTAAAAGATATTGGTTATGGCGAAAAATGTAAAGATGAAACACTTTCTTCTAGCGCAGATTGTGAGAAAATTACGGATAAAAAGAAAATTTATATAACCTTCAAGAGCGAGGAGATTGGTCTGGCAGAAAAATTGGAAATTAATTTCCAAAAAATTGTAAACTTTCAGGGGCTAACCATAAACAAAGAGCCAATTAGAGAGCTCGTAATCTCTTATCCCGAATTTAAGATTTTAAGCACTTCTCCTGTAGATAATTCGGTTAGCGTCAATCTTACCGAATTTGTTTTTTGTTCGAATTCGCCAATCTTAACACCGGCTAAAGAAGATTATAAAAAATATTTAAAAGCCAGTTTAGATTACGAAGTAAATTCTTGGCAAAACTCTTGGCGCGTTGAGCGCGTTTACGAAGGCGAAAAGTGTAAGGTGGGCGAATTTCATACCTCAATTTATTATGGATTAATGCCTCAAAATAATTACTCTTTAGAATTTAACTTAGAAGATGTTTTTGGCCAAAAATTAAGCTATTCTCTAAAATTTACTACGGGTTTAATGCCTAGTGAGAGTTTAAATTTCTATCATCTTCAAAATTCTTACAATGTCACCTCGCCTGCAAAAACTAGGTTGACTTTTGGGGCCCAGAATATGGAGTATGTTAATTTAGAAATTTGCAAATTAGAATCTTTCTCTTTTCTAAAGTATCTCGAAGACAGACCAGATTGGGACGAGTCTTTTAATACTTTAAATTGCCAAAAAATAATAAATGATAAAATCGAATTGCCTAAAAAATACTGGATTATAAATTATTTTAAAGTAGACCTTAAGGATTATTTTGAAGACCCCCTGGGTCATTATATTTTAACTTTTTCCCATCCGAATTACACCACTTATACTTGGGATAGGGGAATGAAGTTTTATAAGCCGGTTTATCAAAGAAGCTACTTAACTGTTACCAACTTGGCGGTAGCCGAAAAAAGAATTAATTCTCAATCGGCGACTTACGGCGCAAACGAACCTTTAAATGCCGAGCAATTAAAAGAGCTTCGCAATCTCTATTGGGTAACCAGCATATCTAATTTGGAACCGATTTCCGATGCCAAAGTGGATCTTTATCGAACTGAAAATTTAAACTTTGCTGGCTCGTATTCCACTAATAATCAAGGCATTGCTTTAACCGATGTAGTGGCTGATATAAAAGGAGTAATTATTACCAAAGATAAAGACAGCACGGTTATTCCTATTTACCAGAGTAATTTAAACTGGGCTGATTCGGCTTTTTCAGCTAAAAATATTTATTTATACACCGACAAGCCTATTTATGGGCCGAGCCAAGAGGTTTTTATTAAGGGCATCTATCGAATAGGCTACGATGGCAATTATGAAATATATCAGGATAAAAAAGTTAATCTAAGGGCTTATAATTCCAGGGGCGACGAGATTTTAAATAGCGATTTAGAAGTCAATGATTTTGGCACTTTCAACACAAAATTGATTTTGGAAAAAAATGCACCTTTGGGAAACTATCGAATTTGCGTCGATAAATACAGCTGTTATTATTTTGATGTTCAGGAATATGTTCCGGCCCCTTTTGAGGTAAAAGTGGCAAGCGACAAAGAGGAATATATCTCCAAAGACACCGTTAATTTGGACATAGAAGCAAATTATTATTTCGGGACCTCATTGGAGGGAGGGGAGGTAAATTATACCGTATCAAGCCAAAATTATTATTTTGACAGGTATTCTGACGGCTATTTCGATTTCGATTCCGGATGGTATTATTGGTTGCCTTATCCCTACGGTGACAAATTTATTTTGAGAGGCAAAACCGAACTATCAACCGATGGGAAAGCGAAAATTTCCGAAACTCTTGATTTGGAAAAATTGTTCAAAAATAAAGAAGATAGAGAGAGCAAGATTATTGTTGTCGATATTACTGTTAAAAATCCTCAGGGACAGAGCGTTTCCAGCCAAAAATCTTTTATTCTTCACGCGGGTGAATTCTACCTGGGTTTAAATGCCGATAAAAGATTTTTAAGAAAAGATGAAAAATTTAATTTGAAAGTTAAATCGGTTGATACCCAAGGCAAAGAAGCAAAAGTTAGAGATATTACCTTGGCTCTTTATAAAACCGATTGGATTTATGCAAAAAGACAGGAGGCTACCGGCGGCTATTCATATATATGGGAAAAGAAAAGAGAACTAATTGAGAAATACAATTTTGATACTGATAGCAGTGGAAACTATACCAAGGAATTAAAAATATCAAAAGAAGGGGAGTATGAATTTGAGGTTTCAGCCCAAGATAAAAGAAATAATTTAGTCTGGTCAACTTACAACCTTTATGTTTACGGCGAAGGAGCGGTAACTGTTAAGCCGACAAAAGACACCGAATTGGAAGTTACAGCTGAAAAAACCGCTTTAAATGTTGGTGACGAAGGGAAAATTTTAATTAAATCTCCTTATCCTAATGCCAAAGCCTTAATTTCCATTGAACGAGGTAAAATTTTTGATTACCAGATAAAAGAAGTGCAGGGCAATCTTTATAATTTTAACTTCCAGGTAAAAGAAGAATATTTGCCTAATGTCTATGTTTCGGTTTTGCTCCAGTCAACCGAGCCAGGAGTAAAATTTGGGCAAGTCGGGTTCCAAATTAATACCGAAAGGCAAGAACTTAATATTGAGGTCAAATCGAATAAAACTCATTATTTGCCGGGAGAAGAAGTGACGTTGGATATTTTGGCAAAAGATTTTGAGGGCAAGCCGGCTTCAGCCGAATTATCATTATCAGTAGTTGATTTAAGCGTTCTGGCTTTAAAGGGCAATCCAAAGAAAAATCCTTTAATATTTTTCTATAGTGGCTTTCCTTTAACTGTTCAAACTGGTTCAAATCTTAAAAATATCTTGGTCGAAATACCAATTTTAACTAAAGGAGGTGGGGGAGGTGAAGGTTTAGCTAAAAAAGTAAGAGGAATTTTTAAAGAAACTGCTTTCTGGCAGGCAGTGGTTAGAACTGACGAAAATGGTAAGGCTCAAATTAAATTCACTTTACCTGATAATCTCACTACCTGGCAGACTGAAACGATTGGCATTACAAAAGATACCAAAGTAGGCGTAAATTACCAGGAGTTTATGACGCAAAAGGAATTGATGCTTTTGCCCTTGAAGCCGCGGTTTGTCGTTCCAGGCGATGTATTTTATATCGGCGCTAAAATCTTCAACCAGAGCCAAGAAAAGCAAAAATTAAATATCAAATTTGAAAGCCAAAGTTTGGTTTTAGAAGACGACTCTGGAGAAAAAAAGGTTACCATTGATTCTGGCAAAACCGAAACGGTTTATTTTAAAGTCCGTTCTCCCAACCAAATTGAATCCGGCGAGCATAAATTTTTACTCTCAGCAAAAAGCGAAAAATTAGAAGACACCGTTATCCAGTACGTAGAAATTACTCCCAACAATACCTATGAAGTAACTGCCACTGCAAATTACACAACTGAAAAAATTTCCAAAGAATACGTCTTTTTGCCTGACAATGTTGTTAAAGACAAAGGAAATCTATCCATAAAGAGTTCGGCAACTTTGGCAGTTTTCCTTTCCGATGCCCTGAACTACTTAATCCATTATCCTTACGGCTGCTCAGAACAGATTGCAAGCCAGCTTGATGCCATTGCTATTGTTAAAAAGGGTTTAAATTTGCCGAATCTCGGCGATAAGTTAAATTTGCAGAAAGTTAAATACGAAGACAAAGAATATTCAATTGAGGAGTTGGTGGATATAGGCTTAGCAAAACTTTACGACAATCAAGGCTGGAACGGCGGATTTTATTATTGGAAACACTGGAGTTATGAGGCCAAACCCGATTTCTATTTGACCTTGCACGTAGTGGACACTCTTCACAATCTTTCTTTAGCCGGTTTTCCAATTAATCAAAATAGTTTAAATCGGGCAGCTGATTATTTAAGAACAGAAATCAGCAAAGGCAGATGGCAGTATGAAAGCGAGGGCGATTATAAAAACAGGTTAATTTTGACAACTTATACCTTATTTAGATTGCCCAATTTTAAAGAAAATGAATTTCTAAAACAAGAAATAATTAGGATAACTAACGACAACCTATTTTTACAAGAACAAATTAGTAATAGCTCTTTATCCTACTTAGCAATCTTATTGAGCCGAGGGCAATTTAATAATAGTCTAAAAAATAAAGTATTTGACGTTTTAGATAATCGAATTAATATTGACGCCCGGGGCGCATTTTTAGAGCCGAATCAGAATTTCCTTTGGTATTATTACGAGACCCCGATTAAGGATACCGCTTTGTATTTAAAAACCTTGGCGATTGGAAAAAGTTCAAATCCAATTTTAGATAAGGTTTTAAGATGGCTTTTAAATTCCAGGGAAAAAGACGGCGCCTGGGGATCAACCAATAATACCTTGACGGTAGTTGACGCCTTTACCGATTTTCTGGAATGGAAAAGGGAGACCGAGTCGAACTTCAATTTAGATTTATCAGTTAATAATAAATCTGAAGGAACTTTTAATTTCAATCCGGACACAATTTTAGACCAGTTTAAAAAAGAATTGCCTCTAAGCGACTTAAAATTCAATGAAAATAACGTTGTTCAATTCTCAAAGAATAATAACAACGAGCTTCCCAACGCCCTTTATTATGACATGGCTTTAAAATATTATTTGCCTGTCGACCAAATTCCGCCCCGGGACGAAGGATTTTCAATTACCAGAGAATTTTATGGAGTTGATGACAAAGAAAACAAAACTCCGATAGCAACAGCTAAAGTAGGAGATGCCTTAAGAGTTCATTTACAGATAACCGTGCCAAAATCGAGGAATTTTGTGACTATCGAAGATTATATTCCGGCAGGTTTTGAGATTGTTAACTTAGAGCTGGCTACCGAACAGAAATCCCTATTGCTGCAAGAAACAGAAATAAAAGAAAACAGCCGGGAATTATACCCCGATTTTACAGAACTTCATGATGACCGCGCTTTTGTATTCAAAGAGAGGGTTGAGCCGGGAGTGTACGAATTTGATTATTTTGTAAGAGCTTTGACTAAAGGCAAGTTCTCACATTTGCCAGCCGTAGTTTCAGAAATGTATTTCCCGGAAAATTTCGGTCGGACCGCCGGAAGTTATTTCGAAATTAAATAGTTTCAGTCAAGCTCCTGAATATAGATTGTAATCGTTTCTCTGATGCCATTAAAACCCTCAGCTTTTATTTGATTTGCGCCTATTTTTTGCGGGATAAATATTTGGCTTTTGCCTTCTCCTAAAAATTCTTCGTTAGTAAACCATTTTACATTTTCTTTCGCTTCCAAAACTATCTTTGTATTTTTTTCCAAAAGAAATGTATCGCCATCATGAGGATTTAAAATGAGTGAAATATCCTTTTCTTTTAAAATATTAAGACATTTTTCATAATCGTCATAAATTAAACCATATTCCATATTCTCGCCGTTTTTAAACTCCGCAATTGAACTAAAATCAAAAGGAGTTTTTTTATTATATTCTGAGTTTAAAAGTAATTCCATTACTGAGTTCCAAATATTGCCTGCTCCCATTTGACCTGACACTCCTTCGGTGGGGCTGTTATCGGCATTTCCAATCCAAACCCCAACCAAAAAATCAGGGGTAAAGCCAACTACCCAGCTGTCTTTAAAATCCCTTGATGTGCCGGTTTTTAAAGCATAATTTTCCTGAAAAAGATTAAGCTCGCTTTTCATCCCAAACTGTTCAATTCCGGTTTTTCTGTCGTTTAAAATTTTATTAACCAGCTGAACATATTCCGAATTGGCAATTTTTTTTCCGGCTGGAAGAATCTTGCTGGAGTATATTTTTAATTCTTTTAAAACGCCGTTATTCGGGAAAATGGTAAAATATTTAGCTAGATCTGTCAGATTCATTTCCAGAGTTCCCAAGGCTATCCCTAATTGATAATTTTCTAAGCTTTGAATTGGCTTAAATCCTAAATCTTTTTCTAAAAATTTGTAAAAATCATCTAAGCCGACATATTCTAAAACTTTGACAGCCGGAACATTCAAGCTGTTTGATAAGGCATAATGTAAATTTACTTCGCCTCGATATTTATAGTCAAAATTTTTAGGGTAAAGGGGAAAACCAATGGCGGTAATGTATTTATATTCTCTATCATCAACTAAAGTATAAGGCCTCAATCCCTTTTCAAAGGCTTTAAGATAAATAAAAGGCTTCACGGTAGAACCAATCGGTCGGGGTTCATTTAACATGTTTATTTTATAACCTTCTTCGAAAGATTCTGGGTCAGGCGAACCAATTAAAGTCAACAATTCATTTTCTGGTAATTTGACTACTATCACTGCTCCATTTTTGGCATTTTTTATCTTTAATTCCTCTATATTTCTTTTAACAATTTCTCTTATTTTTTCGGTAAGTTCTTTATCAATAGTTAATTGGTAATCTCGCGCATTGTTATTCACAAAATCCCGAAGTTCAAAAGAAAGATTGCTAAGATGAGAGTTTTTTTTCATATTTCCCTCTATTACCCCCGGATCAGTTATAGTCAAATTTTGGTTATCTAATTGTAATTTTTGAGCTAAAGATTTTGCGATTTCTTTATTTTTTTCTTTAGTTGGGTTATTTTCAGTAGGGCTGGAAATTGCCGCCAATAATTGTAAAATTTGGCCATTGGTCAGTAAATCTGGAGCTACCCCAAAATAAAGTTGACTGGCTTCGACCATTCCTTGGGCTTGATTCCCCAAATAAACGGAATTAGCATACATCTTTAAAATGTTTTCTTTGCTTTGATAAATTTCTAAAGCCAGGGTATAAAAAGACTCAATAACTTTATTTTTAAAGTTTCTTTCAAATTCTTTTCCCAACAGGATTTTTACTAATTGTTGAGAAATAGTGCTTGAAGCTTTTCTTTGGCCCATGCCCAAGCGTTCTAAGCCAGCTTGGAATAAGCCCCAGGGATTAAAGCCAAAATGATAATAAAACAATTTGTCCTCTTTTTTAACCAGAAGTTCCTTAAATTGAGGAGGGATTTCGTTTAGATATTGCGCCCAATATCCTTTTTGGTTTGGCAAAATAACAATTTCCCGATTGAGACGGTCTTTTAAAATTATCGATTCTTGGCTGTTGTAAATAGCTACTAATTGTTTTTGTAAAAAAAAGCTAATAATTAGAAAAATGAGCAGGCCAAGCAATAAAGTTATTCCAAAAATTTTTATGTATCTAAATCTCACCATACTTATGATATCCTATCATATTCTTGACGCTTTTTTATACTTCGTTATAATTTAAAATATGAAAAAGGGTTTGATTTTTATTTTAATAATTGTTATATTAGGGATTGTTGGAGTTTTCGTTTATCAAAGTTTAACGAAAGAAAAAGAAGGAGCTCCTCCTGGAGAAAAATTAACTATGGGAAAAAATTTAGAAGGTAAAAAAATTGTTGTAATTTTAGCTTTTAAAGATTTCCGGGATGAAGAATATTTTGTGCCGAAAGAAATTTTAGAAAAAGCCGGAGCGGAAATTAAAACTGCATCAAATAAAACAGGAACTGCAATTGGTGCCGATGGGGGAGAAGTGAATGTAGGTTTGCTGGTTTCCGAGATTAATCTCGCGGACTTTGACGCAGTAGTTTTTATCGGTGGGCCGGGTTGTCTTGAAAACCTTGATAACAATAATTCTTATAAGGTGGTACAAGATACGGTTTCTCAAAACAAAGTTTTAGCCTCAATTTGCATTTCGCCGACAATCTTGGCAAAAGCCGGAGTTTTGCAGGGTAAAAAGGCGACGGTTTGGACTTCTCCAATGGATAAAAGCGCGGTGAAGATTCTGGAAGATAATGGCGCGATTTACGAAGACAAATCAGTTGTAGTTGATGGAAAAATCATCACCGGCAACGGCCCGGAAGCCAGCAAGGAATTTGGCGAAGCAATTATCGAGGCATTAAAGTAAGGTCTTGACAGGGGATTAAAAATTTACTAATCTTGACTTAGCCGTAGACAATAGG
>Ga0210027_1003935_pt1 | contig 11669 bp, 14 predicted proteins | sample CryGeymeta201510_FD_183978 | JGI IMG/M metagenome (GOLD analysis project Ga0210027, IMG submission 183978) | Groundwater microbial communities from Crystal Geyser aquifers in Utah, USA - Crystal Geyser metaG 2015-10 (SPAdes) (version 2) | ecosystem: Environmental > Aquatic > Deep subsurface >...
AAGGGGAAGACTCGTCAGGGAATCAAGAACCTCATGCACGATCTGTCCCAATGCCAACGGAGGAGTCATGATTTTAACCTTGTGTCCCGTTTTGGGGTCTTTATATTTATATTTCAAATAGTATGCCCGCGGACATGTCTTGAAATCGTTGATCCGTGAATGAGAAATCCACAATGCCGAATATTTGTCTTGTGCCATAATGACTAATTGTACCATTGTATAATGGAGGCTCATATTGATATTAAAATAATTGATATACTATCGTCATGAATAATGACATTATTTTTCGGAAAGGAACCAGGAAGGATATTCCCGCATTCCTTGCATTTTTCAAGACCAGTCTCCCCTCGCTTTTTTCTTTCTACTCCCCAAATTCAATCGGATATACGGTTGAAGTTGATTATGGGCCTCAGTTCCTCACGGAAAAATTAAATAAGGGAGAGAAAAAACTGTACCTAGCCCTCAAAGACAATAAAATCATTGGGTATCTTCTGGTAATGGAGTCTGTTGCGGGCGTTTCATTTGCCGATTGGCTCGGAGTTGATAAACAATATCAAAAGCGAGGTATCGCTTCGCATTTATTGGCTTTTTGGGAACAGGAGGCTCTTGCGGAGGGAGCCCATTCGCTTCATTTGTGGACAACGGAAAATAACGTGGAGTTTTATAAAAAAAGAGGGTTATCTTGCGGGGGTGTCTTTCCAAAAGCATGGCATGGGGAAGATTGCTATCTTATCTATAAAATCCTTCGGGAACCTGAAGAAAAAAACTTCCTTAAAAATTATCTCGAACAAAAGATCAAACATTAACTGTCTCCTGTGTCATTCCCGCATCGTCCAAAGGGCGATTGACCTCTGGTCAAAAGGCGGGAATCCAGCCTCTCATTTCCTTTCTTTTTCACTCTCAAATTTGGTAAAATATACTCATATTCAGCTTTGTTCTTTTGAATTTTAATTTGGTGCCTTGATTTTTTTACTTTTGGGGAGTGGTGTAACGGTAACACGCCAGACTTTGGATCTGCGCGACTCAAGGTTCGAATCCTTGCTCCCCAACAAAATAGGTATGCCGGATGGACGATGTAGGAACTGCTTTTGATATACTTTCTCCATGAAGACATCGGAACAAGTAATGCAAAGATATAATGAAATGTTTAGAATAGGTAAAACACCATGGGTTCGGAAAGAAATACCTTCTATTGTCAAAACCTTCACAGTGCTCGTTACTAAAGAATCTAAGAAACCCAAACTATTAGATCTGGGATGTGGAAATGGTTGGCTATCTTTTTATTTTGACTCTAAGGGTATTGAGGTTGAAGGTATTGACAGTTCTCATGAAGCAATAAGACAGGCAAACCAAAAAAAAGAAAGGGATAACCTCTTGGACACCCATTTTCGTCAAGGAGACGCTCTTAATTTCCCCTATAAAAATGGTTCTTTTGATGCTGTTTTTGACCGTGGCATGTTTCATCATCAATTAGAAAGCAGCTGGCAAAAATATAGGAAAGGACTACTTAAAGTGTTAAAAGAAGACGGACTATTTTATTTGGGAGTTTTTAGTGATAATTCAAGTAAACATGGTTTCTTACCAAAAAAGATAGGGAGATATTGGCATAAAGCAAAAGATAGTAGTGGTTATTTGTTATACGACCATTTTTTTAATGAAAAATTACTCAAAGGTATTTTTGGAAAACATTTTAAATTATTAGAATTAGAGGAGGATGTTAAATCATCTAAAGACGGGTCATTATTGTTAAACTGTATTTTTAAAAGAAATAAGATTGGTTAAATAAAAAGTTCCCACATAGCCAACCAGAGCCAACACGTTAATACGATATATCAAATTGGGCAGGATGGTCTATATATCGACCGGGCTATAAAGAGAATTTTCTTTGTGATAAAACCAAGCCCACAGTTGATCCCCATATGAAAAATGCCACCATTCCGTCATACAGCTTGCTAGCCCTGCATCAAGCATCGCTTTCACTAGTATTAATCGATTAGTTTTCTGCTCTTCAGTCAAATCTGGAGAGTATAAGTATGATTTTTCGTTATCGTCGTTCATGGTACTACCAAAATCAAGATATATACCAGTACTTGAATCAATAAGTTCTACGTCTACCGCTGCACCACATACATGGGGAGGAAGTGTAATGTCTGGATCACTAACAAAGTCACGAGCATGTCTCATGGCTTCTTCATCTGATGTATCTGGGTTATCTTTTTTATAGTCTGCTGCACATTCTTTAAGAAGTCTCTTTTGAACGGCAATTGGTCTATGTCCTGCGCGTATAACTAACTGATATGTATGAGTTAAAGACTTTGCAGCCAACTCCACTCTTTTTAGTAGCTCTAAACGCACGTAAACACCATCATATTTTGGGTGTTCAGAAATGTAATCTGCATACATGCCGCCCTCAAAATCTCCAGGAATTGTCCAGTTTGGTTTTACAAGAATCTTATCTGTAGAAACTATTTTTACTAATGGTTCTCGCCTATTAATTGATTGAAATTTTGAGAAATCTACTCTTTCCTTGCTCTTTGATCGTTGTAATTTTTCTTCTAAATTCATTACTCTAATAATATCACAGACTATAATTCTCATACTGTGAGTAAAAAAATAAGGAAGATTACAGGACTATTGGAGTAGCAACCGACTCGCTCAACCAAACTGGAAATAAAAAAAGATAGACCGTACGCTCTAATAAGAGCCAGTAAGTGATAGTAAAAAGGCTTCAAAAACCCTTTTTTTTGAAATATTGAAAATACTCAGGTTCTAGACTCTACAAAGTCTCTATTATGAAGTAGTTTCGGAAGAGGTAGCTGAAGAACAAGTTCTCTTTTTGCCTTGTTTGTCCCCTCTCGAAGAATATTTTGTATATTTATTATTATTTGTTATAATATACTCATAATTAGGAAAAGCGTGAAGTTTGGTTTCCCGCCAAACGAGCTGCGTACGATGAGTACGACGGAAGGACACCGTACAAATATATCCAAGGTGTGTCGGTTGCGAAATCGGAGCACTAAAGAAAGAGCTTGATATTTTTTTGAGCTAAAGTAAGGTGGTACCACGAGTGTAAATGCCCTCGTCCTTATCAATCTATTTATTGTAAATAGATGATAATGGCGAGGGTTTTTTTGTGGATAAAAATATATGAAAAAAATAGTTGTCATAAAAATTGGAAGTAGTGTCCTGCTCACTGATCGCAACAGGATTGACGAATATAGGGTCAATCAGATTGCGACTCAAGTATCTCATTTAAAGCATATGGGATTAGGAGTAGTTCTTATTATATCAGGAGCTGTGGGGCTGGGGTCAAACTTTATTGATATTAATGATAAAAATCATATTAAAAAACGAGCGGCAGCCGGAATTGGCCAAGTTCTGTTAACTTCATCATTCAATACTATTTTTCAATATAAAAATCTTCAAGTCGCACAAGTGCTACTCACCAAGTCAGATTCAGATTTGCAAGAAATATCTTGTGTTCTTCAACATTACATTGATAATGGGTTTATCCCCTTAATCAACGAAAATGATGTTGTCGATTTGAATAGCTTTTCCGGAAATGATTTCTTGGGCGCACAGATTACTACTTTATTAAAAGGAGATAAGTTCCTCATGCTTTCAACCATGAAAGGGTCAATATATGGAGTGGGCGGAGGTGAGGCAAAACAAGTGGTAATAAAACTCTTAAAAAAACAAGGCATTGAAACTCAAATTGTAAATGGAAAATTAAAAAACATTTTATTAAAAACAATCCTATGAAAAAAATAATCGATCTCAATGGCGTCAGAGGGTCTTTTATTAAGCTTTCAAGCAAGACAGAACAAGAAAGAAATCTCTTTCTATCTTGCTTAACTTTGGAATTGGTAAATAATAGGAAAAAAATACTGACTGCTAATGAAAAGGATGTAAAAAACGCTTATAAAAATAATTTGTCTGAAGTTTTTATCCAACGGTTAAAACTTGATAGCGAGGGATTTAATTCAATCGTTGAGAAAGTTAAACAGGTTCAATCGCTTGAGAGTGGGATAGGAGAAATAATGGAAAAGAAAACAAATGATTCGGGACTTATACTTCATAAAGTAAGAGTGCCTATTGGTACAATACTGATTGTATATGAATCAAGACCAGAAGTAACAATTGATGTTGCATGTCTGTGCATTAAATCGGGGAATACTGCACTACTCAAGGGTGGATCGGAAGCATTGAATACTAATATAGCTTTATATGTGTGTATACAACAAGCATTATCCCGCTCTTCCTTACCGTTACAATCAATATCTTTCATTCAATCAAAAAATAGAACAATAATAAAAACACTGCTAAAACAAAATAATTATATAGACCTCGTGATTGCACGTGGCGGATACAAAATGGTCAAATATATTCAGAGTCACTCAACCATTCCTGTTTTAGCTCACTCCTCTGGAGGAGCTCGGATATATATAGATAAAAGTGCAGATTTGTCAATCGTCGAAAAAATAATAATAAATGCCAAAGTTTCTAAGCCTGCCGCATGTAATTCTCTTGATACCATTGTCATTCACACAGATATAAAAGATAAAATCCTCAATACAATTCAAAAGAGCTTTGAGAAGAATAACGTAAAGATTATTGATGATGAATGGGATGAGGAGTTTTTAAGTATGAGAGTTTCGATTAAAATAGTTAACTCCCTCAATGAAGCAATTCGTTTTATTAATGCTCACAGCAAAAAACATTCCGAGGGAATTATTGCACAAGATAAAACTATAATACGGCAATTTTGTCAATCCATTGATGCAGCAGTAATTTTCGTCAACTCCTCTACTCGACTGAACGATGGATATATATTTGGGCTGGGGAGCGAAATGGGTATTGCCACCGGGAAGTTACATGCAAGGGGGCCTGTAGGGCTTAAAGAATTATCAATTTATAAATGGATTATTTATGGACAAGGACATATTAGGGAATAAAAAAATTGCAATAATTGGAAATGGACATATCGGCCAGGCGATTGCCATGGGTTTTATAACAGGAGGGTTGAAGCAATTGCAAGTTCTTATTTCTAATAAGTCCAATAATATTGAGCTGACTAAAAAAGCAGATTATATCTTTATTGCTGTAAAACCTTTTATTGTTAAGAGTGTTTTAAAAGAAATAAAACCTTTTATTCGCAAAAAGATTGTGTTATCTGTAGCTGCTGGCGTTACTATGGAAATCATTGAAAAAATCTTAGGAAAAAAACAGAAAATCATCCGATTGATGCCCAATATTCCAGTGTCTGAAAACAAGGGAGTGATTGGTTTTTTTGCAAACAAATATATATCCTCCTCAGAAAAAAATGAAGTTGAGAGCTTAATTTCTATTTTAGGAAAGATAATTTTCTGTAAAAAGGAGAAGGATACAGATTCCTTAACTATATTGGCTGGTTGTGGACCAGCAATATCTGCATATTTTATTGACCTTTTATCAAACTTTGCAGTACAGCAAGGATTTTCTCAGGGTGAATCTATGAATATGGCTTTAAAAATATTCGAAGGAACAATTGACCATCTTAAGAGACATAATCTAATAGCTTCTGAATTAATAAAGTCTGTGGCAACCAAAGGCGGTATAACTGAAACTATCGTAGGTTCTTTATATTCAGATAGAGTTGATGTCTTATTTATGAAAGCGATGGAGAAAGGAAATTTAAAAATTAGTGATTTAAAAAATAAACTCAAATAAATATACCCTTTTAAAAACTGTCTCATTTGTCTTATTTAGCCTCAGAGTGAGACAGTGCTATAAGGATGAGAAGGTTCGAGACCGTACCGCTCAACCATTCGACTCTTCGTTTCACTCCTAGCTCATGGCTGTAGCTAATTCGAGTCGAATGTCCTGAGCGACCATGAGCATAGTCGAATGGGAGTCGAAGGATATTAAAAATGTATCATCTGTACATTCTCCGCTGCTCTGATAATTTTCTCTATCGTGGTCAGACAAGTAGTTTGCAAAGAAGGATTCACGAACATAATTTTGATAAAAATAAATCTGTAAAATATTTGAGAGCAAAGAAGCCTGTTGTTCTTGTATATTTTGAAGAATTATCTACCCTACAAGAAGCTATGAGAAGAGAGTTACAGATAAAAAAGTGGACAAGAGCTAAAAAAGAAGTACTAATAAAGAGAAATTTTGTGCTACTGAAAAAGTTATAAAAACTAGCTCGATCCAAAAATTTAAGAATGTAATGAAAACTGAATATAACGTTGATTTGACTGACAAAGAAGCACAAGAACAAAGCAAAAGATCGGCGATTTTTTTGAGACGATTTTTTTAAAATCCTGATAAAATCAGTAATTATGTTATAATAGCAATCTAAAGTAGAACTCCAACTTTTTAGGTGTCAATTTTTTAGGTTGACAAAGTTTTACTTTTCCTATAAAGTGAGAAATATGGCAAACACAAAGATCAAGGAAAATGAGGAGGTGTTTTTTATTGCGTCTCAATATAAGAAGGAGCCTATTAAGGTTGATTATTATACCAAGTCGCAAGGAACTGCTGTGCCAAAAGATCGAGTGATTAAAAAAGAAACCGAGCTCGGTGTGAGATTCTTCGTTGGTGCTTAATAATAAGCACTATGACCAACTTAAAATTGCCAGTAATAGACATTGACTTTCAGACTGGAGTGCCGGAGATTATACCGTCTGCACAAACCGCAAATAAGACAGATGGTGAAGTATTAAAAAAGTTTAAGATATCTTTTGGAGAAAAACTCACGAAAGACCTGCAAGGTAAGTCTGATTTTCCAACAGAACATGATGTTTTTGTTTTTATTGCCCAATATTTTACTTGTGAAAAAGACTATAAGTGTCGTGATATTGATAATATTGGAAAAACAATTCTCGATATATCAAAGAATAAGCTCTATAAAGATGATAGTCAGGTAAAGGTTTATTTAGTTACCAAAGAAATTGAGAATCGTGTTAAACAAAATTTTGCTTATATGGCTGTGAAAATAATTAAGTCACATGGTAATATCGATATACTAAAAGTTGCTGGTATAGATAGATCGATAACCTACTACCAAAAATTAAAACAACAGGGCTTAGTTTGAGTTTTTATTGAACAAAATAGGTTCAAACCTGGCCCATGGTCCGCAACCAAGCTGGAAGTAAAAAAGCTCTGATTATTCGAATAATCAGAACAAAAATTATATAATCTCATCATGCGCTGGACACACGACATGTATCGGCATTTATCTCTTCGAGTCCTCAATGAAGTATTTGAAAATACGAGTACTAGGGAGGAAGAAGAAAGTGTGATTACCACGCTCATGGAGGAAGTCAAGTCTCGGCTTGATCCTCATCAGCTCAACTTCGTCAACCACCGATTGCGCAAACTTAAAAATGAATATAATGTAAATATATATGACAGATAATACCCTCCTTAACCAAGATACTGCCAATAATGATTTTTTCCATGACTTTATTATTTTTTTAACATATATAGAGAAGAATACGATTCGCAGAACTGCGACCGGCAATATCTCACTTGCAGACATTGCAGCATTAAAAAAGGATTTTCGCCAGCAAAAAATATTTAAAGATTATGAGAAGCATGGATGGAAAATCGCTAGTGAAGTAGATATTCGCTTTTTAACTCATATGAAAGTGCTTGCAGAGGTAATGTATCTTACCTATAATAGAAAAGGTAAATTACTCATCTCAAAAAATGGAAGAGGCTATCTGCATAATATTGACCCCATTACGCAGTATTGGAATATGGTTGAAACTTATTGGCACAAAATTAGTTGGGAGTATGTAAACCCAAGCTTTGAAATAGATGGAGAAGGTGTTATGGATATTTTACAGAAAAACCAAAATATCATTTGGGATGCACTATTGAGAAAGGAGTATGAATGGATTGATTTTCAAGCATTTTGTGAGACTATAAAAGTTCATTTTAATTTGGATTCATATTTTAAAGATAAAGGCTACGGAATAGATTTTTTTCCCATTGAATATGGATTAATTAAAAACAATCTTTTCCGCCTCGGTTGTATAGAAATAGAGGAAGAGAAAAATGCACGTGGTTTTACAAAGATCAAGCGGTTTAAACCTACTAAACTTGGTACATATATGTTTAAAAAAATAATAAAAGATAAAAGTGAAGAAGAGGGCGACGATTGCCCAATTTGCAGAGGGATGAAAAAGGCTGAAAAGGAACAGAGAAATTTAAGCATGGAGGAACTAAAGGAGCTATTTGACGAAGCAAAGAAGAAAAAGTGATATTTATATTACTGTTTTCTTCAACTCTTCAATAGTAAGTCGTTTGTCTTTTTGGAGTGAGCGAATTTGTTTTATGCGCTCTATCATGTCAGGATGATACATCTGATACCCACCTTTTGACAGCTCAGCAACTCGCAAGAGGCCTTCTTGTGTCCAAAAACGAATCGTGGGAATTGATTCATTTGTTGCTTTTGCCAACTCTCCTATTTTGAGAAGCTTTTTTAGCATCAATGTTTTTTCTTCTTTTGGTTCTACTGATTCAAGATAAATATGAAGGGACCTTTCGATTGCTGTGTACATCAAATCGTTATAATCTGAAAGATCCCCATGCAACTGTCCCTTTTCAATACTATTTATATATACCTTTCTCTCTTCTTTGCGAATAATAGCGGGAGGAAATCCTCCTTGCATCAGGATTAAATTCATCAAGATCCTTCCCGTTCTTCCATTCCCATCACTAAAGGGGTGGATACTTACAAAGTCAAAGTGCGCTCGAACTGCAACATTAATAATGTTATTTTTTGAAATCTGTAGATTGGCAATAAACTCTTTCATGAGTGATGGGACTTTCAGTGGGTTAGGAAGAACAACTGTTGATCCAGAAATCCGAACAGGAACATTTCTATATCTTCCTGCGTTTGTCATATCGATCCCCCGTAATATGATTGAGTGAATATTTCTGATAGTCTGCTCGGAAATATCTTTTATATTTTTATTCTGAAACGTCATAATAAACTCCCATGCTTTTGCGTGATTAATTGCTTCTAGATGCTCAACAATTGATTTACCCTCAACGGTAATTCCCTTTTCCACAACAAGAGCAGTCTCTTGACGCGTGAGGGTATTCCCTTCAATGGCATTGGACGTATAAGTGAGCTCCACTTTGTACCATTCATCTAAATTCCGTATTATCTCTTTTGGAAATGGTCTGTGGACATCTAATTGCTTTTTAAGTTCGTGTAACCGAGATAGGGTAATCATGTCTAAAGTATAACGTAATACTTTATGGTTGTCAAGAGGTATTTTGAGGCTGCTCGAATATCAATATGACAACAAAATAGGTATCCGGATGGACGACATGAGAACTGCTTTGATATACTTTCTTTATGGGAAGGGTAAATTTAGAAAAGGTTGTCAAATATATTGTTGATGAATCCGTTAAATTAAAAAATAAATATACTGATGAAATTAACGCCAAAGTAGAATTTGGCGATGTTTTTACCAGAGATGAAGGTGAGTATCAACAATTAACCGATGTTATTAATAAATTAGGAACTATAGTTTATCCTGGGCCGTCTGGAAATATTTACTCTTTGAAAAAATCGATAGAAACTGTTGCCGGAAATTTATATTTGGTTAAAATAAGGAAACCTGATAATAAACTTCACTTTCGCGGTGATGCTGATTTTGATACAGATTATCAAAAGTTAAAGCAAAAATATCACAATAATTCTCATTTTGAATTAATTGTCCGAGACAAATTTGAAATGCTTCGATTATCTGATTCGAGTTTTGATGTTATGAGTTGTTTTTCTAGTATTCCGGTAAGGAAATGGATATAAAAAATTCCCATATAGCCAACCAATTCATCCGTCATTGGTTTATGTTAGAAGCTTACCACTTTTAATTTTTTTTAAAAGTTATTTCCAATTGCGGCGGTTGATGATTTTGATATAAATTTTCTTCTGGATCAAAATATACAATATCACCACTTGATTTCCCTCCAATCGTTTCTGTGGCAAAGCGCAATCGGTATTGAGAACGGCCCCGCTTATAATATAAATCGTTTTTTACACTATCAGTTACTTCTAAATTTTTTTCTTTGAAAGTATCATTGTCAGACAACACCCCAATATGAGTCTTTATAGCCGCTCTATTATAATCAGTCGCATCAAGACTTGTTCCGTAATCAAGATGATCAACGACTACATTACCTCCAATGATGTACGGTTTACCAACTATACCCATCTGACGCATCTTGAGAGTTGCCTTTTCTATGGTGATATTACTCGGGAGAGATTTTAAATCAAAACTAACAAAACCTCGAAAGGTTGCAATATTATTTCTTCCAATCCATATCTCCACAGTATTACTTCCCCCATTATTGCTGGACCTATACCCGTCTAAAGATGCATTTCCTTCCAACACTTGGGTTTCGCTCGGGTGAAATACTACAAGTGGCATAATAGTAAATAGTGTTCCCGTAGGTTTTGGGGTGGCTGTTGGAATAGGACTTGTATTGATTGTTGGAGAAGCTACTAGAGAATTGGTTGGAAAATTTTTTGGGAAAACTGTTATAAAGGTCGTTGGATAAATTGTTGTATGGGTTGTTGTTGTTGGAACTAGAGTGGGACTCCCCTCTGTTTTGAGTGCCAGAGTAGACGTTATTAAACCAGTTTCCTGGTTGGATCTGCCATATTTGAAAGCAAAAAAACTAACGAAACATAAGCTTCCTAGAAGGGCAATTATCACAAAAGAAATTAAAAGTTGTTTCTTATATTTCTGCAACATATCATAAAAAAATATTTTATTGCGTGTTATATACTGTATAATGACCATTATATATGAAATATCTTATTAGTTTCCTCGTTGTTATCATATTTGTTCTCACAGCCCTTGTTTCTTACTTCGTCGGCAAACAAAACGTATTGCCTGCTTTAACTAAAAATCTTGCTGCCACTTTGTCTCCAAGTAATAATCCAACCTTACCTTCTCCAACGTCAATTGCACAAGTCACACCGATACCTTTTCAAATTATTAAAGGCGGAGGCATTCTTTCTTTTCCACAGTATCAACTTAAAGCCAGCGCTGATTGGATTTATTCCCGCGAAGCAGAAGGACAGGACAATGAAAAAATTATTCTCAAAAACGGTGCTTACGGACTTTCAATATCCCAAGGTGGTTTTGGAGGCGCCGTTTGTCTTTTCCCTGGCGATGCCGAAACTGAGGGACCTTCGTCACGTTATGTCAAATATGTTGAAATAACTACTAATAGTGGTGATCAACTGCGACGAAGTACTCCAGAAAATGGACAGGGATTTGGTATATGTCAGAATACCCAATACGGTTGGGGCGCTCCAACTCTTTACGGTCATATTGGTCTTATCATACCAAATAATCCTACTCCCGAAATGCTTAAGGAAATTGATGGAATTCTTGCATCTCTTACGAAAATATAAACAGGGCCCAGACCGACACGCTCAACAAAATAGGGATCCGAATGGACGATGTGAGGACCTACTTGATATAATTTCCTTAGTTACTTATTAGCTGCATATAAATGAAATTTGGGCTTATGTCAAATAAAAGTGTTGCTTTCGTAGGTACTTTAGCCCTGTAAGTCAATCCAAAGCTCTGCTACAATTCCTTGCATGAGATTTCTTTTGTCCGCTTAACCAATACTATCAGCTGTCCAGA
>Ga0210027_1003994_pt1 | contig 11564 bp, 10 predicted proteins | sample CryGeymeta201510_FD_183978 | JGI IMG/M metagenome (GOLD analysis project Ga0210027, IMG submission 183978) | Groundwater microbial communities from Crystal Geyser aquifers in Utah, USA - Crystal Geyser metaG 2015-10 (SPAdes) (version 2) | ecosystem: Environmental > Aquatic > Deep subsurface >...
CCAAACAATAAAAAAAGAAAATTACCCAAATCGGAGAAGATTGTCCAAGTCCTTTTTTAGATTCCCAAATAACGTTTTGCGTATATGGCTTGTGGTGGATTAGATACCATAAACTTCCGTAAAGCACATAAGATAATAGAATGAACTAAACTTAATATTAACCGATAAGCCACCATAAGCTATATACGCTGTTATGTGTAGTGCTTTTCACAAACTTGAAAATATGTTTAAAGATTTTAAAGAATTTCAGCATTTTATGATTTTTTGCCATACTCACTATGAATTAAATGATGTTTGGCATTTTGAAAATGGTGATAAAGGAATATTATTTGAGGGTTGGCACAATAACGAAACAGGAAATCAAAATTACTCTCCTGCCAAACTAAATCAGTTAGAACAACCAACCTACAAAAAGAGGACGAAACTTGAAGAAGTTTATGAAGTGTGGCAAAAAGTTAGAGCTAATTTGAATTACACATAACGTTTTGCGTGTATGAGAAGTAGCGGATTAAAAGCACTTCACTTTCAGTTTGGTACTGACTTATATTAAAAGCACTGACCTTTGATTTATCACTGAACCCGCTATTTCTTATACACGCTGTTAGCCGTTCGGTGTTCTTTTTTTCGTTCGTCTGTTAGCGTTGGCAAAGACATACTCTTTTGCAATTTTTGGCTTGTGTGTCGGCTGGTGCGAATTGCAAATGTGTATGGCTTTTAGCGTTGGCTATTTCAAGTATAATCCGATTCCTAAACCTATTCCAATAGCAATTAAAACATAAACTAAAACTCTCAATGTTTTCAATTCTTTAGATTGTAAATCAAAACGTTCTCTGATTTTAGTTTCCATTGAATTAAAGTTTGAATTTAGAGTCGTTTCAAATGCTCTTTGTATTTGAGTTCCTTCATTTCTTATTTCAACTTGGATATCAGATTTATGTTTGTCAAGTCTTGTGATAAGTGTTGCATCAAGTTCCTTTTGAAAAGCTTTATTGTCTTTATAAATCTCTCCAATTTTTTGCTCAAGAAAGTCATTCGCAACTTTTAGCAGTTTTGTGTTCTCTTCTGTTTGCTTTTTAATAACATCACTTACAGAATTCAAGCTTTTATTATTCTCTTCAATCAACTCCAAGTTTCGACTTATATTCGATTGAAGTTTACTTATTTCTGAATAAACAGCTGTAAAATCTTTTAGTTGCTTTGAATTTTGCTCCAATTCATTTACAACACTATCCAATTTTTCTAAATCCATATTCTATATTTTTATTGATGCTTTTAAGTCTATTGTTGTAATGAATTAAAATAGTTTCTGTGTCTCCTAATTCTTTAGCAAATCTTAGTTTCTCTTCTTCTGTTTTACTGTATTTATATAAGAATTTCAAAAGTAAAATTTTTCCTTTTTGATTTATTTTTTTTGATATTTCAAGAATTTGGTCAATAACATAATCAAACTTTGATTCTTCATAGTTTGAAATAGTATCAAATGATTTTGAAAACCTTTTTTCTTCAATTTCATTAAATAGTTCTTCTAGCAATAAAGCAGTTAGTCCGTTAATTAGATTTAATCCTGTATTTGATTGATAGCTTTCTAAAAAGCGTTGTAAGTTACCCTTTAAATCAATTAATGAGTCCTTATTATTGAAGTTGTTGTTTTCATCATAAAAGACTTCAAACCATTTAGTAATATCCTTATTATTGTTTTCTGCAATGTGTTGCAAAATATAAGTTGCTTCTGTAAACTTAAAATATGCTTCTAAAGACTTTTTAAAAGATTCTTTCCCTTCTAATGTATTATCATATTCCAAACAATTTTTATATACATTTCTCAATGATTCTCTTCTATTTGTTCCAAACTTATCGTATGACCATTGAAGTAGAACTTTTACTAATCGCTCAAATTTTGAAAGTTCTGTATCTCTTAAAATATTTGTGTATTTGATTCTTTCAGAATGATTGTCAAATTCAAAATCATCAACATATTTTTTAATAAATTTCAGTAACGTAGTTTTTATACTTTCATCCGTGAAGTTATTATACGTAACTGTATAAACACCGTTAAAAAAGTCATCTACAGTCCAATCAGAAACAATACCTAAATTTGATAAACGATAAATTGCTTTTTCAGTTTTTGAAGCATTTGCACCTAATGCGTTAGCATAAACTACTTTTGTTCCTCCTGAATCTGAATAAGAATTATGAAGTAAAGAAACAAGTTTAAGTTCGTTTGAAATGGAATCTAGACCATTTTGATATAAATAGATGTTACGAAGAACATCTTGACCATTCCAACCGATTTGCTCTCTTAAAGCCTTAATTTTTTCATAAGTTGATTCTGGATTAAAAATGGTTTGAACATCCGTTTCAGGATTTTCTTCTGTCAGCAATACATAACATTTTGCATCGCTTTTATCTCGTCCTGCTCTTCCCGCTTCTTGATATAGTGATTCCATTGAAGCAGGCATTCCATAATGAATTGTAAAACGTATATTCTTCTTGTTAATTCCCATACCAAATGCTTTGGTAGCTGCAAGAAGTTTGAATTTATTTTGTTTAAAATCATTCTGAACTTTCTGTTTGTAATTATCAAATTCTATATCTGTGCCTATAAATGTATTGGGTTTTGTTCCTGAATAATATTCAATTCTTGTATTAAAATTAGCTTGCAAATTGCTAGCTAAACTTGAGCAACCAAAACCCCCTTGCTTATTTGGTGTAAAAATCAATCCGCATTTTGGATTATTAAATTCTAAATCAAATATTTTATGTTCCTCATTTTGCTTTTCAATAATTTTTAATGCTTCCTGATATTTATTTCCATTATCATTAATTACTATGAATTCCAATTCAGGGCGAGTATAATCAGTGAGTGTTTTTACATTTTTTTGGTCAGTATTAAATTCTAATTGAATGTCTTTTAAAACATTAACAGATGCTGTTGCTGTTAATCCTAAGAAATTTATGGATGGACAATATTTTTTAATTGTGTTTGAGAGGTTTAAGTATGAAGTTCTAAAATCGTGTCCCCATTCTGATAAGCAATGAACTTCATCAATTACTGCGTAAGAAAAATTTAATTGAGAGTTAATTGAAATCAATCTTTCTCTGAAATCTTTTGTTTGAAACCTTTCAGGTGAAATAAAAACAAAGAAGTATTTTCCGTTACTATAATTATCTAAAATTTCTGTTCTTTCAGTGCCAATTGTATCACTATTTATGGATTCAATATTTTGAATGTAGGCTAGGTCAAGGTCTTTTATTTGGTCATACATTAAAGATTTAATTGGGCAAACCACAAAACTTATACAAGGCTGTAGAAGACAAGCGAGTTGATAAGTTAATGACTTTCCACCACCTGTTGGTAATAAACCAATAGTTGTTTTGTTTTCTAAAATATTTTGAATTATAGAAATTTGACCATTGTTGAATCTATCATATTCAAATATATTTTTAAGAAAAAACTCTAGGTTTTCCATATCATCAGATTCTTCATTAAAAATAAGTTTGTATTCAAACTTATTGGATGTACTAAGCTTAAAATAATTGATTCGGTCTAATTTGTTTTTATTGCGATTGTGAAATAGGTCTAAATAATCAGTTCTAACATAAATAACTTTTTCATTTAGCATATTTTCATCAGTCCAACGTTGAAAAAGGCTGAAATCAATTTTTATACAATTTGAATTGCTGAAAGTTTGAACATATTTAATTTCAAATTGTGGTTCATTAAATGGAATTTTCTGTAATTTCAGTAGATGATAAAGCCATTCAAATAAATCTTCTATTGCGTGATTTTCATATCCAATTAGGTCCTGATTTTTAAATTCAAATAGCCATTTATCATCATCAAGATTTATTTTGCCACTTTCAAGTAGTTCAAGAATCAAAATTTGAAAACGAATTATTGCCGTAGGCAATAATTTAGTTTTTTTAATTTCTTCTGGAATCTCTTCAAAGCTGAGATTGAAATTTGTTTTGTATAAATTTAGAAACCTAGAATATTTATCAAGTTGATTTTTTATTATCTCTATTTTTTCAAAATAGATTTCATTTCTCTCTTCAAAATCTTTTGTATCAATTCTAACGGTTACAATTTTTGATAAGGTTAAATGATTGTCTCTGATTGAATCTATAACTCGTCCAACTTCTTCTTTGTGCTGTTGACCGTCTATTTCTATTACTAAATTTGCTTGCGGTAGGAAAAAATCAACACATTGATGTCTGAAGTTTTCATCATTTCTTTGAGTGATTTGGTTAATCTCAATTTCGGGAATTATTAATTGTTTAATGAATTCGTACTCTGCCAAATCTTCACTAATTCTTTTTTCTAAAAATGTTCTAGCAGGAAAGTAGTTGTTTTCTTCATCTCCTTTTATGGTGTTATGCCATAAGATATTTGATTGGTCAATTAAAACAAAAGGTTTTTTGAATTGCTCATCATTCTTGTGAATTGAGCCATAAATACTTTGTAAATATTGGCTCATCAGAGTTGGTTTTCCTCTTTGAATTAAGTTTTTGACTATTAGAATGGCTGATAGAAATTCAGATTCTTTTCTCGAATGTACTAAATTCTGAATGACAAAATTATGGTTGGTATAAGAATAATTAGCAGAATATTTTTTCATTTTAAAAGCTTAAATTGTTTCTTTATCGTAGCTTTTCTAATGCAACTTCTATATCCTTTTTAGAAACGTCAGTTGAGTCAATATTGAATTTCTCCTTCGCTTGCTCATAACAAGAGATAGCAAGTTCAATACTTTCTTCAGCTTCATTAATTCTACCTAGCCAATAAAAGTATAAGTGTGTGTCTGGAAATTCATCATTTCCTACGGTCATATTACATTCTCCAAATAGAGACCTAGCTTCCTCATAATTTCTTTCATTAAATTTAATTCGCCCTAATAAATAGAAATAGCGAAGCATCAATTTTGGTTGTTGTCCTTTAGATTCTATTTCAGTTACTAATTGATTTAGTAAAGGCACAATTTTCTCATTTGAAGTGTCTAATGCTAATTGATTACTTAGCATAGTTGTATTAATTTCTACAAGATGTTTTTTCCATAACGCTCTGAAACGTATTTCACCGTCTCTAAGCATTTCTGGGTCAACAAGTGCGTGAACTTTATTAGTTGTAAATCCGAGTTTTTCAACTACTTTTTCTGAACTTAAATTATCTTGGTCGATATCTGCTTCAATCGTTAACACACCCTGTTCCTTTAATTTGCTAATAATCAATTCAGAAGCTAAGGTTGCAATGCCATTTTCTCTGAGTTTAGGAAGAATTGCGTAACTAATTCTAGCGTTTTTTAATGTATCTCTAAATTCAAAAGCAATAAATCCACAAGGTTTGCTTCTTGAAAATATACTAGAAGCCTTTTCAGAAATTATCCAACAAGTGCCCGCCCCATTTTTATTATCATTCAACCAATAATCTACAAGTTTTCTGTAATCTTGTTGAGCTTCTTTTGGTACAATATAATAATGCTTTATGTCTTTATCTTGAAACACTTCATTTATAAATGTTCTATCGTTTTGAGTAATTGGGGTTAATGTCAATCGCTCATTTTTCAATTCGATATTTATTTGACTAAAGTTCATTTGTCTAAATTTTATTTTTCGTTTCGAGCGTTGGCAAAAAACAGCTCTTTTGGTTTTTTCAGCGTTGGCTTAAGTGTCGGCAAAAACCAAATGTGCTGTTTGTGCGGCTGGCTTTTACACTGACGGCTAACGGTCTCGGCTATGCGTAGTGCGGGATTTCAAGGCACTTCATTTTCCGTTTAGCACTTAGTTTATTTAATGTAATTACTTTTATATCAGCACTTTCCCCCGCATTACGTATAGCCAATGTTGTAGGGCGTTTTCATTCTTTCAATTTATCTGGTAACCAATAATTTCTGTCCTTATATCCTTTCGGTATAATAAGTCCTAGGTTTTCTTTTCCGTTTTTTATATTTTCAATTATTGGGTGTTCTGGATTGTTTCTTTCTCTGGTTTGTCCACCATAGAAATATCCAATGCCATTTTCATCAACCGCATTAAATCTTTTTGTTATCGTATCTATAATGTCAGCAGAATTTTCAAAAACAAACATTCCGAAATGAATATTGGTGCTCCACAAAACACCATAACCTTTTTTATTCTTATCAAAAATTGCTCTAACGTTGCTTTCACACCTTTGTATCCAATATGCCCAGTTGATAACTTCATAGCCCGTGGTATCTTCAACAATTTTCTTTTTTCTAAAAGGTTCGTGTTTAGGCGGTCCATATCTGGATATAGCGAAATGAGAAGGTCCATCAAATTCAATGAATACGGGATTTTCTCCATTAAGTGTCAGTTTTAAGTCCATAGAAAAACGCTTAACTCTTATTTGTCTTTCTATTTCAATATCAGGATAAGTCCGCCTGATTATTGCAATTAATAAGAGTTCATCAAGACTCGACTTTTCAGGTTTAATTGCATTCGGTATTTTGCTGTCATACCAAAGTTTTTGAATTTTTCTTTCATCAATAACTTCATTTCCATCAACATTCGTAAAATCGACATCTGCTAAATCACTGTCCGTGATGTTAAGTATTTCTTTAACATCAGATTTCGTCAAATAAGACCCAACATACTTGTCGCTGTCAGTGAGGTCGAAAACTCCTTCAGGTTGTCCTAATATAGCCATTTATCTTCGTGTTTTCATTTAAGTCGTTAAAGTTCTTGTTCGCATTTCGTCCAAAATTCTGTCCAGCTAATTTCAGGCTGATGATTTTCAAAATAGTCTTTTATTTCTTCTTTTATTATTTGCTTTGATTGCTCTAAAATTGGAAAATAGTCTATGCGTTGTCTTTTCTGATTGCTCTCGTCCTTTTTAAAGATTTCTCGTTCAAAGTCAAACCTATTTCCTTTGTCTACTGTGTCGTTAATTGCTTGTAATATTTTTCGTGGATGTTGGTGGTGTCCACATTCGGAACTCATTAGAGAAGGCGCAGTACAGTTGCCGATAAATTTAGGATACAACGTTTTTTTTTGAAATGTCTGATATGAATTTCGGAAGTGTGAATAAAATGTCTGGTCAACCAAGATTGTCCAATAAAGTGCAACTGCGAATAATCCTTGTCTACCAGGTGGTATTATGTCTAAATACTTGTATTGAGGTGTCAAGAAGAAGTATTGAATATTAAATTCGTTTCTGTCGTAGTGCTTGTTTCCGTCAACAGGTATTTGTTCCACGAAATTTAGAAGGTCTTTCTGGAATTGCTGTTTATAATATGTTTTAAAATCCGTCAATCTTTGTCGTTTTAAATGCCCTACAACGTTTTGGGGCTTTGCGAAGAAGCGGATTTCGAAGCACAAATGTTCAGTTTTGCACAAATGTTTATTAGAATTCCGAATGTTCAATTTAGCACTGAACCCGCTTTTTCGCAAAACCCCTGTTAGCTGATGTTATTGATTTTCAGTTTGTTTCATTAATTCAAAGCATAATTTGTCAATATTCTCCATTTTCGGATTAAATGCTGAAACATTAGATAAAATAATTACCCCATTTTTCTTTTCTACATCTAAAACCATTGATGAAGAATAACCACCTGTTCCTCCATTATGCCAAATTGAATTAAACCCTTTTTCAGTTTTGAGAATATGCCAGCCTAAACCAATTTTCATATTTTCGTTTATGTTAAAAGTCATATTTCTAGTCAATGCAAGTTCTGTGTTTTTAGGATTAAATTGTGCATTTGCGAATTTTACCAGATCTTCTGTTGTCGATAAGATTCCGCCACCTCCAAAAAGAGCATCAAAATCCCAATTAGAAACAAATTCGCCATTTTGGTCTATTCCTTTAACAAGTCTGTCATCCAACTTTTGAGAAGTTGTATATGAACTTTTCATTTTGTATTTGTCAAAAACCCTCTTTTCTAATAATTTCTGAAAACTCATTTTTTGTGACAAACCTAGGGTATAGCCTAAAAGTCCTGCACCCAAATTTGAGTAGGAATAAATTTTTGAAGGTTCATTTTCAAGTTTTAGCAAATTTTTAAGATATTCCTCAATTTCTTTTTTACCATAATTCTTGTATGGATTAGATTCATTAGATAAGTCCAAGTTTTCAGGTAATCTTGATAAGCCAGAAGTGTGATTAGCTAAACTTTCAAAATTTATTTTAATGTTATTTTTGAAAGGAGATGAATAATAAGTATTGATTTCGTCTGTTAATTTGAGTTTTTTATCGATAACAAGTGAAGCTAAAATTGTTGATGTGAATACTTTTGTAATTGAACCGATTTCAAAAATTTTATTTTGATTTTCGTTGGGTTTTATAGTGTCATTTACTTTTATTATTCCGTAATAATTTGTTTTTCCATTTTGAATTAAGGCAATGGAAAGTTGAGTGTTATTCGGTAAATCTTTGGATTTTGAAAAGATGATTTCAGCAACATCTGTCGGATATTTGCTTAATGCGTTTACAATGGTGCTTTCGGTTTTTTTCGGCTCCTCGTAAGGCTTAATTAAAAGCCCATTGATTTGGTTTTGCTTGTCGAGTGAAATGTTGACCGCTAAAACAGCTTTTTCAAAATTCGTTTTATACGTTGCATAAGTTCCTTGTTGATAACTCACAAATTCAGTTTTTTCAATTTTCCCAACTTGACTTTTCAAGCCAGTTAGAAATTTACTTGTTTTGTCAATTGGTAATGCTTGTTTCATTTCAAGCGAAAAACTGTTAAAAATATCTTCATACTTTTCAGAATTGTAATTCGCTTGAAAATTGTCAATAGCATTTTTATAATTGTCGGTTTGTGCAAACACAACATTTGTCATAAAAGTTAAAATTAAAATAATTGTCGTTTTTTTCATACGTTCGGTTGTTTATAATATCAGCTAACGGAATGCGGCTATAAGAAGTTGGCGATTTCGAAGCTCAAAACTTTCAACCTGTACTATAGTTTGATTGAAAAACTGAACTTCATTTAACCACTGAACCGCCAATTTCTTATAGGTGCTGTTACCTGCTGGTGTTATGTCTGTCGTCATTTGTTTATTATGAACTTCCCATTTATCCGTCTGTCGCCATTGCTAAAAAGTATAAAATATATACCGCTTGTAAAGTCAGAGGTTTCAATACTTATGTTTCTACTATTTATTTTTGAAATTTTTTTTTCAACTTCCCCCAACGAATTATAGATTACTAAATCGACATCAATTGGCTCAAACAATATTTCAATATGTATTATTTCTGTAGCTGGGTTAGGATAAATTTTGATGCTTCCTTTGGTGTACTCGTTATCTTTAATGCTTAGTGCATTGCAGGGTGAAAAATTTGCTTTTATAAGTTGGCCTATTTCTACATTTTTATTTATTACTGCTGTACTCATATTTCTAACACCGTGATGAGTCGGCCCGTCTAATCCACCTGGCCATATATAACCAATAAGTCCAATGACGCTTGTATCAGAAACTGCTAAATCGTAATAATTCTGAACTACATCAGCCATTGTGTCTTGAGTCCATCCCAGATAAGTTAGATATTCTGGAAACCATTGGTCATCGATTATGAGAATTATTTTTTGATTTGGAGAGGATAATCTTGATTTAAGAGTATCTAAATTTTCAAGAAATACAGGATCAAATTGTGGGTCAAATGTTCCATATCTATCAAATCCAACCCAATCCATTGCTTGTGGAACCTGCATACTATCTACTGTGGTATATGCTTCAACCATAAGCAATGGGATAGTTGGGAAAGCATTTTTTAATAATGCACATACCGTATCCATGTCGGAGAGCGAAATTCCGTTCCAAAACGGTTCGTCTGCAACATAAAAGCATCCGATTTTTGCAGGGTCAATCACAGATGAATTCGTTGTCATAAAGGTCGTCCACCGAGCAGTGAAATTTGGATGAAGGTCGTAGTTAACTCCGCTTGGAGCGAGTGTATCAACAATCTGAAAAAAAATTTCTTGTATATGTAAAATCGGGTTGACACAATAAGAGTTCATCAGATTGGTTCGCGCTACCACATTGTCTGTATAGTCGTACACACACATGTGGGCAATGTTAGAAAAGGAGTCAACTTCACTTATGTAATTTGTTATAGTGGATGCGTCAAGAGGGTCATCATAAAAGCAGTCAATGGCGGTAAATCCAAAATACTTTAAATGGGGAGGAGCAGTTTGTGCATGAGATTGAATTGATAAAAAAGCCCATAAAAGCCCTATAAGGAAAATGGTTTTGGAATTAGTTTTTGTTGTCATTTTATTTGTTTTTTTGTCGTTTTGCTACACTTGCAGGTAACGTTTTGCAGCTACCCGAAGGTGGCGATTTCGGAGCACTTCACTGTCAACCAAGCAGAAACTTTGATAGAAGCACAAAGCTTGATTTAACCACTGAACCGCCACTTTTGGGTAGGTGCTGTTACCTGCTGGCTTTTTCATCTTTATTCAGTTCAAGGTTTATTTCAGATAGATTAAAAAGTGTCTGCATTATGTCCCACATTGCAATTGTTGTCGTTACGAAAAGTGTAAGGTTTGCTGTCTCAGGCAACTTAATCCCTTCAACTTGCCAACCAAATGGATTTGGAATTTCCTTTGCAATTGCAAAACCAATGACTATAAGTATTGAATAAAAGATTAGCCAAATATCTCCTTTGATTTCACCAAAACCACTAACTAAACTTGAATACATTTGATTTTTTTGGTCTTCGGTTAATTTCTTGTGCGTGTCAATTTTAGATTTTATGTCTGAAACCATTGAAAGTCCAAAAGTGTATATTGTTAAAGCGAAGCCTATTAGCACACCGAAATATGTAAACAAGTTTACTGTTTCAAAAATTGAGAAAGACGAAACAGGAGTTGTCCTAACCAAATAATTGGATATAATGCCAATTACTGATACAAACAGCACTAACAAAAGTCTTCTTTTAATTTGCTTCGTCTTCATTTTCGTCTTCTCTACTTTCAAGAGTATGGATTGAATTTAACTTGTCCGAAATATTCTGAAGTTCTTCGTCTGTATATTTTTCTGTCTTTTTCCGTTCGATGTATGTTTTCGCTGTATCAGTTTCACTTGTTTTAGTCTCTCTGATACCGTTTCTCTTAAATTTAAGCAAATATTTTCCGCCAACCTCTCTTACATAGTCAATGTAGCCGCCAAGTGCTTCTCTTAAAACTTTCAGCCTACCTTCTTTATTTTTAAATGATATGTCAAAGACCTCATTATTGGTCGTTTCCTTAATTTGCTGGAGAACGTCTCTAGTATCTGAATTGCCAAATAGAGCCATATTTGGAGCATTCATTTCTAATGAGAGTTCATAAATTTCCTCTGCGGAATCAACGTAATTCCAAAATTTCTTTTTAGATACTAAAGGATAAATATTTACCACATAATCAAAGTTTCTCATCTGGTTTCTAAAAAAGTCCGCAAGAATATTTACAGAACTTTCGATTTGTTGAAATACAGAAACATTCCTTTCGATTAGTATTATTTGATGCTTTGTATCTATAATCAGGTAAACATATTTGGCTTCCTTTATTCCTCTGATTTCAATATCCTCATCACCCTCAATATAGATATTTTCGTTCGTCTCTCTT
>Ga0210027_1003997_pt1 | contig 11559 bp, 14 predicted proteins | sample CryGeymeta201510_FD_183978 | JGI IMG/M metagenome (GOLD analysis project Ga0210027, IMG submission 183978) | Groundwater microbial communities from Crystal Geyser aquifers in Utah, USA - Crystal Geyser metaG 2015-10 (SPAdes) (version 2) | ecosystem: Environmental > Aquatic > Deep subsurface >...
ATGCGTCAACAAATATACAGCAGTTAACTGTTCTCTATGCACACGAAGTATTAAAAAGAGTTAACGGAAATAAAGCGATGACGGCTAGAATTTTAGGAATTTCGCGCCCCAAACTTAACCGGTTGCTGACCGGTGAGTTGATTATCTAAATCATTATCGTTCAACAGATCATCCTTCTGTTTATGCAGAAGCATATCCGGGTTGAATTACTCTGATCGCATAGTTCCGGTTATACGAACAATTTTTACAAAACTCATCGAGAATTTCTCTCTTTTCAAGTTTCGTAGAAGTAAAATAGCGTTTCTTTTTTTCTTGTAAGTATTCTCTTTTTGCTTTTCCGCTCATAGGTAACCTCAATTATTTGGGTTACCTAAATTATGGCGCAATGCGAGACAACTATCCCGGCTGCCATCCCCTTTTTTAAAACCAATTTTTAGCTTAAATTTCTCCTACAAAATTCTCAAACAAAAAAATCTGGATATTCATGGCAGTTTTAGTTACCGGCGGCGCAGGTTACATCGGCTCTCACGTTGTTCGGTTGTTGATCAAAAAAGGATTGGATGTAATCGTTCTCGATAACCTTTCACGCGGACACAAAGCATCGCTTCCGCAAAATATTATTTTTGAGGAAGTTGACTTATTAGACGGCGATAAATTGTCTGCGGCAATTCAGAAACATAAAATTGAATCGGTAATCCACTTTGCAGCATTTGCTTACGTCGGTGAATCGGTTGAAAATCCCGAAATGTATTACCGCAATAATGTTTTGGGCAGCTTTAATTTGATAAACGCACTAAAAGAAAAAGGGGTGAAAATTTTTGTGTTCTCGTCAACTTGCTCTCTGTACGGTAATCCGCTGACGATTCCAATTTCTGAAGAAGAAACAACAAAGCCTATTAATCCCTACGCAAAAACAAAATTGATGATTGAACAAATTCTTGCCGATTACGATTTCGCTTATGGTATGAAGTACGTTGCACTTAGATATTTCAACGCCGCAGGAGCCTCAACTAAGGGAGAGATTGGTGAAAGTCATTTTCCCGAACCACATTTAATTCCCTTAGTTTTGTTTACGGCTCTTGGTAAACGGGAAAGCATATCTGTTTACGGCGATGATTATCCAACCGATGACGGAACTTGTATCCGCGATTATATTCATGTTGAAGATTTAGCCGATGCACATGTAAAAGCTTTGGAATATTTAAATAACGGAAATTCATCACAAATTATTAATTTGGGAACGGGAGATGGAAATTCTGTTAAAGAAGTGATCTCCGTTGCCGAAGAAGTCACCGGCAAAAAAATTAAATCGGTAATTGCGCCGCGCCGCGCCGGCGATCCCGCTGTGTTGGTTGCAGATAATAAAAAAGCGAAAGAAGTTCTTGGATGGAATCCGAAATTTAATTTAAAAGATATTATACAAACAGCGTGGCAGTGGCATCAGAACCACAGGTATTAATCATCTTACTCATTAGATGATGAGTGATAAAATATTTTGATTGTTGAATGGGTCGAGAGTTTGGTTGAGTGTTTGCATGATTGAATCTTTAAAAATTGAAACATTCATCCATTCAATCATTCGCTCATGCATTAAAGTTTTTTCAGATTAGTATTATAACCAAATAAAGGAAACAAGTTAAATGAAGGGAATAATTCTCGCAGGCGGTTCCGGTTCGCGGATGTATCCGATCTCGCAAGTTTATAGCAAACAGCTTACGTTAATTTATGATAAACCGCTCATCTATTATCCGCTTTCGGTGTTAATGCTTGGCGGAATAAAAGAGATTTTAATTATCTCAAACGAAGAAACGATTCCTTCTTATCAAAAATTATTTAAAGACGGTTCGAATCTTGGACTTTCAATCGAGTATGTTGTGCAATCGGCTCCAAATGGAATTGCAGAAGCGTTTATTCTCGGCGATAAATTTATCGGAAATGATTCCGTTACCTTAATTCTCGGCGATAACATTTTTTACGGCAATCTCGATTTCTTTTATAAAGGAATTAAAAATAATTCAGGCGCTACGGTATTCGGGTACCGCGTAAATGATCCCGAGCGCTATGGAGTTGTTGAATTCGATAAAGACGGAAAAGCTCTTTCCATTGAAGAGAAACCACAAAACCCTAAATCAAAATTTGCTGTTCCCGGATTATATATTTATAACAATGAAGTTGTAAATATTTCTAAGAATTTAAAACCTTCTTCACGTGGTGAGTTGGAAATTACTGATGTGAATACTACTTATTTAACTAAAGGCAAACTGCGCGTTGAGAAAATCGGTCGCGGTCTGGCTTGGCTCGATACCGGAACACCGGAATCTTTATTGCAAGCATCAAACTTTTTCGGCACCATTGAAGACCGGCAAGGTTTAAAAGTCGCATGTATAGAAGAAATTGCTTACTACATGCATTTTATTTCAAAAGAACAATTTAAAGAAGTAATTCAACTAATGCCAAAATGCCAGTACAAAAATTATCTTGAAAATATTCTCGCGGATGCCGAATGAAAGTAATTGACAAACAATTAAACGGACTGCTCCTGCTTCAGCTTGATGTGTTTGGCGATGAGCGCGGATATTTTTTTGAATCGTTCCACTTTTTGCGCTATGCCGGATTCGGGATTACTCAACCCTTTGTGCAAAATAATGTTTCCAAATCGGTGAAGAATACGCTTCGCGGCTTGCATTATCAAGTTGGAAACGCTGTTCAAGGAAAATTAGTGCAGGTGTTGTCGGGAAAAGTTCTCGATGTAGCGGTAGATATCCGTTTTGGTTCGCCATCGTATGGAAAATATTTTGCCGCAGAAATTTCTGAAGAAAACCATTATCAGTTATGGATACCTCCCGGTTTTGCACACGGTTTTTCGGTTCTCTCGGATGAAGCAATTTTCTCTTATAAATGCACGGCGATTTACAGCAAAAAAGATGAGCGGACAATTCTTTATAACGATGCCGATTTAAATATCAATTGGAAAGTTTCCGAACCGTTACTTTCTCCAAAAGATTTACTTGGCAAAAAATTTTCTGAAATAGAAAAAGATTTCTTTTATAATAAGGAGGTTCTATGAGCCTAAAAGATTCGTCAATATTTTTTACCGATAAGGAACAACTCGAGAGTTATTCCCTTGCAAATCAATTTGCAGAACACCTTGAATTCATTTTGGTGAAGGATAAACTTTCCGTCACGCATGATGATATTTATTATTCAATTTCAATGTCTGTGCGCGATCGCCTCGTCCGTAAATGGCTTCGTACGATGCACAAGTATAATGTTGATGATGTGAAGCGGGTCTATTATTTATCTTTGGAATTTTTGATGGGAAGACTGCTCGGCAATGCTCTTATTAACATGGACTATTACGACGAGAGTTACAATATTTTAAAAGAAGCCGGTTATCATTTAGAAGAATCGAGAGACCAGGAACACGATATGGCCCTTGGCAACGGCGGTTTAGGAAGACTTGCCGCTTGCTTTTTAGATTCTATGGCTACGCTTGAGCTTCCTGCTTTTGGATACGGCATCCGTTATGAATATGGGATTTTTGAACAAGATATCGAGAACGGATTTCAAGTTGAAAAACCGGACAACTGGTTGAGCTACGGAAATCCGTGGGAAATCCTTCGCCGTGAACTTTCCTACCGTATTCGTTTTTACGGCAGAGTTGAAATGCAAAAACAATCGGACGGACAAATGAAATTCGAATGGAAAGATACCGAAGACATTCTTGCCGTCGCCTATGATGTGCCGATTCCCGGTTTTCGAACGAACACTGTAAATAATTTGCGTTTGTGGCAGGCAAAAGCAACTCATGAGTTCAGTTTTAAGGAATTTAATTCCGGTAATTACGTGGCTTCTGTACAGAAAAAGAATGAATCGGAAAACATCTCCAAAGTTCTTTATCCGAACGATACTATGGTTAAGGGAAAATTCCTCCGCTTAAAACAACAATACTTTTTTAGTTCGGCGACTCTGCAGGATATTATCAGGAAGTATAAGTACAAACACGCGAACTTTGATGCATTCTCCGAAAAAACAGCTATTCAATTAAACGATACGCATCCTGTTATTGCCATCCCTGAGTTGATGAGGATCTTGATGGACGAAGAAGGATTAAGTTGGGATTACGCATGGGATATTGCTATAGAAACTTTTGCCTACACAAACCATACAGTTGTTCCCGAAGCATTGGAAGAGTGGTCTGTTAAGATAATGGAATCACTTTTACCCAGGCATTTGCAAATCATCTATGAAATTAATGCCCGGTTTTTAAAATACGTTCAAGAACAATACACAACAGATGCTGAAATCATTGCACGGCTGTCTATAGTTCGTGAAGGAGAAGATAAAAAAATCCGGATGGCGAATCTTGCAATTGTTTGCTGTCACTCAATAAACGGCGTTGCCGCACTTCATACCAACATTCTCAGGAATAATATCTTCCCCCATTTTTTTGCACTTTATCCTGAAAAATTTAAAAACATCACAAATGGAATCACTCCCCGCCGCTGGCTGAAAATTGCCAATCCTTATCTATCCGAAGCAATATCAGAGCATATCGGAGACGGCTGGACGAAAGACCTCACTCAAATTAAAAAACTTGAGAACCTCATTGACGATAACCAGTTTATGGAAGTTTTCAGAGAAGCTAAATGGCTGAACAAGAAATTTTTAATTGAATATATCGAAACTCAACAGCAGGTTAAAATTAATCCCGACTCAATGTTTGATGTGCATGTAAAAAGATTTCACGAATATAAACGACAACTGTTAAATGTGCTGCACGTAATTACGATGTACAACAAAATTAAAGACAATCCCCGCGCATCACTCGTACCGCGGACGGTTATCTTTGCCGGAAAAGCGGCGCCCGCTTATTTTCAGGCAAAACTCATTATTAAGTTGATCAACAATGTTGCCGGCATTATAAATAATGACCACACGATTGGTGACAAATTGAAAGTCGTCTTTCTTAAAAACTATTCTGTTTCGCTTGCGGAAAAAATCATTCCCGCAACGGACTTGTCAGAGCAGATTTCAACCGCCGGGCTGGAAGCTTCCGGAACGGGCAATATGAAGTTTGCGCTTAACGGAGCTTTAACGATCGGCACGATGGACGGAGCGAACGTTGAAATTCGTGAAGAAGTCGGCGACGATAATATTTTTATTTTCGGATTGCTCTCGGATGAAGTTAGAAAATTGAAATCAAATGGATATCATCCGCGAGATTATTACGAAAGCATTCCGGAGCTAAAGCGGGTGCTTGATATGATCCAGGACAATTATTTCAGCATTTTTGAGCCGGGGATATTCCAACCGCTTATTGATGAATTATTAAATGTGGATTATTATTTTCTGCTTGCAGATTATCAATCGTATGTAAAAATACAATCGAAGGTTAGCGCTCTTTATAAAAACAAAGACGAATGGTTCAAAAAGGCGCTGCTCAACGTTGCCCGCATGAGCAAGTTCTCCAGCGACCGCTCAATTCAAGAGTATGCCAAATTAATTTGGAATGTAAAACCGGTTAAGATTGATGAAGCATAAAGAGGACATTTATAGATTAATCGCAAGATGTAAAAAAGTTAGAAACAAGAAAAACTTATTACTTTTGACTTTTGACATTTGACTTTACCAGTGTACATTCTCGGAATATCAGCCTTTTACCATGATAGCGCCGCCTGTTTGCTTAAAGACGGTGAAATACTCTCTGCTGCGCAGGAAGAAAGATTCACCCGCAAAAAAGGGGATCATGCTTTCCCGACGCAATCAATAAATTATTGCTTGAAACATGCCCGAATAACCGGAAAAGATTTATCGTACGTAGTTTTTTACGATAAGCCTTTCCTGAAATTTGAACGGCTGCTTGAAACTTATCTCAACTTTGCGCCGGTCGGAATAAAATCTTTCATTAAAGCGATGCCGCTATGGGTAAAAGAAAAACTCTGGATGAAGGAGTTCATTAAAAAAGAACTTGGCTTCGAAGGAACGATCCTTTTCCCGGAACACCACGAGTCGCACGCAGCTTCCGCCTTTTATCCATCACCTTTTCAAGATGCCGCATTTCTTACAATGGACGGCGTTGGCGAGTGGACAACTTCAAGTTTTGGCGCCGGCAGCGGAAACAAAATTCAAATTGATTCCGACATTCATTTTCCTCATTCAATTGGACTTCTCTATTCTGCTTTTACTTACTACACCGGATTCAAAGTAAATTCCGGCGAATATAAAGTTATGGGTTTGGCTCCATACGGTGAACCGAAATACGTTGATAAAATTTATTCCGAATTGATCGACTTAAAAGAAGACGGCTCTTTTAAAATGAATATGGAATATTTTAATTACTGCGCCGGTTTAACGATGACAAATGAAAAATTCCATAATCTTTTTGGCGGAGCTCCGCGTAAACCGGAGTCGAATCTGACTCAAAAGGAAATGAACATAGCCCGCTCCGTTCAAGAGGTTACGGAAGAAGTTATGCTGCGGATGGCAAGACATGTACGCAAAGAAACCGGACAGAAAAATCTTTGTCTTGCAGGCGGTGTTGCGTTAAACTGCGTTGCAAATGGAAAACTTTTACGCGAAAATATTTTTGAAAATATTTGGATCCAACCGGCTGCAGGTGATGCAGGCGGAGCGTTGGGAGCTGCATTAACAGCCTGGTATCAATATCTCGGAAATGAAAGAAGTGCAAACGGAAAAACCGATGCAATGCAAGGAGCCTATCTTGGTCCTCAATTTTCTAATGAAGAAATTAAAACATGGTTAGAAGGAAATGAAATCCCTTTTAAATATCTAAACGAAGATGAGCTTTATTCTCAAACAGCTTCCTTGCTTGCGGATGAAAAAGTTGTCGGATGGTTCCAGGGTAGAATGGAATTTGGTCCGCGAGCATTGGGAAACCGCTCGATTATTGGCGATGCACGCTCTGCAAAAATGCAGGCAACGATGAATATCAAAATAAAATTTAGAGAAGGATTCCGCCCGTTCGCGCCATCGGTTCTTTCAGAAAAAGTTGCTGATTATTTTGAAATGAAGAATGAAAGTCCCTACATGCTGCTGGTTGCCGATGTAAAAAAAGAACGGCAGAAAGAAATGACCGGAGAGCAAAAGAAACTTTTTGGGATTGATAAACTGAACATTTTGCGTTCGGATATTCCCGCCGTAACACACATCGATTATTCTGCACGAATCCAAACCGTGCAGAAAGAATCGAATCCCCGCTACCATAAATTAATTTCAGAATTTGAAAAACAAACCGGTTACGCGGTAGTTGTAAATACGTCATTTAATGTTCGTGGTGAACCAATTGTTTGTTCACCGCAGGACGCTTACCGCTGTTTCATGCGTACCGATATTGATTATCTTGTGCTGGAAAATTTTCTGCTAAATAAAACCGAACAGAAGCAACTCGAAAATGATGTTGATTGGAAGAAGGAATTTGTGTTAGATTAGCACCGGAGTAATAAAAAGTTTAAGGATTAATATGGATGTTGTAAAAGAGCTAAACGTAAAATATGTAACAAATACTTTGGGAGAAAAAACTGAGGTGATTCTTCCAATAGGTGACTTTGAAAATCTTTTAGAAGATTTGGAAGATTTAGCATTAGCCGCAGAAAGAAAAGATGAGCCCACCGTCGAATTTGAAAAACTCAAAGACGAATTAAAAAAAGATGACCTCCTTTAAAATCGAGTGGAAAAAATCTGCCGTTAAAGAGTTAAGAAGTTTTGATAAACCGGTTATTCAAAAAATCATTGCCGCTGTTGACAAACTTTCCGAAAACCCTTTTGAGGAAGGAGTTAAAAAATTAGTAGGTTCAAATCAAACCTATAGAAAGAGAGTTGGAGATTATCGAATTGTTTTTGAAGTTGTTTTTAATAAACTGATAATAGAGATAATCAAAGTTGGACACAGGAAAGATATTTACAGATAAAAAGCGCACAATGATTAAAGAAGAACTTAAACAAATAAAATCCACTCCGGCAGAGCTAAGAAAATTCGGACTAACAATCGGCGGATTGTTAACCCTCATCGGGATAATTATGATTATCCTTGACGCAAAACATAAATTGATTTTCAGCGGAGTTGGATTTCTTTTTATGTTTCTCGGCTTAACTTTCCCGAAAGCGTTAAAGTGGATTTACAAATTGTGGATGGGTTTTAGTGTTGTTCTCGGATTCTTTTCAACAAGGATAATTTTAAGCCTTCTCTTTTATTTTGTATTAACACCTATAAATTTTCTTCATAAATTTACGGGCAAGAATTTTTTAGATTTGAAGATAGAGAAATCAGCCGAAAGCTACTGGCAAAAACGTCCGCAAGTTGCTTTCGATAAATCTCGATACGAAAAACAATTTTAGGAAGAACAATGAGCAAACTTTCAATTATATCAGAGCTGTGGGATTTTCTTAAAGTCCGCAAAAAATGGTGGCTTGCCCCGATACTATTTTTTCTCATTCTTCTCGGCGGACTGATCATTTTGACACAGAGCTCTGCGCTGGCGCCTTTTATTTACGCGATCTTTTAAGGTTGTTATGGCTGAGAAAATAAAAATTACAATAAAGAAGAAGAAAAAAAGAGTTCCTCTTCCGCAGAAACCTCCGAAAGTTATTGCAACAAAAAAAACTTACAGCCGGAAAAAGGAAAAGCAAGTTTTAACCGATAAGGAGGGCTCCACAATTTAATCAACCTATCTCGCCGAAAATTTAGAATCCACTCCGAGAATTGTTTGCCTTCGTTTTGCTATTTGCAAAAGATTTTGACCGCAAGAACCGGGAAGTTTTCCTTCATGCTTATCAATAACCGGATTCCTTCAACAAATATTCCCCAAAAACTTCTTTTTTATTTGCCTTATATCTGAATAATGTCTTATATTTGCAACCAATAATATAATTTCCCCTAAAAAAATTAGGCGCAACATGATAGATAACTTAGATATTAAAATCCTTGAGATGCTTCAGGAACAGGGCAGGACAAAGCGGAATCAACTTGCTGAAGCGGTCGGGATGTCAATCCCTTCGGTTAGTGAAAGACTTCACAAACTTGAAGACAAGAAGATAATTGAGAATTATTACACCAAGATCAACCGGAAAGCATTTGGTTATGATATTATGGCGTTCATTCTTTTGGTGATGGATTCTTCAAAACATTACAAAATTTTAGGCTCGAAGGTGGAACAGCACCCGGCTGTTCTTGAGTGTCACTCGATTCTTGGTGAAGGTTCACACATCCTAAAAGTGATTGCAAAGAATACGGAAGCATTGGAGAAACTGCTGGCAGAAATTCAATCGTGGCCCGGAGTAGTAAGCACAAAAACATTCTTCGTGCTTACTTCAGTTAAAGAATCAACTAAAATTGCATTGAAGTAATTCAGTTTAAATAAGCAACAAAACAAACATAAAAAAAATAAGAGGTTAGTTATGGCTAAGGAAACGTCTGCAAAAGACAAAGTCCTCAAATTCATCAAGGAGAAGAATGTACAATTTGTAGATTTGAAATTCATGGATATGCCTGGGCAGTGGCAGCATATTACTTTTCCTGTTACACAATTCAATGCCGGTTCTTTTGAAGATGGTTTCGGCTTTGACGGGTCTTCCATCCGCGGTTGGAAAGCAATTAATGAAAGCGATATGTTAATTATTCCCGATCCAAACACGATGTGGGTTGATCCGTTTGTTACTGCGCCAACGGTAAGTTTAACTTGCGATGTGTACGAACCGGCGACAAAAGAAAAATATTCACGCTGCCCGAGAAACATCGCTCAAAAAGCTCAAGCGTATTTACTTTCAACCGGAATTGCCGATACGGTTTACTTTGGACCTGAAGCAGAGTTTTTCGTTTTTGATGACGTTCGTTTTGATTCTTCACAGAACAGCAGTTTTTATTTTGTTGATTCGGTTGAAGGTAAATGGAACAGCGGACGCGATGAAGGTCCGAACCTTGCCTACAAACCAAGATACAAAGAAGGGTACTTCCCGGTTGCTCCAACCGATTCGCTTGTTGATCTTAGAAACGAAATGGTTATCAACTTAATGAACGCCGGACTTGATATTGAAGCCCAGCATCACGAAGTTGCAAGCGGCGGACAGTGCGAAATTGATGTTCATTTTCAACCCTTAGTTTTAGCTGCCGATCAATTATTAATGTTCAAATATATTATTAAGAACACAGCTAAAAAGAATAACAGAACCGTTACCTTTATGCCTAAACCGATCTTCGGCGATAACGGAAGCGGTATGCACGTTCACTCAAGTTTATGGAAAAAAGGTAAACCGCTTTTTGCCGGTAACGGATATGCGGGCTTAAGTGAAATGGCTCTCTATTATATCGGCGGTATCTTAAAACATGCGCCGTCTTTGTTGGCTATTACAAACCCGACCACAAACTCTTACAAGAGACTTGTTCCGGGATTTGAGGCTCCTGTTAACTTAGCTTATTCACAAAGAAACAGAAGCGCGTCAATCAGAATTCCGATGTACTCCAATAGTCCAAAGGCAAAACGTGTTGAATTCCGCTGCCCCGATCCTTCAACAAATCCATACCTCGCATTCTCTGCAATTATGATGGCTGGTTTGGATGGAATTATCAACCGTATCGATCCGGGTGAACCGCTCGATAAGGATATTTACGATATGGAACCGGAGGAACTGAAAAATGTTCCGTCAACTCCGGGAAGTCTTGACGCGGCGTTGGAATGTTTGAAAAAAGATCACGATTATTTGCTTAAAGGCGATGTATTTACCGAAGATGTTATTGACACCTGGATAAAATACAAAACCGATAAAGAAATTAAACCGATGGCGCTTCAGCCACATCCGTACGAATTTACTTTGTACTATGATGTTTAGTTGATTTCCCCGATCTAGTGATATATAAAAAGGGCAGCCGTAATGGTTGCCCTTTTTTTGTGTTTAGAAATGGTGTTTTTAACCTGATTTTGATTTGAAATGGCGGTGGTGATGGGAAATCTATTTTTTAATGGAAACATAAAATATGGCGTTTATTAGCTGTTTTGGTTGTTATTTTAGGGTGTTTCCTTTTTTTGCATCGAAGAAACCTTTTGGGTGGCGGGTGTTTCCTAAATGGTAATGCTTATTTCCTTTTGCGTTATGGAAGAAACCTTTTGGGTGGTGGGTGTTTCCTTTTGGGTGGTGCGAGTTTACTACTTCTGTACGGCTGTTTCTTAAATGGTAATGCTTGTTTCCTTTTGCGTTATGGAAGAAACCTAAATTGGGGAGGGTATTTCCTTTTTATGTATCGGGGTTTCCATGTTAAGGATGGTTTTTTCTTAATTTGGGGTGATTGTTTCCTTTTTGCGGATGTTTATTTTTAAAAGGGAGAAGCCTCTTTCTTAGTTGAAGAGGCTTCTTTCTTTTTAGTTATTTTCTTGGTCTGGTAAATTTCAAACCGCTTATCTGTTTGTATTGCGGAGTTGAAGCTCCAAAGAGACTTTTTACATATTTCTTAACGTCATCTACAATATCAACTAAACCCGTTTCCGGTTTATAGAGAACTTTGTCTCTTTCAATCCGGGCGTTGCTTAAAACGGTATTGGTACCAAT
>Ga0210027_1004001_pt1 | contig 11557 bp, 13 predicted proteins | sample CryGeymeta201510_FD_183978 | JGI IMG/M metagenome (GOLD analysis project Ga0210027, IMG submission 183978) | Groundwater microbial communities from Crystal Geyser aquifers in Utah, USA - Crystal Geyser metaG 2015-10 (SPAdes) (version 2) | ecosystem: Environmental > Aquatic > Deep subsurface >...
ATGGTAGAAGAGATGTCTAGAGGTATCTACCGACCTTGTTGTGGTAACTCAACCCATTTCCCCGATTGTAATCATGGTATGGCCATGCTGGGGCTTCTTGAATTGATGGCTTCACAAGGAGTGAGTGAAGCCGATATCTGGAAGACCGCTCTAGCCGTAAATTCCTATTGGTTCCCTGATACCTATCTCACCATTGCCATGTATATGCAAAATAAAAACGTTGCCTGGGCAGAAGTAGAGCCAAAAGAAATGTTGGGAGCGAATTATTCCAGTGGTCAAGGCTACGCCAAAATAGCTGCTCAAGTCACCAAGCCACAACAACAAGGTGGTGGAGGATGTGCTGTTTAAACAAAAAAATTGTACAGGTTGATTAACAAACAACCGTGATTATGAATTATTAAAGAGATGTCGTATGATAGAGCAATGCTAAAAATTCACTTATTTCACGTTACTGGTACCCATTGTCCTTCTTGCAAAATATTGATAGAAGATATTTTGCAAGAACAGAATTTAATTGATCAAGTAACAGTTGATTTAAAAAACGAGACGATAGCGGTGGTAACTAAAAATGAACAAGACACGAACGAACTGATGCAATCATTAGGTGCTCTTATTAAACCAAATGGCTATTCCCTTTCTTTGGAAAAGTTGGCCGTGGAAAATAAGAACAACGATATTATCTGGCAAGCTCTACCCATCGGACTGGCTTTTCTGGTGCTGTTTTTTCTCTTGCAAAAATCAGGCGTACTTAATTTTGGCATTGGTGGAACCGCTACCCCAACCACCAGTTTTGTCATTGGCTTAGTCGCTTCCGTATCTAGTTGTTTGGCTATTGTCGGTGGGTTGATATTGTCTATTTCAGCCAAAATTTCTCAAGATAATATTAGCGACAAAAAGACGATTGTCCTCTTTCATTTCGGACGGCTAGCCGGTTTTGCAATATTGGGAGGATTACTTGGATTATTGGGAGAAATCATTGGAATTAATTTTACCGTTAGTGCTATCTTAGGATTGTTAGCTTCCCTAGTAATGATTTTACTGGGACTCAATTTAGTCGGCATCCTTAGTAAAAATAAAGTTACCCTACCAGCTGGAATATTCAAATTCTTTCGCCGAATTGAACACCAAACCTTTGCACCGTTATTAGTCGGTTTGGGTACATTCTTTTTACCTTGTGGCTTTACCCAATCAATGCAAATTGCCGCTCTCTCTAGTGGTTCATTTATAACCGGGTCATTAATTATGTTTAGTTTTGCCCTGGGAACATTTCCGGTTCTAGCGATGTTATCTTTTGGCTCGGCTTCTTTGGCACATTCTAAATTTGCCCCTCTATTCTTTAAGACGGCTGGAGTGGTAGTAATTGGACTGGGCACTTTTGCCTTACTGGGTGGCCTAACTGGATTGGGAATTATTAGACCATTATTTAATATATAATTTTATGAACAAGACTGCTTCAATAATATTGATGGTGGCCATTGTGATTGGCGGAATAATTTTATTGTCCGGTAATTCAAACAGAAACAGCGTGGGTAGCGATGGCAAAAATGTTGAAATCAGAGACGGCGTCCAATACATCACTATTGATGCTCGGGGCGGTTATTCTCCGAACGTGTCCACTGCCAAAGCCGGTATTCCTTCAAAACTGATTGTTAGTACCAACGGTACTTATGACTGCTCAGCTGCACTAGTAATTCGGTCAGCAAACTATCAAGAAGTCTTACCCCCTACCGGTCAGACAGAGATTGATATCGGCACCCCAAAAGCGGGTGAGCCCTTGCGCGGAACCTGTGGAATGGGAATGTATAATTTTGTGGTTAATTTTGATTAAGTAAAACGAAGTTTTATATTTACCCAACGCCGTCAGAAACAGAGGACAGAATCACTAAAAAACCAATTGCCAAACAAAAATATCAGACTGCTTTTGTTCTCGATTATTTCTTTTTGTTTTGAGTACCGGTATTCTTGACCGCCCCCTCCATTCTTGAAGCGACTCGTCGTGGTTCCCGTTGGACATCAGTATGATTAGTAGAACGAATTTTTCCTTGAATTTTTTGACCTTTCATATTTTTATTAGTTATAGACATTAGTAACGTCTTTTCTAGATAATTGACAACAAAATCAATCAGTACGGACTAAAATTCTTGATTTATGATTCTATCTGTTCATAGTACTCCTTATTAAACTGGTAACAAAGTTTAATTTGGTGCGGATGATGTAGGAGAGATGTTCAGTAGAAAATTGCAAAAGATGGTGAATTTAAATTCTTGTGATAATAAGAAACCCCACGCCGTGACGAGGGATTTCCTCTTGGTGTAGGGTGATCATTTCATATAGATTGTGTCCGAATACTTTGAGAGACAGTGGTAAATTTCTCCCAGCAGTTCGCGGCGAATATAGCCGTGTTGGACAAAAGTACTAGTCATGAATTCGTTGTACCCCTTACTAGTACCAGTCACCAACAAAGCTAGAACATCTGTCGCAAATTCAGAATGACGCAGTTTATGTGCGTCTATTGCCATCCGAGCGTGTGCCAGCTCGTGTGCGATAATGTGCAGAATCATATAGTGTGGCATCCTACACAATTCTTCCTTCGACTGTTGGAAATATAAGGTGCTACTCAAAGGTCTTTTGGTAAAAAAATCAACCCGAGTCTGTAGAGCAGCAGGTGCAGACATCTTTGCAGAATACCCAATACGTTTCAGAAATCCCCCAGGGAGTCTGTAGCACCGTGCAAGGAGCAAAACAGCTTCATTCACATCACCCTCCTTCAGTGCAACATTGACCGCACCATGGTTCCGAACGAAAGAACGACGAACGTGAGAATACGAGACACAAAGTGTCCTTACGATTCTCTCGACTTGGTCACTAGTGACAGAATCACTATCGTCGACAGCACCAAAATTGGACATCTTGTACCCTCCATTTGTTTTCTATATTAAAGCACGTTTAATTATAATTGTCTATATATTTTGAAGATGATGTGGGATTCGGTCACGAGTCACTAACTATAATCTGTATGTGCTTGCCGCACCAACCCTATGTGAACACAAAACGGACTTATCTTCTTTATTCAGTAGCAGTAGCTACTTTACCCCAAACATAATCAACAATATCACTACCAAGAAAATCGAATAATTCTCCTGTTGGTCTTCCTTTGCCCAAGACTTTACCAACCCTTATTCTCCAATCTGTGGTGTTTGAATGTGTATCAATTTTGTTATGAATTTTCTTAATCAAATCTTTTGAAATTTTTGTACCCTTTTTGTCATTTTTTATATTAGTAATATCTGCCGTATCGTCGGGGTTACTGCTAGAAATGCCATCTAGTTCTGCTCCTAAATCAATATCTGTTTTGATTGATTGTAAAACTTCATTGGTCAAAAAAAGATTCTCTATACTAAAACACTGAAGTCTTTTGATTGGTAAAATAGAGTGTGTATCGTGAGTGGCATCTTCTTTTTTATCCCTATCTGTTAAGGTGATTCCAGCTTGATTATTATCGTCGCAGATCGCGTTCAATATTTTCTCAGTGTAAGTTTTGTATTGCAAAATATCACCACCACTAGCTTCAATAATTGCAATATCGTCAAAATTTTGATTTCTGGCAGCTTGATTCCAAACCAGAAAGTCGTCATTTCCTTCCACAATAACAATTTTTCTCCCAATAACTTTTGAAAGTGCCAAATCAGAACTTAGTAAGTTTGAAAATACAAAGTTGTCATTTTTTTGAATTGCTTTTATTTCCTCTTTTTTGCTATCCAAACAAACTATACCAATTGATTTGCAGACATTCATAAGTGACGCTAAAAGTGCCTGGCTGTGAGTCGTAATGATAAACTGAATACCAAATTTTTTAGAAACCTCTTCTATAAAAATCGCAAATCTGTTCTGTAGATCTAAATGTAAATGCGCATCAGGTTCATCAACTAAAATGCACTTCTTCTCGTTTCTCCATAGCACAGCTTGTGTGACGATATCAGCAGCAAGTGATAGTGCTTCAACTTGCCCAGATGAAAGCTGATTAGTATCAGTGATTTTTATGGCATTGTTGTCCTCATCACTTCTATAAAACTCGATTGAATAAGGTTGAGTCTCAGAAAATTTCGCAGTAAATTCTGGCAGGAAGACTCCGAATAACGCCTCAATAGTTTCAGCGTCAATTTCTTCTACCGATTCTTTTTTAAGCGTTTTATAGCCAACTGATTGAGTAATAGCAACGGTTCTAGATATTGACCTTTCTCTATATTGGCTATCCCAATTTTTAGATCGAACACTCTTCTTTTCGTTTTCTTTATTTTCCTGATCAAAAATATTTGACGCATAAAGCATATTTCCACCACCTCGTTCTGGAACTACCAAATGAAAATCATTTGATTGTGCTTGATAAACATTTCGCAAAAATGTACTTTTTCCAGTCCCATTTTTACCAAACAAAATATTAACTCTTTCCAGACCCGTGATTTTCAGAGGGTGTTGAGTATTTTTTACAAAACGATTTCCTGTGATTTCAGTTTTCATACTTTTTGAAAAACAAACAAATGTTCGTGCATTATTAGTAAAAAATTTGATTCTTTTGACTTTGTAACCCAAAACCCTGTTGCCTTGCAATTAAATTGTCTTTTGATTATGTCTTCCTTCAAAATAAAACCAACTTTCAAAAACCTGTCCATGACTTTGAATGCAAGCGGTTGATACATTTTATTTCTTCGAGTATCTCCCATCAAAATTGCACAATACTTTCCTTTCTTCAATACTCTAAACAATTCCTTGGCAACTTTCTCTATTTCATCAACGAATGCATCAATGTCGTGTATTCCTGATAAATCTTCTTTAATTTTACCCTCACTATATTTTATAATATCTGCATAGGGAGGATGAGTTAAAACAAAATCAATCTCATTATCTTTAATGAAACTCATATCCCTCGCGTCACACTTCACCACTCTTTGTTTTGCTTTGTTATCAACCTCAAATTCAAGAGATTTTTTGGTTCTCTCTAGCGCTTCCTCATTAACGTCAATGCAAGTAATATGGCGATTTAAAATCTTTGCTTCTATTGCGGTAGTGCCACCGCCAATCATACAATCAAGCAAATGATCTTTCTCTTTTGAGTAACGCAAAATAAGATTTCGGGCTACTTCTGGAGACCAATTTCCACGCCAATCAGATTTATGTGTAGCCCAGTTTCCTCTGCGGGGAAAAGCCCATACGGTTGTGCATTCTAGCTCAAATTTATCGGGATGAAGTTTTATTTCTTTATCCATACTTATTTTGAATTCTCAAGGTGAGATAAATCAAGTTCTGAGACTACATTATTGTTTGTATAATTTTTCTTGAAATAAAAAGCACGTCTTCTCACCTTGATAACCCCACCATTACCATCTGGTGCATCAGTTACATCTTTATTATTTACACCCTTTGTTTTTGGTTCTATATATGTTCCCATCGAGCATGATAATTTATCACCATTTCCACGAATAATATATGATTGAATCCGCTCCCAATCCTCCTTGAAAAAAGCTTGTTTTTCACCATCAGGTACATCAATAAACCAGTCTATTATCACATAATTTTCCTGTCCCAGATTTTTCTTTGTTTCTTCATCACGTGGAACACCATACACAATCCAAAAAATGGTTTCAATTTTATCTCGAATTTTTGCAGTCTCCCAAGTCTCACGAGCAACTTCCATAAAATTTATCATCTTTATTTGCGTTGGCTCTTTCACTTTTAGATTATGTAACTGTAGAGGAAGTACCTTTATTTCAACTTTCAATTCCTTGAGATCTGCCTTTGGTGAAGCATTATTCTCAAGTCCAAGTAAATTTTCAATAATCAAACCAGAGGCGCCTTTCTTAAAGTGAGCATGATTTTTGCCAACAATATTTTTATAAATATTACCAATAGTTTTACCTTTATTAGCTTCGATAATATCAATATATTTTTGAAGAGATTTTAATTTCTTGCTTGATAACATAAAATATATTTTAGTAATTAGTTACTAGTACCTCTGTAATTTTTCCTCTTTTGGAAGCATCAGAGTTAATGGCACGACCCGCCTGTACTTTTGTAATATGGAGACCTTTTGGTTCCGAGTAAATTTTGTTTATAAATAGTGTATCAGAATTTGAAAGCATAACAAAGCAACCTCGCTTATGTAGCACCACAAAAGCATCTCTTAATTCAATTTGTTCTTTGTCGAAAAACCCCTCGCAAGTGTATGAAGTAAATGAAGCAGTTTTACTCACTGGATAATACGGTGGATCAAAGTAAACAAAATCTCCTTTCCTTGCCCTTTTTAACACCTCTTTATAATCTTGTTTTTTTATCTCAACATTTTTCAAAGCTTTTGATGCTTTTCTAAGATTATTTTTATCGCAAATAAGAGGGTTTGTGTACTTGCCAAATGGAACATTAAATCCGCCTTTGCTATTCACGCGATACATACCATTGAAACAAGTTCTGTTCAGATAGATAAAACGAGAAGCAGTATTTAAATCAGAAAGCTTTTCAGGGTTTTGAGCGCGAATTTTTAGAAAGTATTCTTTGTCTAACTTATGTTTTTTCAGTGATTTTATTAGATTTTCAACATCGTTCTTGATGACATTATAAGTTACGACGAGTTCGTTATTTAAATCAGAAAGATATGCTGTCTCGGGAAGTAGATCAAAGAATACTGCACCACCACCAACAAACGGCTCAAAGTAAGTATTCGTGATAGGGTCGAAATCTTCTGGCGGATATAGCCCAAGATCACGGAATTGTTTGAGTAGTTGTCTTTTCCCACCAACCCATTTTACAAACGGTTTTGGCTTCTCTTCGATCAACTTCGCAATATCTTCAAACATATATTCCTTACTTGCTGTATGAAAAAGACGACGTGCGTATATCGTGTTTATTGAAAACTTGTCTGCTATTTTGGAAATTGTTTGATTTTGTGTCATATTGTTAAAAACAAAGATTTAATTCAATGGAACGAGGTTTTCTGTTAATATCTAATTGCCTTATACCGTCTTTATTTAATAAAACAACAGCATCATAGCCAAGCTTTTTCGCTTTTTGATACATCTTCGCATCTAAATCAATCCGCCTTTTATACCAACCTTTTTCATCTGTACTTGTAACAGTCGCGTACAAATTATCGCACTCATTAGGAAAAAGTGTTTTTAAGATTTCTAATTCAGAAGTTCCCCATATAGGATTTGTTATAGCAACTTTCTCGGGTTTATTGTTTGGTCTACCATAAAATGATGCCTGACTAAATGTTGATGCTAGAAATTTTCCTCGCTTTTTGTATGCATCAGAATCCATTGGAGGTACATGCCACCAATGGGAGTTATTAATCTTGTCAACAAGAACTTGTTTCAAATTTTTATTAGGTAGTTTAGTTTCTTTTTGCCCCACCTTTGCCAACCAACGTTTAAATGGCTCGGCTTTTGGTGAGGGAATAACTTGGATAATACGGAAAATTGTCTCGGTATTAGCACAGTCGGTTTCTCGTTTTTTACCGTCAGGAGAGGTTAATTTCAAGTGTCCGATTTTATCGGACACTTCAATAAACCCTTCTTTTACAAGCTTTTTCTTGAGGTTGCTCCAATATTTTCGTGGGCGCGCAGTATCTGTTAAAACTTCAATGACATCAATCACAGAAAACCACCAGTCGCCTTTATGAAAAATCTTGCGAATTTCCTTCTTTTGGAAAATGGCAATTTTTGTAATAGTTTGGTTTTGAGTCATAATCTTATTTAACTAATGTCAGGCAAATCCCGTAGTCTTTTGTCTTTATACTGCCAATAAGCCGCCCCTTGGTATGCACCACTATCATTCAGTCCTCCTTTTTGTTCATATATTTTGTATGTTAATGGCGCGAGTTTCCAAATTTGATCACCATATTCCACTTCACGCTCGCCAACTACTTTCGCAGTAATTTCTTTGTCAGCTATAAAAACAATTTCTTCTCCGTCTTTAATCCCTTTTTTATAAAAACTGAATCTTGATCCCTGTTCTCTTGCTTTTGAAACCTCGTCAAACTCTTTTTCTTTATCTATATCTTTGGGATATATCACTTTACCCTCGAAAGACAATAAAAGCTGTCGTACCAGATCATAATCAAGAGCAAATAATTCACTATTTCCAACTTGGTGCTTGTTAAAAATCTCCTTCAAAAGAATTTCTTTATCAGTATAGTCATCAAGTTCAATCGCAAAAAATCTTTTCAAGCCAGAAACATTATAATAACCATTCGCTTCAAGATTCCGCATTCGTTCCTGATAATTTGCAGTGCCAGTTTGACCTATTTTAATCAAACCAGAAACGGCTGTTGTCATTATGTAAATAATTCCTTTCATAATTTATTTTAAGAGCTGATCTACGCTCATACCCAACACTTTGGCGACCTTTTCCATTGTGCTAATGGTAAGATTTTGTTTGCCATTTTCAATGTTACTAATATACGCCCGATCTAACCCTAACGCACGGCAGATGTCGCCTTGCGACATGCCTTTTTCGAGCCGTATCTTTTTCATGTTATCACCAAATTTTTGTGCTGCGGATTTGCTCATATTTTATGGAAACTTATCATGATGGTTAATTATAACACTCTCGTGTGTTTTGACTCAAAGTTAAGTTATAATACAAGTGTGCAAAAAAATATATCTAAGACTGAAACGGCGAGACAAAACCAAAAAATTCCTTTCCATTTTTTGTCAGCTCCCCCTACCCTTCCTTTTCCATTTGTGACATCCGAATTCAAAAAGAATCAGCCGGAATTTTGTTAAAACAATTTATCTGGGAATAAATTCTCCATTTGCTCCTCTTTTTGTTTTGACGAAATTCGGGCAGATTATTTCTGCAATTCTGACATATTAACAGATCGTTTACTTAATTTAATCAATTCTTCGTCGTGGGAAACGCAAATAATTGTTGTGTCAGAATATTTTTCGCTTATTTCACTAATAATTTTTCTAACTTCTGTTGCAGCTTGAGAGTCAAGACTGGCCGTTGGTTCATCAAGCAACATAATTCTTGCACCCTTAATCAAAGTGCGAGCTACTCCAATTCTAACTTTTTCACCACCTGATAAATTTTTAACTTCCTCATCAAGTTTTCCTATAAATTTTTCCAAATGTAAATCCTCTAACACTTTCTTTATTTTTCCGTCATCAGTTTCTTCATTAGACCATAGCAAAAGGTTTTCACGCAAAGTCATTCCTTCAAAAATTTGCGGATTTTGATTACAATAAGACATTATTGAATAAATAGATTCTTTCCCGTATTTTTTAATTTTATCATTTTTAACCCTGCCTATTTCTATGCCTCCACCATCTGGTTTATATAGACTGACTAAATTACGCAAAAGCGTAGATTTTCCTGCTCCAGAAGCACCAGCAATAGTCAAAAATTCTCCTTGCTTAATATCTAAGCTTACATCACGCAATATATTTTTATAACACAAATTTTTGATGGAAATATCAAAATTTTCCAATTCAGAAATGGGAATTCGATCTTTTTCTTTCTTGCCCTCGGGTAAGTCTAATTTTTCGTATGCTCCCAAAATTTCATCCATTCGCTGAATATCTTGGATATAACGAGAAAATTCATTGAAATAAAGATTAACTAAATCTTGAACGGGTCTGTTTAATTGATCTGAATAAATTATATTTGACAATACAGCCCCACCCGAAATCATACCTTCTGCTTGGAGAACGCCTCCCATTCCCGCTGCCACAATAGTTGAAACATCAAAAGGAATCATACGTTTTAGACGCATTTTTGTTTCTTCAATAAATCTTTTCGTTCCGAGAGTGTCTTTCGTGTCCATTTGTTCTTTCACATGATGAGCAACGGACGGCGTTTCGGGAGAAGTTTTTACTTCTTCAAAACCGCTTTTTATAGAACCGAGACGAGTCGCAATTTTTTCTCCTTCACGTTTTTCTCTTTCGTACATCGGCCAAATTTGACCATTTTGTTTTTTGGCAATTTTATACATTATTGGCAAACTTCCAATTCCAATCGCACCAAGGGCTGGGTTTATTTTAGTTAAAAAAGCAAGCGACATTCCAATCCCAGCTAATGTCGGAGCAAATTTAGAAATTGTATCTTGCAAAATTCGTTCTGTTGAATTTTTTCCTCTTTCCAATGTTGAAAAAATTTCCCCCAAAGATTTTTCATGGATAAACTCAAACTCCTGAAAAAATAGAGAATTTGTTATTCGTTCGTTGATTTGATGACTAATTTCATTCATCACCTTTGCCAATTCAATATTTGTTTTTGCGTCTATAATTTCCGATACTTTATTCAATCCAAAATATTCCAAAAAGACAGCAACATTAAATTTATCTTGAGCCATTATGTTTTGGAACAATGAAGGAGCAAAACTCTCAACACCCTTAGACAATAAGTATCCAAGGGAAATTTTTGCAATAGTCCCTTTTTTCTCGCCCAGTTTATATTCATTCCAAAGTCTAGAAATTGTCTCAACAAGAATTTTCGGAGAGTAATTTTCATTCTCACCTTTATCAAACCTTACTAAATCTACCAAAATTTCAACTTCTATTTTTTCTAACGGGAAACGATTTTGTAAATCATTTATCAATTCGGTTTTTTGTTTTCCCTGCTTTTTTTCATCACTTTCATCAAGTGTTTTGTCTTTGTAAAAATCGGCAATATCTTTTTCAAGCGATTTTGTGTTCATTACGCTACCAATTGAATCAAAAAACAACCAGCATTGAGCTCGCAATTCTTCAATGTCATTTTCATCAAGGTCAGTTTCTTTTCTGCCTTTTACTTCGTTAACTAAATTTTCAATCCAACTTTCAATGTTGTTTGATAGTTCTTCGCTGTCGATGTCAATAAATTCTCTTTGCGAGTGCTCTTCTGATTTTTTGGTTTTTTCATTAAAATTTTTAAGAATTTGTTTGTATTCAGCCATCAATTTAGGTGTGATGAGTTCGCTCAATGACCTTGTTTTTCTCTGTTCTTCTGCTGTTGGTTTTTCAATAGTCAATTTGTCTTGAATTGATAAGCGTAAGGATAGCCAATAATCTTTTAGCGTCATTGGTTTTTGTTCAGTTTCCTCATATTCTCCAGCAGTAAACGGTTTTGTTTCTATCCCTTTCTTTTTCTCAATTTCTTCTTTAGCTGATTTAAAAAAATAACTTTCTTTCATAATTTTATTTCATTAAAACATCAAGCGAAACGCCGAGTGCATCTGCAATTTTTTTAACTGTATCAATAGTCGGGTTAGGAGTTGAACCTGCTTCTATTTTAGCAATAGTATGAAAAGCCAAGTTTGCCTTTTTTGATAAGACATCTTGGGAAATACCGATCTTGTTTCGATATTTCTTTACATTGTCCCCAATTATAGTTTTTTCGTTTGACATATTCGTATGACTTTACTATTATAGTTAGTATGTAAATCCTTAACTATATATAAGTTAGTATATGAAATATTCGGAGTATAGAAACAAATCGGGGCCTATTCATCGGAAGATAGAAGCTCTGAGATAACCCGAAACCTTCTATCGCGTCTGAGACCATGATGAGCCGCCGTCTTCTT
>Ga0210027_1004010_pt1 | contig 11532 bp, 9 predicted proteins | sample CryGeymeta201510_FD_183978 | JGI IMG/M metagenome (GOLD analysis project Ga0210027, IMG submission 183978) | Groundwater microbial communities from Crystal Geyser aquifers in Utah, USA - Crystal Geyser metaG 2015-10 (SPAdes) (version 2) | ecosystem: Environmental > Aquatic > Deep subsurface >...
TGTTTCAGTAATACCATTATAATTATTCATTCTATTCTCCAGTGCCCTCTGGTTTATTCTTTCTTATATTTTTGTCTCACTAATATAGGCAGAGAGGGCTGCAACTAAACTTTAACATTCCGGCATTAGCAATAGTGGTTCATTAGCAGCGGAGGCTTATACCGGATTTTGCTTAAACAATGGCACGTAAACATGCGCTTGTTTTTGTGCTAGTTGTTGTGCATATTTTGGACACAATTTTAGGAATCGGAGATAAAATGGCATCAATTCAAGAACAAAATAAAAAAGAACGATTGAGTTTTTTTGTTAATTCTGAATTATCTAACAAGGTTAACAGCGTTTCAAAACAAACTAATTTGTCAGTAAGTGAAATAGCTAGAAGGGCTTTGCAGAATTTCATTGACCAAATTGATAAAGAAAAAATTGAAACTGAACTAGAAGCTGGATACAAATCCAATTATGAATATTATCTAAAAACTCAAGAGGAATGGAAATATGCTGACAAGGAATGAAACTGGAATCATCTCTCTATTACTCCGGGGAGATGTCTATCTTGTCAATCTAGATACAATTGTTGGTAAAGAAATTGGAAAAGCAAGACCAGCGGTTATAATTCAAAATGATACTGGTAATAAATTTAGCCCGGTTACAATCATTGCTCCAATCTCAAGTGTAAAAGAAATTACCAAACTTCTCCCAATAATGATAATTCTTGGAAAGGGCGAAGGTGGATTAAACGAAGAAAGCTTTGTTGATTGCGGACAAATTAGAACACTCGATAAAGATAAAAGACTTATAACCAAATTCGGCTCGCTGAGTAAATCTAAAATGAACGAAATAGATAAAGCATTAAAAATTTCTCTTTCTCTTCAATAACTCAAAGAATAATAATTTCAGAATAATCTTCCGGTATAACGCTGGGTTGAACTAAGCCGCAAAGCGGCGGAGTCGATTTCTCAAACCACTTCTTGAATTATAGCGCTTTGAGTATATATATAGTGTATACCTACAAAATATTATTAGAAACTAACCGTTTGTGGAATCCGGGTAAATCCGCTTTGCGCCTTAGTCCATCCATAGACCCCGTTTCTTTACGGGGACACGGGATTATGCCTCAGCACGTTTCGGCATTAATCCCTTAAACGTTATAAACCGACTGTTCTACAAAGTGATTACTTTTATTGATATTTCGTTCGTTAAACGTAAAAAGTCTTTGGAATTTAGGGTTAAAATCTCATCAGCTTTTGCCTTCAATGCACATTCAACAATTATTGCATCATAAACAAGTCCTCCAGATAAATTTGAATTACTCATATTCTCAACAATTTTAAAATAATCTTCATCTGTGAGGCAAATAGTTTTTGCGATTTTCTTAATGTTGTTTTCAATTAACTGTTTTGCAATTATTGGTGTAATTTTGGGTTTAAATGGAGCACTTGTTAAAACGCTATAGATCTCTAATATTGTATGCGATGAAACAAATAATTCAAATTCTTTGTTCTTTGCCTTCATTAAGAATGACAAAGCGGATTTATGTTTTGGATGAGATTCAACAAAAGCGGCGATTAACACGGAACTATCAAATAGAATTTTCAACATTAGCCCTCATTAGTTAATAATTTGTGCATTCGTTTATTTCTATCAGACTTTATCAAATCACTTTTAGGGGACTCTAAATTTCCAGTAAAAACAAGAATTCCATTTCGATCAACAACAGGTTCTTTTTCTTGGACTAATTCTATGACAATTCGTTTCCCATCTTCCGCAATGTTCAAGGTCGACTTAAAATTTATTCCAAGACGTTCACGAAATCTTTTAGGTATTATTACTCGACCGAATTTATCTAATGTTGTTACCATAGTTTTTCTCCTTTATTTGTCAATGGCAATTTAGAATAATATTTTGCCAATATCAAATTTAAGGTTTATAACGGCGACACAAATAACTTGCCGCCCCAAACAAGTAATTTATTAAATAACGATTGGTAAATTTACCAAGAGCAGTTTTTAATTTGTCTTTAGCAAAAACTGCGACTCACCTTTTCTAAACCTTGTTCCCTTCGGCTAAATGCCAAATTGAACTTCCAAACTTTATTTTTACAACTTCACCCCGAACGCCCAAGTCGGGCAAGTTGATTTGTTAGTTGAACTAAGCCGCAAAGCGGCGGAGTCGATTTTTCAAACCACTTCTTGAATTATGCGCTTTGAGTATGTATATAGTGTATACCTACAAAATATTATTAGAAACTAACCGTTTGTGGAATCCGGGTAAATCCACTTTGCGCCTTAGTCCATCCATAGACCCCGTTTCTTTACGGGGACACTGGATTATACCTCAGCTTCGTTCGGTATGAATCCTTGTAACGTTAGGTTGCGCTTTTGAATTATTAGTTATTTAAAAATTTATCTACATTGTTTAAAAGCTAATGTATCTAAGTTTGCTACACTGAAAGCAAAACATTTAAAATGACCAAAATTTGGCTCACCTAATCCATATGTTAATTGAAATATCAAGGCTTCTTCACCATCATATTTTGCTCTCTCTGCATATGTTGGCAATAAATATTCACCACTAATATTACAACCAGTGCAAGATAAAATATTATCAAAAATGTTTACATCCTCGCCAAGTTTTGCCACTTCACTTTTTATATATTCAATTAACTTATTTCTTATTTCTTCTGAAAAATTATTCGAATAAACTTTACTTATGCTGTTCAAAGAATTGGTATCAGGAAAAGAAATGTTAAAAGATTTTTCGCTATAATTTACAGAAGATTTTTTTACAACCGGCTTTGTTGTAATATCATCTTGAGGTTCTGTTGATTTATCATTACAAGCAATAACAAATAAAAATAGTACAAAAAAGCAGCTTGATATTATTTTATTCTTCATTTTATTACTCCAACTAATTTTATAAATATTAAGCTATTACTTAGCAACCTAACGACGTTGCGCCTAACCCGCCGCCCAAAACAGCAATGCAGATTAAAAAGACAAAGCCAAAGATTTAGCAAACTGCACTTATCTTTCTTCGCAAGTGTAGTTTGCAACAATGTTAATTAATAGAACAACTTTGAACAACAAACTTAAAACGGAACGACCAACCCAAGAATATTAGAAAACCCGAATGCGAAAAGGCGGTCGGGTTGATTGGCTTGTATGTTTAAAGTAACACAAAAATAAAATAATAAAGATAATATTCATATACTTGCGGAAGAGAAGGTTGATTCGCTAGGCATCTTTAGCCTGTTAACAAGTTTCTTCCTTCCGTCAGGTTAAAATCGGGGAATAACTTGGCTCTTGAAGCCGTCCGTTAGCTAACGGATTAAACCCGTTCATTTGAAACGCAGAAGATATCAGCCGTTAGATTTAATTGCGCTTCTATCAAGCAGGCAAAATAAAAAGAGAGAGGAACAAAAAACGTCCCAAAAGGAATAACATCCTTATTTGCGGGATCAGCTTCTGTTCCCCTCCGATAGGGCATATATAAATAACGTCAATATTTCAAAGAGCCGATGTGTTCTTTCGGGATAACTACGTCCCGAAAGCGCTTAAAAAATATTTATCGAACGCTAAATTACTTGTTGACTTTAAACGGAATAACTTGTTAGCTGGCATTCTTACAATTCAGTAACTACTTCGTATAAATCAGGTAATTTATTTTGCCGAAGTCGAAATTTTGTACCGTGATTATGGCCGGTTCTAGCATCAAAGTCAACGAGAACATCATTTTGCTCTAATGCTTGAAGAAATTTTTCTATACTAAATTTTTGCAACATAAGAATTTTATCATACTTGAAAAATTCTTTTCCCTTTTCTTTTTTAGCATCAGCTTGTACATAAAAACAATTTATTAATTTTGTACCAGCTTTATGAAAAAGATCATCAAACCCCCAATAAGGTTGTGGATTCAATTCATCTAAACCAACTCGATTTTCAACTGAATTTAGCCAGACGGTATGTTTATCTGATACAGCATTTGCATCGAAAGAAATTAGAATTTTTCTTTCTTTTCTATTTATTACTACAGTGAATCCACGATCACTTCTTCCCTTTGCAGAAATTGTCTGTCTAAAACTCATCTCATTTTGCAAATATTTTTTCCCGGCTTCTTCGTGTGGCCAACCATATTTTAATAAAAATATTTGTGGAACAAAGCGAAGAGCGCGAGGCGAAGGTTCCATATGAAAAAGAGTAGTAAGTGAAGAAGTTTTTGACCTTTGAGTTTTTAATTCCCATTCGGCTGCATTTGGAATAGGAAGATTATTTTCTTCGATTCCTAATAAGTCTTCAAGGGTATTACCAACACCTCCAGCATTTCCGTGTCGTGCACTTGGAATCCAGCCTAATGATTTAATTTTACGTAATTCTTTAATTAGTTGATCCTTAGTCCATATTTCCATTTTTATTCCTATTTTGTCGGAGGTTTCCAAAAATCCAATAAGTATTCAAAGGTAGTTCCCATCGTAATATAATTACTTGGCCAACCGAATATCCCGATATTATTAACGATGTTAGTTCTATCCCAAATTATGGTATTTCTCAACTCAAAACCACGTTTCCGCAATTCTTGGATTAGTGATACGTGAATAGTTATTCTTTGATTTTCCCACCACATATCTGGAATGTTAATAACGCAATGTCCTTTTTCTTTTAACAGTGGTAGTAATGATTCATAAATATCACCCATCGTCTCAGTGTATTTTTCAAGTTCATAAGTCCCTAAGTCCCGATCATCTTGTGAATATTGCTCAACTTTGTCTAATTGGTTGTTGTTGCGATCTCTACGCGATTTGTTTTTTCGTTTTCGATTTAGAAGATTCGCATAAGGTGGCGAAGTCCAAATAAGACTGATTGTTTCCTCATCGAAATATTTGTTAATATTTCTAGCATCGTCATTAATTGCTATTTGCTTGGATTCATTAAACATATTATTTTCAGACAATCTAGACTCACATAAGTCAACGTATTTCGCTGATAAATCAAAACCAACGGCATTTCGATTTGTATCTTGTGCTGCAACAAGTGTTGTTCCACTGCCCACAAAAGGATCTAACACAAGCTCTCCTTGATGTGTAAATAGTTCAACGATTTTTTTAGATAATGAAATAGGAAATGTTGCTGGATGTTTTTCTTTATCTCTTACATCCCTTTTCTCATATGTAAATTGCCAAACACCAAGTTGGCACTTAAGCCACTCTTTAGCGGTTAGACAATTAATATTTGTTCCTACACATTGGCAGGTTTTTTTATAACCAATATCAATTTTATATGAATTTTTACGTAAAACTTGGGGCATCGATTCATCCTATTTTTTATGAAATATTGCTTAAAGATACGTAATTAATCACAAAGGTTTTTTAACAAAATACTGCCAGCTAACTATATAATTATGCCGCCAAAATTCTGTATAGTATGCATGGCAGCAATGCGTATTATATTCTAACTGAAACTTTATTTTTTTTTGTTTTTCCAATACTTTCACTAAAAAATTCCGTATAGTCAACACCCTATTACAAGATACTATCCAGCGGACTTTTTGCGTCCTTATCTCATGGACTGGATATAATTTAATTAATCTCCGTCCGTTAGTTAATCCGTTAACTAACTGGTTAATTCCAACCTTAACGAAACAGCCGGCGGCAATGTAAAATTTTTAATTCCAAATGTCAAACATGGAAATGTTTTTACTGGCAGCGCTATACCGTATAGAAAAAACTGCGGTTTAGTGACTAATAAAAATATTCGAGAAATATTTTCCCGGGTATAGAAGTTTATGAAACCATCACAGCCGAATAAACTACAAACCTAAAATCATCACTCCGCTGTTACCGCGCCACTTTTATAATGGGTTATACGAAGGATTCACCTGGAAATGCCCTCCTTGTTTTCGGGTTTTTCTTTTCCCCGACTTTGGATTAAGGCTATTATAGCCATGCCCTTTACCCACATGTGTGGCAATCGCGTGAATGACGAAAACAATCAGTATTTCTACGGGTTTTTCCAAATTGTTCTCTAAAGTGCGAGCATTATCTATTAGCTAATTAACAGATTTTCTGTAAGCTATTTAGTAAAACTTAATCCAAGCGCTCTTTCGTTAATCTGGTGATGGCTGCCGTGCCATTTTACTTTTCCCTCTTTGTTCAGCCAAATCAATTGTGGAGATTCATGCTGTATGCTGAATTCATCAGCAATGTGCCTGCTTAAAGGTTTTAAAGCAAGCACATCAATTTTTGCACAGACGATGTTGGACTCTTCGGGAAGTCCGCCAAACCATCGATCAAATAATTTTTCTGCAACAAAACTTATTGTACATGCGGGACTGTATTTAAATAGCAATAGTTCGGAATTCTTTAATGTGGAATTTTTTAACTCTTCTAATTCTGCAAGAGTGTTTATTCTTTTTATTTCTTTCATGCGCTCCTTTAACATAATTTATAAATAAAAATCGTCTGCTGAATAATAATTTCATCATAATCTAAACTTCACTTATTTAACTGTTGTTAAATAACTGATTATCTGCTTCAACAACTCATTCCTCTGCTCTTGCAAATGAATGGTTTCAAAAGGAAATCCAAGGACAACAACCCCATAGTCGTTTTTGTAAGCTGTGCCTGCGCTAAAACTATTTTCGCTGTAGCGGCAAATTGTATGCGCACCGTTTGCAGGATTGATTGCATCGGGCGCTTCAACAGCGTAAATGGAATCATTCAACCCGGTGTTAAATTTTAATTCATTCAAAGAAGTAAATAGCGGAGATGCTGAAAACAAATTGCCTGATAAAGCTGCATGCCCGGCAGCAAGACTAAATTTCAAAACATCCTTTGCAAAACTTTTACTTAACGAATCTTTCGGATCATCAAACAATTCGGTGCCAACATAAGCGCCGCTTATAAAAATATTTCCACCGCCATTTAAATATTTTGTGATTGCGATTTGAAATTTCGGGGGAAATGCTTCAAACCGTGTTCCCTTTAATTCATCAATTTGTTTTTTCTGTCTGCGGGATTCTTTTTCTTCACCGAGGATTAAATCGACAAATTTATAATCATCTAAGTTTATAATTCCATCCCATACAGCTTCGTCGCTTGATGAAACAAAGGAAAAGCCGTTTGCCCAGAAAGACTTGCCGTGCAGATATACAAAATCATGCGTGTTGCCTGCAATTATTTTTGTTTCATAATCAGCGTTTGAAGCGCCGTGTCCCGGTGCATCATTAGAAACATATTCCGAGTTCGGATCAAAATCATTTTGTATTCCAGAAAAGCCAATATCATAATTATCAGGCACGCCGGCGTCAATCGTGTTTACAAATCCGGCAAACTTTTCTGTCGCCACAACTGCGGGCGGCGCAACTCTGTCAAATCCATTTACAATTAAAGCAGGCTTATTCCTGCTGCCCGAATCATACACGGATAAAATTTCGGAAGAAAAACTTTCCCCGCCTTTATTTGCAGCAGTTATTTTGTAACTGTAAATTTTTCCGCGCTCAATGTCTAATTTTATTTCAGGTTCATCTGTTCTTACGCCATTATCGAAACCGCCGTCATCAACACGAGTGTAAACGATGTAATAATCCGGCAAGGCTGTTTCTTCAAGCGAATCAACTGTAGGCTGCCAGGTTAAATAACTTTTGCCGGTCTCAATCTGTGCAGTAAAATGAGTTACAGGCAGCGGCTGAACTACATAATTAAAATTATATTGCGTCGAAAGAAATTTTAACATCGCTTTGTAAATAGAACGCGCAACCTGAAACTTAAATCCTGGATCAAGCACAAACTGCATATCAAGAAAATTTTGATGACTAAGAAGTTCGAGAAGTACGGCGGGAAAATTCGGGCGCATCGATTCGCTGTATTGTGCTTCTCTTAATTGCCTCCGGTTCCACACCGGATCGAATGTAAGTTTTAAATCTTCAACAATTTGTGTCTGCATAATATCAGATAAGTCTCTATTTGCAATTCTTGAAACTCCGTCAGGAAAAACAAATTGCGAATCTGCATCTTCAATTGAATAAATTGCAAGCGTGCCGATGGTAGTATCGTTGCGGGTTATTCCGGCATCGGTGTGAAAGGCGAGAGAAAGATCTATTGGGACTCCGAGTCCCTTTGCGTTTCTATTTTTATTCGGTCCGAAAGGTGCGCCGTAAAGATAATTACCATACTCGGCGCGGCTTTGGTAGTCATCGTTGTAATCATTTTTTGTTTTGTTAAAGTTGTAAACAAGTGTGTCCGGCATTCCGGCATATTGGAGCCAGTAGCGAGCGCCTTCCGTAAATTTAGGACGACCGCTCGTGCTGCCTTCTCTTTCCACCAATCCCATGCCGCCGCCGAAGCGAACCGCATCGGCAGTAATAATTCCACTTTCACTGCTTGTGTTTGATAGAACTACTTTCCCGGTATTTTCATTTGCGCCTTTAGCAAATTTAAATTTGCCAAGATATATCCATGTGCCGCCGCCAATCTTTTGATTGATTTTAAACTCTGTTTTTCCTCCAAGATGATGAACAGTATATTTTGCATCACTAATACTTTCGCCAACTGATGCATAAGAGATGTAAACTGCATATTCCCCTTCTTCCGAGATGTTAGGGATCCATGTTGCGGCAGCAGTTTCAACTTCGCTCGTTTTTATGCTTCTGTATGTTCCGCTTTTGAATGGGTTTAAGTTAACCGGGTAAGGCGGGGTTCCGAATGCAAACCCTTCATCGCCGCTTTCTTCCCATAAAAAGTTTTTATCATAAATTTTTTCTACGTAAAAAATACCTTCGTCAGTAATCGAATTATTATCAACTACAACTTCGTTTATTTGTGTGTCTCTTTCCCGCGGCACAAAAACATTTGCACCTGCATTTTCAAGCATCGGAATTAAATATGGAATTGTGAATGACGCGGGGATCAAGTCTTCAACAGTTTGAAATAACCGCGGGCGCTGCCATTCCCAGCGGTTGCCGTTGACTGTATAATACCAACCATGACTGTGCCAAAGCAAAATATTTTTCCCTGTCAGCCCGTTCTGTGCGTTACGCTTCGCGCTTAAGTTTGTAACAACAGGTTCGGGACGATTAGCAAGAAGCCGCGGCATACGATTTTTATCATATGCAGTTTTTTCTCTGTAGAAATTTGGAATTAAATCCCGGATGTCGAATCCCAGCGTGTTAATTAAAATTTTGTAAGATGAATATTCATCGCCAAAATAGTTTTTAAAGAATGAATAAATATCCTCCACATTTTTATTGCGGAATGGGATGTAAGAAAATTCTTTGTTGAAATTAATTTGTATGGTTTTGTTGGCATCATCAATAAGGATTGTGTCAACACGCGAACCGGCGGGCACATCGAAAGGAAGATTTTTACTGCGGACATCAGCGCGCAGCTCAGATGATTTTTCATCAATTGTTGTTTTCTTTTCTTCCACAACATTCTTACTTGATGAGCAGCCGGTTAAGGCTATGGCGGTTATAAATAAAGCGGATATATACAATCGGATGGTTTGTGGCGACATAATTATTTCACGTTTAGTTTAACATTTGGCTTCAAAATTATAAAAAAGGGAGATGGGATGCTATCGAATAAAGAAATTTAGTGACTTGAGTTAGTAACTCACATTACGCAAAGTGTCTTGATCTTGACCGTAATCGTGCTCTTAATCGGATTTAAAACCGAGCAAGATTACGATCACGAGTGAGAATTTCATGCGTTACATTATTTAATAACTCATCTTACGCAGATTGGCGTCTGCCGTTTGAAGTGATCTCAATTTTGAATTAAAAACAAAAGATTGCTTCACTCGAAGACTCGTTCGCAATGACACAAAAGAAAAGTCATCGCGATCCCGCATGCGGGAGAAGCTAACGAGCAATGGCTTCTTCAACTTTCGGGACAGTCCCGACAAAATTTGAATACCATATTGCGTAACATGAGTTAATAAAAAAGGGAGCCGCAGCTCCCTTAAAAATTTAAGAAAAAGTTAATCTTCTTTTTTGTTTGCTTTTAATTCATCGCTTAAGGTGCCATTCTTCAGCTCGTCTGACAGGCGCGTTGCTTTGTATAAATCTTTTAAAGCTTCGTACATACCCTGCGAGTGAACTGATACGGTTCTGTTTTCTTCTGTTGTGAAAATAAAACTGCCCGGTAAACTCTGAATGTTGCCGTCAAACGCAAGACCGACTATTTCTCCTTTTTTATTTATTACCGGAGAACCGGAGTTTCCGCCGATGATATCATTTGTGGAAACAAAGTTAAATGGAGTTGATAATTCAAACTCTGCCGGCGGGGCAATCCATTTTTCGGGAAGATTCCATGGGTATTCTTTATTGAAACCATAATATCTATCGTACATTCCATAAAATGTTGTTATTGGCGGAGCAACTGTCCCGTTATATGGAAATCCCTCAACAACGCCATCAGAAATACGAAGTGTAAATGTTGCGTCGGGTGGAATTGATGTGCCGTAAACTTCAAACAACGCACGACCTAATAACTGCGTATAGCCCCCCTCTTTTGCCGATAAAGTTTTCTGCTGATCGGAAAGTGCCGGGCGTTTTTCATTTGCAATCAAAGTAAATTGAATAACCGGATCGGGGCTATTTAATATCGCCTCTGCATCCTGAACTGCAAGATTCTGAACTTTTTCCTTGCTTGTCAGTAATGAGTTATTTAGGATATAACTAACAGCGTCATCCGTATTCGTTCTGCCGCCTGTTAGTTTTTGAACTGCGCTATTTTCCATCCCCAAATATTTTATCATCATACCAACCTGCATTTCAAGAAACATGCGTTGATATTCCTCATCAAATTTTTCCGGAAAAATTCCATCTATAGTATTCTGAAGTTGATCTCCTTTGTACGCTTCTTTTCTTTGATCCTCCGGCAGTTGTTTCTGTTCTGCAAGAGAAACGAGTTTGCCTGCCATAATAAAGTACTGCGAAGAACGGAACGGGTTTATGCTGTAAAAATATAACTCGTTTGATATTTCTTTCTGCTTTTGCAGTGTTAAAGCAATTTCACCCCACAGGCTGCTATATTTTTCTGCAAGTCTTGGATTATCATCAATTGCTTTTTTAAATGTTCTTTCAAAATCTCTTTTCTTTGCCATTAAAATCGGTTCACGCAATCCTTTAAGAATTCCTCCGTAAGCCTTCTGGCTGTTAGCGTAGCTGAACAATCTGTTTTGAAGTTCGGCTTTTCTTTCAGGATGCCGGGCTAACAATTTCGAATAGATTGCAACCAAACCGTCAAGCAAATCCATTATTCTTGGATGGGTTACATCGCGCATAAACTCAAGCTGAGCAACAGAAACAAGGCGGCTTGTTGAGGCTGGATTACCTACGACAAAAACTGCTTCACCCGGTTCTGCGCCGCTTGCGCTCCACTTAAAATAATTATTAGTCTTTAATGGTTTCCCGTCTTCATCATAAACACGGAAGAAACTGCAATCGAGATTGTAACGCGGATATGTAAAATTATCCGGATCTCCGCCGAAGAAGCCTAACTGAGTTTCGGGGCTAAAGACCAAACGAACATCGTTA
>Ga0210027_1004046_pt1 | contig 11466 bp, 12 predicted proteins | sample CryGeymeta201510_FD_183978 | JGI IMG/M metagenome (GOLD analysis project Ga0210027, IMG submission 183978) | Groundwater microbial communities from Crystal Geyser aquifers in Utah, USA - Crystal Geyser metaG 2015-10 (SPAdes) (version 2) | ecosystem: Environmental > Aquatic > Deep subsurface >...
GCCACGATCTTCATCAATTCGTCCTGCAAGTGGGCACGGGTCAGCGCATCCAGCGCGCCGAACGGCTCGTCCATCAGCAGCACCTTGGGTTGCATGGACAGCGCGCGCGCGATGCCGACCCGCTGCTTCATGCCGCCGGAGATCTCATGCGGCAATTTCTGCGCGGCATGTGTCAGATGCACCAGTTCGAGCGCATCGTTGGTACGCTGCGCGAGCTGCGCTTTGCTTTCCATCGCCCCGAACACGCGTTCGACCGCGAGGTGGACGTTCTCGAAACAGGTCAGCCAGGGCAGCAGCGAGTGGTTCTGGAACACCACACCGCGATCCGGTCCCGGCCCGGTGATCTCGCGATTCGCACAGAGCATGACGCCGTCGGTGGGCAGCAACAATCCGGCGATCAGGTTGAGCAAGGTGGACTTGCCGCAGCCGGAGTGCCCGATCAGGGTGATGAACTCGCCGGGATCGATCTTCAGGCCGATGTCCCGGAGCGCGATGAACGGCCCCTGCTTGGTCCCGAACACCATCTGCACATTCTCGATTTGCACATATTTACTCATGGCATCCTCGCTCAGTAACTGAATCGTTTGGCGATCTGGATCAGCATCATCTCCAGCAGCAGGCCGACGATGCCGACCACGAAGATGGCGATGATGATGTGCTCGACGTTCAGGTTGTTCCATTCGTCCCACACCCAGAAGCCGATGCCCACGCCGCCGGTCAGCATCTCCGCCGCGACGATCACCAGCCATGCGGTGCCGATGGCCAGACGGATGCCGGTCAACATGTAGGGCAAAGTCGCCGGGAACAGGATCTTGGCGAACACCTTCCATTCGGACAGGTTCAGCACGCGCGCCACGTTCAGGTAATCCTGCGGCAACTGGCGCACGCCCATCGCGGTGTTGATGATCATCGGCCAGATGCTGGAGATGAAGATCACCCAGATGGCGGCCGGATTCGATGCATTGAACACCAACAGGCCGATGGGCAACCAGGCCAGCGGCGAAACCGGCCGCAGCATGCTCACCACCGGCGCGCTCATCTTGTTGAGAAAGTCGACGCGACCGATCAGGAAGCCGAGCGGTATGCCGACCAGCGCAGCCAGACCGAAGCCGATACCGACGCGCCCCAGCGAAGCGAGCACGTTCCAGCCGATGCCCTGGTCGTTCGGCCCGTTCTGGTAGAACGGATCGCTGAACAGCACCACTGCCGAATCCCAGGTCTTGAGCGGCCCCGGCAAGTTGTCGCCGGTCTGCGCGATCAGGCTCCAGGCCAGGATGAACAAGCCGATGCCGATGGCCGGCGGAAGCAGATGCTCCGCGAAGAAGCTTCTGATCTTCATCATGCCCGCACCTTGAAGCTGGCTGCGTACTTCTTCGGATCCTTGCCGTCCCAGACGGTGCCGTCGATCAGCTTGGCTGAACGCATGACATCCTTGGGCACGGACACCTTGACCTGCGACGCCGCCTGCTTGTACAACTCGATCTTGTTGATCTGCTTGGCGACACCCAGATAGTCGGGATCGTCCTTGAGCAGGCCCCAGCGTTTGTGCTGCGTCAGGAACCACATGCCATCGGAAAGATAGGGGAACGGCACTTTTCCGTCGTTGAAGAATTTCATGTAATTGGGGTCGTGCCACTTCTTGCCGAGGCCATCTTCATAATTGCCCAGAAAGCGGCCTTCGATGACTTCGACGGGCGCATTGACGTAGGATTTGGCGGAAATGATCTTGGCGACATTGGCCCGGTTCGCCTCGGCATCGATGAATTTCGCGGCATCCAGCATGGCCATCACGAGCGAGCGCGCGGTGTTGGGATATTTCTGCACGAACTCGTCCGTGGCACCCAATACTTTCTCGGGATGATCCGGCCACACATCCTGCGACGAGGCAACGGAGAAACTGACGTTGTCGTAGATGCCACGGGCGTTCCACGGCTCGCCCACGCAGAAACCATCCATGCTGCCGACCCGCGCATTCGCCACCATCTGCGGCGGCGGCACGGTGATGGTCTTGACCTCGGAAATGGGATTGATGCCGTAGTTCGCCAGCCAGTAATACAGCCACATGGCGTGCGTCCCGGTCGGGAAGGTATGAGCAAAGGTGTATTCGCGCGGCTGGGCCTTGATCAATTTCGCCAGCGATGGGCCGTCGGTGACGCCTTTGTTCTTGAGCTGGTTGGCCAGCGAGATACCCTGGCCGTTATTGTCTATGGTCATCAGCACGGCCATGTCCTTCTGCATCCCCCCGATGCCCAGATGAACGCCGTACACCATGCCGTAAAGAATATGGGCGGCATGCAGTTCGCCATTGACCACTTTGTCACGCACCGCCGCCCAAGAGGTTTCTTTGGACGGGATGATCTTGATGCCGTATTTCTCATCGAACTTCATCAGCGATGCGATCACCACCGAGGCGCAGTCGGTCAGCGGGATGAAGCCAACCTTCACTTCCTTCAACTCCGGCGCATCCGAACCCGCCGCCCAGGCTGCAGAACGTGTTCCCATCGGCACCATCGACATGATCCCTGCCGCACCCAATACCGCACCTGTCTGTTTCATGAATTCCCTCCGGCTGTTCTGTTCAGGAGCTTGCGAGCTCGCGGCCACCACTTCCAGTTTTGACTTGTCCATTCCCAATTCTCCGTTGATGAAATCTGTGCCCAGAAAATAAAAAGGCGTCCGACTGCGTTGGTACGCAGTGGGACGCCTTTGTCCTTTGATGCAAATCTTCCGAACCGCCGTTGATTCGTTGATGTGTAATGTTAAGCAACAGTCATGCCAGAAAATACGATTAACGCTTACTCCTTGTTATTCATGATGATAACGATATGTCCGGCTTCTTTAACCTGCGCAACGACATCCTCTGTCGTCCCATTCCGGTGCACCAACCCTCCCACATCGGTGCACCCGGTCGCCCTATCGTCTGTCAGGTGCTCAGCTCTTTGGCAAGAATGATCGCCTCGGCGATCTCCGCCATGCGCTTGCCTTTACTCATCGCCATGCTGCGCATCCGCTTGTAGGCATCCGCTTCGCTATAGCCGTTATCGGCCATCAGGATGCCCTTGGCCCGATCCACCGTCTTGCGTTCAACCAGTTCGTTCTTGGCTTCCTTCAATTCATCCCGCAGCCGTTTGTGTTCCAGGAAGCGGGCCGCCGCCACATGGATGATCCCACTCAAATCTTCGCCCTGAATGGTGTGCGCCACATATGCACTGACACCGGCACGCATCGCCTCCTGAATGCTTTGCTGGTCCTTCTGACCACCCAGCACGACCACCGGTTTTTCAAGCGTGGTCGACATCAGACTGATCTGCTCCAGCGTGTCACGTCCCGGCGCATTGGCATCCACGATGATGACATCGGCCCCGGCCGCCTGTATCGCATGCTCGTCCACCTGCTCCCATGCCAGCACGCCGGCAACATGGAAGTCAGCCAGTTCAAGACTGGCTTTCAACCATGCCGCTCGATCTCGCACATCATCGATGATCAGAATTTTTTTCAAGATAATCCCCCACCATGCATCTAGCAATAAGCGCGCCAGGCTAATGAGACGTTGAATTCAAGGGGCGCAGATGTAACACAGGAGGGCAACGCATGATTACAGTGCGCCGCGCATGGGTTTGGTGCAAGACCTCGCGTCAGGATTGATCACCCCGGCTGCCCGTCCGCGCGCGGCCTCCAGTAGGCGGGCAGATAGCGCCACACCCACGGGCCGAAACAGGCGAGCCACAGCGCGGAGGCGACAATATAGAGCCATGCAGCGTGCGACGGCAGCAGGTCGGCTGCCACGCGCACGATTGCGGTGAGCTGGATGCCGATGAACATCAGCTTGACCGGCGTGTCGATTGCAAAAGGCAAGCCGGAATGGCCGAGCGTGACGCGGGTGCCCATGCCGATGATCAGTGTGGCGTAGCAGCCGATGGTGAGCGCGTGCAGCGGGGCAAAACCCCAGATGAATCCGGTGCCGTGGTGCGCCAACAGCCACAGGCTTTGCACCGCGAACAGCGCCATCGCCACCCCCAGCCAGGCGTAGCCGACATGCAGCACGGCGAGCAAGGGATTCTGGAAACTGCGGCGGAATCCCCATAGGTAGCTCAGATACAATGAGGCCAGCGCCAGCGGGATGTCGCTCAGCCACAGCCAGCGGCCGGCATCGGCAAATTGCAGCAGCCCGTGCGCCACGCTCGCCGCCAGAATGGTCCACCACGGCCAGAACGGGCGCGGCACGTCCTGGCCGGCGGCGACGCTACGGGTGAAGAACGGCAGCATGCGGTGCGCGACAGTGGCGAACACCGGCAGTGCGAACAGCCACAGCGCGCTCTGGATGGATGCCTGCAAACAGGCATGGTTGTCGGTCAACAGCCAGGCCAGAAACAGGCCCGCACCACACCAGCCGAGGAGCAAGGCGACAAACAACACGAGCGGATGGCGTTTGTCCGGATGGGGTGTTTCCAGCAACGAGCGCAACAAGGCATACATGCCCACCGCCCAGCCCGCGAGGGTTGCCATGACCGAGATCACCAGCAGCGTGCGCCCGAGGAACAAGCCGGCATAGAACGCCAGCGTCCCCAGCAGCAGCAGCACAAAAGCCGGCACATAGCGTGCCGCCGGAATCTCTTCACCATTCATCCAGCGCGGGAAGGTCGTCATCAGAAAACCGAAGAAGAAGAACGGTAGCATGCCGTACATCAGCAGATAGAAATGAATCGCAGCCGGATACAGCGGCCAGGCCGTGGATGTGCCGATCACGCCGTAACGCGCACTCAATTCGAACAGCCACCACAACATGGCAAAGAGCGTTTGCAGTGCGCCGCCGAAGAACATGACGCGGTGTGGTGCGGCAGTAAAGCTTTTTAGCATAGTGTGTATAGGCCGAAATATGGAGGTTGTGTTAGAGACAAAACGGGGTGAAGTCGATTGTTCAAGCGGGTGTGACGGAAAACACCGCCGGATCATCGCCATGCTCCAGCAATATGCTGCGCACCCTGGCTTGCCAAAGTTGCCGGAATTCATTGGCTTCCGCCGGCGTAGCACTGCCAGACAGGGAAGCGGACATCAACGCAGGCAGTCGTGGCGACGACGGAACAAGCTGCGGGTTGGCAGTCACATTCACGGACTGCATGATTTCCAGCCGGGTGAAGCGAATTTCTGCCTGCCTATCCGGCACAGAAAAAAACAGTTTCTTCCTTCTGTCGAAACGCCCGCTTATTCCTTTGAATCCATTGTCGGACATGGCTCCCGTCAGCATGCTCACGACATTCGCGATCACACCGGTGACTCCGCTGGTGCTGTCCTGACCAAACTCGACACGAATATCGCCACGCACCGGCAACGCATCCGGGTAGAGAAAAGAGAGCGCCCGATAGGTTGACCAATAGGCGCAGGCAACGGTCGGGCAGGAGTGTCCGGCCAATCGTACCGCATCAAAGTAGCCATAGCGCATCACACCCTCTTCAGTTGCGCCAAGGAATTCGGCCAAGGGGTCATACAGGCTGATCTGGGGCACGGCATCAAAGAAATCGGGATAATTCATGGCGTTCTGCATCCTTATTGTCCAGGTGTGCGGTTAATAACGTGGCCGCGGATTGTAGCGGCAAGCTGCAGCAGAAAGAGGATCAGTGCCGCGATCGAGAACAGCAGGCCGCCGCGCCAGCCCGTAGCCACCAACAGTCCGCCAAGCAGAAACAGCATGGCACGATAACCTCCACCTGCGCCGAGTTTCTGCCGTACTTGCGTGTGCCAATTCGTCTGCATACCCGGATGGATCCAGATGGGCAGTAGCTGACTCACCGCGCCGGTGACCAAAGGCAGCAGAAAAACAAGAATAAAGGCAAGGGTCGAATCCATCGGGTTCAGGATGTCGTGCGCATGCAATGCGCCAAACAACAGCACGGCAACCAATCCGGTATAAGCCGCCGCCAGCGAGGATGCCGCACCGTTGAACCGGAAGATTTCCCGCAAGTAAAGCGTAGCCCACGCCCGTCCCAATTGCAGCAATGGCACCATCCACAGCACAATGCCCGGATACGCCAGCGGCTTGAACCAAGCCGCACCCATCGCGACCAGAAGGGTGCCGCCCAACGCCCATTTCAGATGCTGACGCAGCCTTGCGGCAGCCTGCGGATCGGGCCTCCCAAGCACGGTTGGCATCAGCAACTGCAGCGTGGCAACTGCCGTCAGTCCGATGAACCCCAATGTATTGAGGTGTAAATGCAGGCGCTTCAGGGCCTGGTGCTGCTCCGGCCACCACGCCATGGCGATTACCGCCACGAGCGCCAATATCAGGCAGGCAATTGCGGCGAGATACCAGTCCAAACAGGGATGGGGTTTCCCCACAGCCCTGCCTGCGCGGCGAACGATCCATGCGGCAAAGACAGCGGCTGCGGCAAGCGCCAGATAGGCGGCGAAAAGGTAAGCCTGATTTGATTCGGCGAAAGAGAAGAACACCAGTGCACCCGCGACCAGCATCAACAGCGGAATCAGGCGTATGCCAAGGTGTGGTGTCGAACTGCGCGAGAGTACCGGGACGAAATGGGTCATCGCCCCCACAACCAGCGGCATCACGCCAGCCGCCAGCGCAAGATGCAATGGTGCGGCAGGCGGCAGCACCTGAAGCAAAGACAACACGGCAGAGCCCAAAAAACTTGCCACCGCCAGCAGTGCCAGCATGACTAGCATACCGGCCTCACCGGTGGCAGCGCCTGACGCATGTCGAACAAAACCGTGTTGGCACAATGGCGGGGTATTTTGTGATCCATATTGAAAGGTTTCTCAGCCTGTTTAAGGCAGGTTATAATACATGTATTAGTTTTGAATGTTTTATTCTACAATACAACGCCGCCGGTATGGCAGTTATCATGGCCCCCCACAGATAGAACAAGGATATAACGATGGAAACCATTATCGAATTTATGACCGTTTCACATAAAACCTGCGACGAAGAATTCGCCCGCGCCGAGGAATCTGTGCTGGACGAAAAATGGGAGGAAGCCGCAGCCGCTTTTGCACATTTTCATCAGGCCATGGCCCGGCATTTTCGCATGGAGGAAGAAATCCTCTTCCCGGCATTGCAGGCGGCAGGCGGACCTGCCGGTCCGGTGCAGATCATGCTCATGGAACACGCGCAAATGAATGATCTGCTCGAACAGATGGCCGCCGCGCTGGCTGAAAAGAACGCGCAAAGTTATGGCGGCATCGCGGAGACGTTGCTCATCACCGTGCAACAGCACAACCACAAGGAGGAACAGATCCTGTATCCGATCGCCGACCATGTTCTCGCCCCGCAAAGGGAAGCAGTGCTGAACCGGATGCAGTCGGTCTGAAATTCACCGCCAATGGGATCGACCGTTACACTCGACGTATGCGGCCTGCCGCCGCCTGAACCCTTCGTCAACATCATGGCGACGCTGGAAACCTTGCCCGCCGAAACCACCTTGCAGGCGCGCATCCACCGCGAGCCTTTCCCGCTCTATGACGTGCTGCGCGAAAACGGTTTTGCCTGGCAAACCACGGCGCTGGCGGATGGCAATTTTCAGATTCTGATCCATCGCATCCCATGAACATCGCCTCGCTCAGCACCGATCAGTCCCCGCCGATCTCGTTCCCGTTCAGTTTCTTTGCGCTGGCACCGCTGTTTCTGCTGCTAGCCGCCGGCATGCTGGCGTTGGGAAGAGGCAATCCTTTTGCCGAGACACATTCACCCGCCATGCTTGCCGCCGCCCATTGCATCACTCTGGGGTTTATGGCAGCAGTGATGTTCGGCGCAATGCAACAGATCCTGCCGGTGCTGGTCGGCAGTAAGATGCCGGTCGCGCGACTGGTGGCACGTTCCGTCCTGCTCGCGCTGCTCACCGGCACTTTGGCATTGTGTGCCGGATTCATGCTGGGCGAGCCGGCATGGCTGAACCTCGCCTTGGTCTTGCTGGGCACCGCCTTTCTGACATTCATTGGCGCCAGTCTGGTCAGTCTGGCGCGCGCCCCCGCAAAGAATGAAACCAGAACCGCAATCCTGCTCGCGGTTATCACCCTTGCCGTGGCCGTTGGCATGGGCATGCTGCTGGCCCGCGGCTATGCGGCCGGAGCCAGTCTGCCTTACACCGAATTCGCCGCCGCGCATGTCGGGTTTGCGCTGGGCGGATGGATACTGTTGCTAATCATCGGCGTGTCGTATCAAGTGGTACCGATGTTCCAGCTCACGCCAAATTATCCCAAATGGCTGACTGCCGCATTGGCACCCGCCATTTTTATCCTTTTGCTGTCCGCTGCGCTCATGCTTCTGCTCGACCCTGCTTCGCCTTGGTTCGCGCGCGCCATCGAATGCCTGTTCTGGTTGCTGGCCGTCGTTTTCGCCGGTGTCACGCTCAATCTGCAAAGCCGCCGCCGGCGGCAGGTGCCGGACGCCACCTTGAGCTTCTTCCGCCTGGGTATGCTCGCATTGATCGCCGCCGCCCTGCTCGCACTCGCGGCGATGCGCTACCCGGACGCTCACAGTGTGTTGCGAACCCTGTCGGCTCTGGCCTTCCTGCCCGGTTTCGCGATGTCGGTGGTGAATGGCATGTTGTACAAGATCATCCCCTTCCTGGTTTGGTTCCATTTGTTTCGCGGCGGGATGAAAAGCGGCATCCCGAATATGAAGCAGATCATCCCGGAAAACTGGATGTGGTGGCACTACCGGCTGCAACTCGGCACCCTGCTCGCGTTCGCTGGCGCGCCGTTCTGGAAATGGGCGGCGCAGGCAGTCATGCTGGGGCTATTGTTGCAGGGCTTACTGCTCGGTGCCGGAGTTTTCACCGGTATTGCGGTGTATCGGCAAAACGTCCGGCGACTCAAGCCGGCCCCGGTTTGAAGTTTGGCTGGCATTGCACGAATGGTGGTGCAGGCATGATCTGCCAATCGTCCTTCTATCAGAATGCCCGCTCTTGCCAGGCCGGCCTCGCCTATAATTCGCACAATCACACCAAGGAGCAATCTTGCAACTCAACCTGTCCACCGACATCGCCCTGCGCACCCTGATCTATCTTGGGCAAAAAGGCGAACCCGCCACCATCGCGGAAATTGCCGAGGCATTCGATATCGTCAAAACTCACCTGATGAAGGTTGTGATGGCGCTGGTCGCCGAAGGCCTGGTAACCAGCATTCGCGGGCGCAACGGCGGCATCCTGCTGGCCCGCGCGCCGGACGCGATCCGCATCGGCGATGTGGTTCAGTTGATGGAAAACAGCTTGGCACTGCTATTCTGCATGAAGGAGAGCGCACGCAATGGAGAATGTCCGCTATTGCCGGCCTGCCGCCTGCGCAAACTGTTCTTCAAGGCGCAGAAATCATTCTTCACCACGCTCGATGAAAGCACACTGGCCGATTTGTTGCCGGTCAAACTCGGCAATCCGACAAAATGAACTTCAAAAACTGCGGTTCGTCAGTAAAACGTGTGGGTAATGTAGATTCGGTGTGATCGTGCAATGCATTGATAATATGTTTTATTCCTGGGTAAAAAATAAACGGCGATTTATAATTGGCGGTTCATCGCACAATGGCGAACCCGATACGCAATTGCGTCAAGCCCTTCTGGTTGTAATCAAGCAGGCTTTCACCATATCCGCTGAGCAACTGAAAATACAGAAAGCCGCCCGTGCGTGAGAACAACGGTTTACGCAGGGGAGCGGACAGGTCGAATTGAGCACTCCCATACCCTGCCGTGCCTGTACGTATCCGGCTGGACAACAGCCAACCTCGCTCGTCCCCATAACGAGCTATCCAATCAACATAGCCTCGATAGCGTGCAATATCCGGGTTGTCTGTCCGGTCGAGATACGCGTAGAAACGTGGTGCAAAAAACAAGGTATCACCGTCGGCAAAATCCTTGCGCAACACTGGCTGGATGTAGATGATATCGACACTGCGTGAACTGGCGTCATCCTTGCCATTGAACTCATGTTCGTATCCGCTGCGCAAATAGGAGGGGCCGGTCGTGCTTTCATCCAGCTTGGACTGCCAGAACAGGGTCGGGCGGTAACTCGTGTCGTAGAACGGCTTCGAGCTTGCGCTCAAATCCCAAAGGGAAGTTTGGGTATAGCCAAAGTGAAGTTTGCCCAATGACCGCATCCATTGCACCGGTGTCGATTCGGGATCGAACAGACGATATTTGAAGCTGAACTGGAAACGCGCGCTTTGCCCATTTCGCAGCCCAGCCACAACATAGTTTGGTTCGTACACGGAAAGTGCGGGTTCGTTCTCCGGCATCGGCTCCAGCCTTTGCGGTGGCTCCACTAAGCTATCCACCACCACCTCCATGCCTGGTTCAACAGAGTCGGCAACACTGATCAGCAAATGGTTGGATGGCATTTCTGCCAATTCTATTTTCAGCAGCCCCTGCATCTGTTGTGGAATATTGACGCTGTAAACCCGCCGAATAGTTCTCCCAACAAAGGCTGTGTCTGGATAGCAAACAATTGTTTCCGTTGCTTTGGCAGAAACGATTTTCAGCGCCAGAGATGCAGGCCAGGGTGTGGCTTCGCTAGGTCGAACGATCTCCAATGCTATTTTTTCTCCACTTCGCACCTGTTCACTCGGAATAGAAATTAGCCACCCGGAGCTTGCCATGGCCAGGGATGGCAGAATCAGCGTTGCCCATAGCAAAATATGCAGGGTGTGTCTCATGTAGTCAGATTTGCAGTTCTCTCATCAGTTAACTACCAGCCTCATCTGCGCCGCAATGTTCGGGCAGCCAAGGATGCGATTACTACCCAAACCAGGGTGCGCAGGCTCATGGCGATCACTGTGCGCTGCTCGTAGGCTCCGCCCGAACTGATGTGCATTCCAAATGCCGCAAACACGAGCACTATCGCCACCGCGATACCTGCAGCCAACCAAACCGCCCAGCGTTGCTGCAGCCACAATCCGACACCGGCAATGACATAGGCAAAACCCACCCGATCCAGCCCGTTCTTGAGGATGGAGCTGATGCTGCGGTAATTGGTCGCGTTCAGTCGTAGTGCTCGGTCACAAGCCGCTTCCAACCTGGCGTTGCCGTATGTTTTAGCCATGCGCAACACACCCAGACAAGCGCGATAGCTTTGCTGGGGATGTTTGCGACTGCCCAACAGGGTTTCCACGGTGGCGTGCGTTTGGCAGCCGATGTCCTGTGCCCAGTCGAGCAGACGCTTTGCGCTCCAGCCTGCTACTTGCTGATGTCCAGGTGTCATGTGTTCGTCCACCGTGGTGTGCCGGCCTTTGTGGGTACTGCGTGCGTGTGCCGCAATGCGTTTACCGCGATGGAATGCCTCCACCGTCGTTTCGGTATAGCGCACATCCACTTCCTGACGGGCAAACTGATAGGGAACCGAGTAGTAATGGCCGGTCACTTCGACGTGGTAGTCGATGCCGACCCGCGCCATCTTCCACTCGGCGTATTGGTAACGGTTCAGGGGTAATGGACGCAGCGCCGGACGATCCATCTCAAGGAATGCGCTC
>Ga0210027_1004051_pt1 | contig 11458 bp, 9 predicted proteins | sample CryGeymeta201510_FD_183978 | JGI IMG/M metagenome (GOLD analysis project Ga0210027, IMG submission 183978) | Groundwater microbial communities from Crystal Geyser aquifers in Utah, USA - Crystal Geyser metaG 2015-10 (SPAdes) (version 2) | ecosystem: Environmental > Aquatic > Deep subsurface >...
CCTTCTCATTCAAAATCAAATGCCCCATTTTATCTCTTTTCGTTTGTAAGTAGCGAAGATTATTTGCGTTCGGGAGAATTTCTATCGGGATGCGTTCTACAATTTCAAGGTCATATCCTTTTAATCCGACTACTTTTTTAGGATTGTTGGTCAACAATTTTATTTTGCGGATACCAAGTTGAAGCAGAATTTGCGCGCCTATTCCGTAGTCACGTAAATCAGCACGGAAACCGAGGGCTTCGTTCGCTTCGACGGTATCTTTTCCTTCGTCTTGTAAATTATATGCGAGTAATTTATTCGCCAAACCAATGCCGCGTCCTTCCTGCCGCATATATACGACAACACCGACTCCTTCTTCTTCGATCATTTCAATTGCACGGTTAAGCTGGTCGTGGCAGTCGCACCGCAAAGAATGGAAAACATCGCCTGTCAAACATTCGGAATGCATGCGAACAAGCACGGGTTTGGAGGAATCAATTTCTCCTTTAACCAAAGCGAGGTGTTCTTTCTTCTCAACTTTATTTTGGAAGAGGAACATTCTGAAATTTCCTTTTGAAGTCGGAAGATTGATCTCTGTAATTTTTTCTACAAGACTTTCTTTTTTAATTCGATACTGAATTAAATCTTTTACGGTAAGAACTTTTAAATTGAATTTTTCGGCAAGTTCAATAAGCTGCGGGGTGCGCGCCATCTCTCCATTGTCTTGTAAAATTTCACAAAGTACTCCGGCATGATTAAGTCCGGCAAGGCTGCACAAATCAACAACGGCTTCGGTATGTCCGGCGCGGCGAAGAACTCCTTCATCCATCGCGCGAAGGGGAAAGATGTGTCCGGGAACCGCAAAATCATTTCTTCTTGAATTAGGATCAATCATTTTTTTTATTGTTACGGCTCTATCTGCCGCGGAAATTCCGGTGGTTGTTCCTTCAACGGCATCAACGGTTATGGTAAATTGCGTTCCGTGTAAAGCAGAGTTTTCATCAACCATTAAGGGCAGTTCAAGTTCTTCCAGGCGTTTACCGGTAAGAGAAATGCAGACTAATCCTTTGCCGTGAGTGATCATAAAATTAATTATTTCGGGAGTAACGAATTCCGCCGCACAGACAAAATCGCCTTCATTCTCGCGGTCTTCGTCATCAATAATGATGATCACTTTTCCGTTTTTTATTTCTTCAATTGCTTCTTCAACGTTACAAAACATAGAGGGTAACCTTATGCTTTCTCTTTCAGAATATTTTCGTATTTAGATCAATTATACATGTGAACAAGAATGGATGAATGAGTGCATGGATGAACGTGTAAATGGTTCAATAAGAAAAACTTTAATAATTCATGTGGTAAAATCTTAGCACAGACTAAAGTCCGTGCTACGGAATTTCAAACTATAATATGTTTTTGTGTAACCGATTTAATAAAATAAATCCATCATTCAACCATACGTTCATGCAATCATTCAATCTTTTAATTGTCATTCATCCATCTATTCTCTACTAATTTCCTTCTTTGGCTTGAGTAACAACGCCGATAGCAGATTTCTCAAACTTCATTTTAACGTTATCGGAAACTTTCAAAAGGATGGTTTTATCTTCAACGGTATCAACTGTTCCGTGAATTCCACTTAAAGTAATAACTTTATCTCCTTTTTGAATACCGCTGATAAGTTTTTCTTTTTCCTTAGCTCGTTTCTGTTGCGGACGAATGATCATAAAATAAAAAATTGCGAAAATAGCGCCGAACATTACGAGTGTGCTGATCATACTTCCGCCGCCGTCTTGACCGGGAGCAGGAGCCATAGCTATAAGATAATTCATTTAGTTCTCCATTATTGTTTTTTGTTGTGAAATTTTCGGAAGAATTGATTCCTTCCAGGTTTTAAAAGTTCCGTTTAAAATATTTTTTCTTGCTTCGGTAACCAGTTTAAGATAAAAGTGCAAATTATGTACAGATGCTAACTCCAAAGCTAAAATTTCTTTAGCGATAAACAAATGCCGCAGATATGCTCTCGTAAAATTTTTGCACGTGTAGCAATCGCACGCATCATCAACCGGGGAAAAATCACTCTTGTATTTGTTGTTCCTCATTGAAAGAATACCGTTTGACGTAAACAAATACGAGTTCCGGGCATTCCGGGTCGGCATCACGCAGTCAAACATATCAATGCCGCGCTCAATACCTTCAAGAATATTTTCCGGTCTGCCAACTCCCATTAAATAACGGGGTTTTTGTTCCGGCATTAAATCGGTCGTAAAATTAACTAATTCGTACATAGTTTCTGTCGGTTCTCCAACTGCTAATCCGCCGATGGCGTAACCGTCAAAGTTCAATTTGGTTAAATCGGAAGCAGATTCTTCACGTAAATCTTTGTAAACGCTGCCTTGAACAATTCCGAAAAGATATTGCTCATGCACGTAAAGCGGTTTCGTGTTTTCAAAAGCTTCTTTATTCGAAACAGCCCAGGCTGAAGTTAATTCTTTTGACTTCTTTGCATACTCATAATCACACGGAAACGGAGTGCATTCATCCAAAACCATCATGATGTCGGAACCGATCATACGTTGAATTCCAATTACCTTTTCGGGAGTAAAAAAATGTTTTGAGCCATCAAGATGCGAACGGAATTCAACGCCATCTTTTTTTAATTTGCGCAATTCTGACAAACTAAATACTTGAAAACCTCCGCTATCGGTAAGAATTGGTCTTTGCCAATTCATAAATTTGTGCAAGCCGCCAGCTTCTTCTATGATAGCAGTTCCCGGGCGCAGATAAAGATGATACGTATTCCCTAAAATTATTTGCGCTTTAATATCATCAACAAGTTGAATTGGATTAACAGCTTTCACCGTTCCTTGTGTGCCGACCGGCATAAAAATAGGAGTCTGTACAACTCCATGCGCGGTATTAAAATATCCCGCTCTTGCTTTATTCTCTTGCGCTTCTAAAACGAACTTTAACAATCGGTTCTCTTTTTCTCAATTATGATGATGAAATTTACGGAAAATGGGACAGGTAAAAAAAGTTTTGTCACACGATATTGACTTCTTCTTCTAATTGAATTTCAAACTTTTGATAAACGTCTTCTTTGATTTTCTGAGAAAGTTGAAGAACTTCGTTTCCATCCGCTTTTCCATAATTAACAAGCACAAGCGCTTGATGTTCGTGGACTCCGACATTGCCGGTTCTCTTTCCTTTCCAGCCGCACTGTTCAATTAACCAGCCTGCGGGAATTTTGATCGTATCTTCTGAAGTGGGAAATCCTTTAAGTGATGGGAATCCTGCTTTTAATTTTGCATAATGATTTTTTTCTATTTCGGGATTCTTGAAAAAGCTCCCGGAATTGCCAAGTACTTTTGGATCGGGAAGTTTATCATTCCGAATTTTTATCACAATATTGCGAATGTCTGCCAGCGTGGGATTTTTCTTCCCGATACTTTTCAACTCTTGTTCTATTGAACCATAATGAGTGTTCAATTCAAAATTTTTCTGTAATCTAAAAAGAACGGATGTGATGATGAATTTATTCTTTAATTCATTTTTGAAAATAGTTGTTCGGTATCCGAAATTACAATCGTGTTTGATGAATGTTTTTTCAGAACTATCTGTTAAATAAATTCCATTTAACGCAAAGAAAGTATCCTTCACTTCTTGTCCATAGGCTCCGATATTCTGAATTGGCGCGGCTCCAACGGTTCCCGGGATCAATGATAAATTTTCAACTCCATAAAAATTATTCCCCACACAATAAGAAACAAAGTCATCCCACAATTCGCCAGCAAAAACTTCTAACAGAACAGAATCTCTATCTTCCTCTATTTTATAGATCCCTTTTTGATTGAATTGAAGCACTAACCCGTCAAAGTTTTTTGTAAACAGAATATTGCTTCCGCTGCCGAGAAGTAAAATTTTTTCACCTTTAAACTGTTCGAGAACCTTTTTCAGTTCAGTTATAGAAAAAACTTCGCAAAAGTATTTAGCGAATAACCTTAATCCGAAGGTATTCTTCTTTTGTAAATTATAATTTTCTTGAAGGTTCATTGGTTATAGATTTATTTAATTGCCTGCTCAATATCTGCAATTAAATCTTCAACATCTTCAATACCCACAGAGAAGCGGACAAGTTTTTCCGTTAAACCGAATTTTTCTCTTTTTTCTTTTGGAACAGATGCATGGGTCATCGAAACAGGATGGCATAAAAGACTTTCAACTCCGCCGAGACTTTCTGCAAGCGTAAAAACTTTTGCATTATTCAAAAATTGTTTTGCGGTTTCAAAAGTGTCAAACTCAACGGAGATCATTCCGCCGAAGCCGGACATTTGTTTTTTTGCAAGTTCGTGCTGCGGATGTTCCGTCAATCCGGGATAAAAAACTTTTTTTACTTTGGGGTGCTGCGTTAAATATTTTGCAATTTTCATTGCGTTGGCATTATGCCGATCCATTCTCACCGCGAGAGTTTTTGTTGAACGCAGCGTCAACCAGCAGTCAAATGGCGATGGAACCGCTCCCGCAGCATTTTGAATGTAGCGTAACCGTTCTTGAATTTTTTCATTTCCGGTTACTACAATTCCACCAATAATATCACTATGTCCGTTTAAATATTTTGTTGTGCTGTGCAGAACGATATCAATCCCAAACTCAATTGGACGCTGAAAATACGGGCTCATAAAGGTGTTATCAACTACGCTGATGAGATTTTTTTCTTTACAAAGATTTGCGACTGCTTTTAGATCGGTTAATGTTAACATCGGATTTGTCGGCGTCTCAACATAGACCATTTTTGTGTTTGGCTTTATTTCCGCTTCAATATTTTTCACAGTGGAAGTATCAACCCACGAAAAAGATATTCCGAAATCGGTCATGATTAATTCAAACAAGCGGTAGGTTCCGCCGTAAACGTTATCGGTAACAATTACATGGTCGCCGCATTTCAGCAATGCCATCAAAGAATTGATTGCAGCAAGACCTGAAGCAAATGCAATTCCGTATTTTCCTTTTTCAAGTGTTGCGATGTTTGCTTCCAGCGCCGCGCGTGTTAAATTATGTGTCCGTCCATATTCATACCCTTTGTGCACGCCAAGTTCGGGTTGATGATACGTTGAGGTTAAATAAACCGGAGTAATAACTGCACCGGTCTCTAAATCGGCTTTTTGTCCTGCATGAATTGCATCTGTTGAAAATCCCATATTGTACCTTTCAAATTTTATAATGATGAAGCGTATTCGATTATATCGTACCGCGTAACAATGTCAATGATTCTTCCGAATTCCAAAACTAAAACAGCGGGAGATTCCGCCAAATGTTTCTTTACAATTTGAAGATCAGTTTTTTCATCAAGCGAAGGAAATGAAGAACCCATTACCTCTTCTACTGTAGCATCAAGCAACGTATGGTTATCAACCAAACTTGCCATAACTTTTGCTTCGCGAATACTGCCGACCGATTGTCCATTTTCAATTACCGGAATTTGCGAGAAGCCATTTGTGTTAAGGACTTCTATAGCATGGCGAACTTTATCTTTCGCTTGCAAAAAAACCAAATTTTTTACCGGACCATTTTTCTTTGCGTTGGATAAATCTCTCAACGATTTCATCTCCCGATTTAACAGCCGCTTTTCTTTTAGCCATTCTTCGCTGTGCATTTTACTTAAATATCTTTCACCGGTATCGCAAACAATAAAAACGATAACCGCATCTTCAGGTAAATCTTTTGCGATTTCTAAAGCAGCTTTTGCAATCGTTCCTGTACTGCCTCCGCAGAAAATTCCTTCTTCTTTTGTTAAAGCACGTGAAACAGAAAATGAATCGAAATCAGAGACATTAATTATTTCATCTATAACGGGAAAATCAATATTCTCAGGGATGCAATCCTGACCAATGCCTTCAACTAAATAAGGAACACCTTCACGAAGCTTTCCATCTTTTTTATATTCTTTTAAAATAGAACCGACCGGATCAGCGCCGATAATTTTAATATTCGGATTTTTTTCTTTTAAATATCTTCCAACACCGCTTATTGTTCCGCCAGTGCCAATTCCCGCAACAAAGTGAGTGATTTTTCCGTCAGTTTGTTTCCAAATTTCAGGACCGGTCGTTTCGTAGTGCGCTTTCGGATTTGCCGGATTCGCGTATTGATACATGAATAATGCGTTTGGCGTTTCCGCTGCAATTTTACGCGCCACATTAACATAATAATCAGGACTATCATGTTTCACTGCGTTCGGACAAACAATTACCTGCGCACCGAGCGCCTTTAAATAATTAATTTTTTCCGAACTAACTTTATCGGTAACAACAAAGACAGATTGAAAGCCGCGGATTGCCGCAGCTAACGCTAAACCAATTCCGGTATTTCCGCTTGTCGCTTCCACAACCGTTCCGCCGGGTTTGATAACTCCGCGGTTAACAGCGTCATCAAGCATTGCAATACCGATGCGGTCTTTAACGCTGCCGCCGGGATTCACCGATTCAAGTTTCGCTAAGATTAACGGCTTCAAACCTTTATTTATCTTGTTCAACTTTATCAACGGTGTATTACCAATCGCCTCTAAAATATTATTCTTATAATCCATGAAATCCTCTTTTTATAAACGTAATAATAAAAACCAGTAGTAAATTTCTAATTCATTATTTTCAAACATATAATCGAACAAGTAAATAGTCTATCGATCAATGCAGCTTGAATGGATGAATGATTGCATGGCTGAATGATCTTTCGATAAAATAAATCAATTGATTTTTTTCATTCATCCATTCTTTCAAACATTCTTTCTACTTAACAAAATCCGCACAATTAGATTTCTACCAAACTCATTATTATCCTTCACTTGTTAAACCTGTACCCTCTCAAAAACTCTTCAATCTTCAAACGTTTCTTTCCTTCCTGCTGGATTTCCAAAATGCTCAATGAATTATTTCCACAGCCAAATATCAACTCTGCCGGAGTTTCTTGAATTTCTCCCGGTGCAAGATTTCGCTCAACGACTTTAGTTTTATAAACTTTATATGTTTTTTGCTGATGGACGAAAAAGGCTGCCGGGAAAGGCGAAAGTCCACGTACTAAATTATGAATCTCAACTGCATCCCACGCCCAGTTAATCGCACAAAGCTCTTTGGTTATTTTAGGAGCCGGTGTCGCCGCTGAATTATCCTGCGGAAGTAGTTGATCCCGCATCTGGGGGGATTGCAAGGCAATCATTTTAACTGTTTCGATAACGGCTTGACTTCCGAGTGAACTTAATTTATCATGAAGAGAACCGAAATTATCTTCATCTTCAATCGGAATTTCTTTTTTTAAATAAACATTCCCGGTATCAACTTTTTCCGCAAGAGCAAAAGTTGTTACGCCTGTTGTTTTCTCGCCTTTTATTAATGCCCATTGTATCGGTGCGGCTCCGCGAAACTTAGGAAGAAGCGAACCATGCAAATTAAATGATCCGAATTTCGGCATCGAAAATATTTTCTTCGGCAAAATCCGGAACGCCACTATAACAAAAAGATCGGCATTTAATTCTTCTAACTCCGAAATAAAGTTTTCATCTTTTAGATTTTCCGGTTGAAGAGCTTTTATGGAATGTTCAAGAGCAAATGCTTTAATAGGCGTAAAAGAAACCTGCTTTCCCCGCCCTCTCGGTTTATCCGGTGCAGTAACAACGGCAGCAACTTCATGTCTATGATCGAGAATAATTTGAAGTGATGGAATCGCAAAAGCGGGTGTTCCGAAAAAAATTATTTTCATAAAGAATTACATTGTCCCTTTATCCGTAATCGGATATTCGATCTCAACTTTTCTCGAAACAATTTTTTGAAGAGGTTTTTTCACCATCTTTTTCCCCTCGTCATCGAGGCGGTCGGTAAAAAATGTTGCTTGTAAATGGTCGTACTCATGCTGGATAACGCGGGCAAGTAAATCATCATCTTCAAGTATGTGATCATTCAGATCTAAATCTTGATAAAGAAGTTTTATTCCTACCGGTCTTTCAACTTTTGCACGAATACCGGGTAAACTCAGGCAACCTTCTTCCATCACTGTAGTCTCTGCAGAGTATTCGACAATTTTGGGGTTTATGAAAACCATAGGTTTTGTTTTTTCAAATCCTTTTACTGAAGATAAATCGTAGATAAAAATAGATTTATGGCTGCCAACCTGATTAGCCGCCAAGCCCATTCCATCGGCGTTTCGCATTGTTTCAAACATATCATTAATTAAGGTAAGGATCTTCGCATCAACTTTTGAAATGCGGATCGCTTTTTTCCTTAATATTTTATCTCCGTAAAGAGTAATTGGCAAAATCGCCATAACAGTCTTCCTTAACTAATTTCTTCAAAAGCGGGCGAAACCGTTTGGGCTTCGCCGTCGGTAAAAATTAATAACTCTGTGGAATAAAAGTACATCCTGATGAGCACCCGAAATATAATTAACAACTGCTGAATTAGAAAGGTAAGAAGGAGGAAGTAAACCGGCTTTTTGGGAAGGAAACTGTCAACGACATTATAAATTGTCGCGCCAATCGCCACAAATACCAACATGATAAAATAAACCGTCATCACTTTAACAAAATTCTTTTTGATGAACTGGAAAGATTTGTAGAGCGATCGGAACAATTTTGTTGAATCAATTACCACGATCGCAATTTTCGTATAATCTGAAATAATGTTAATGATACTAATGAGAAGAAGAAAGAAGAGATAACGGAATATCTGCACTGCAAATTCAACGGCAGCATTCTCTTTTTCTAAAAAGATTTGTTTGATCCCATAATCTATCAGAACGTTAATACTGATTGCTGCAAAGTAAAGCGCTCCAACAACAACAGCAATTTTCAGAAATCTTATAAAATATTTTACGCTTCCGTAAAAGAAATCAACAACGTGATTTTTTTTTGAGTTGGTATAAACCGACAACAACCCACCCAAATAGAAAAGCTGTACAAGAACATACACACCGGCAAAAGCATACAGAAGAATAGGTATTGCATCAAGTGAGTTTCTATAGATATGACGAAACTGCACATACCAGAGATAATCAAAGCCCAGACTGAGATTACTATTTATAAGAGAGTTCGCTAAACCATGCTGAAGTACTGAAAATAAAGGAAGAGATAAAGCAAACGCAAAAACGATATTAGTGATCCAGAAAAGGAGAACAAATTTCCGGTGAGCAAAAACCAAACGTGAACCATTCACAAGAATTTCTTTTATCGAAAGGTTCAAGACAATCCTCCGAAGATCATCAGCAAGTTTTGCACCCAGAAGAACCATCGCGTGGAAATATAAAGAGCGCCGCTGTATTGCGTTTTCATTGTATACGAGTTGTTTGCAAAATTGAGATCGAATAAATTTTTTCGCTGAGGATCAATCTCCGCAGCGATAATAGTATTTCTTGTGTTAAAGGTGAATCGCTTAATTTTTTCTTTACCATTCCAAAAAGTTTTTATAGTGTCCATATCGGTGTAAAGATCAATTTCCAGCGGTACAACTGCTTCTCCATCCCTCACAATAACAATTTCAGCTCGATGCCGTTCAGGGGAAACATCAATCCCAAGTATTTTGTAATCACACGTGTAGGACTTTTCATAAAAATCTGTTATAAGCCACTCGATATTTTGATGACTGAACTTTCTTAGCGCTGCAAAAAAATCACTCGCTGTTGGATGTTTAAATTTGTATTGATTAAAGTATTGCCTTAAAACAAATAGTAGTTTCTCTTCGCCAAGATATTTTTCCAACGTAAAAAGGAACAGCGCTCCCTTTGCGTACGAAACTGATTGATAGACCCTCCTGTTCAACAAACGGAAACTTGTATCGCTCAACGTTCCAAATGTTGCATATGAGTAGTATGCAGCCATCAAATCAGCTTCAAACGGTTTGGGAATTTGTGTAAGCGTATAAATAAAGGGAATCCTTTCGATCGCAAGAAGTTCCATCCCGGTTACCGGCAGATAACCGAAAAGCTTAAACGAAGCGAATCTTTGTCCATATTTTTTTTGCAATATTTTTTGAGAAATGTATTCAGCAAACCCTTCATCAAGCCAGGCTTCGGTTGATTCATTATTGGCGAGGATACCATAAAAATATTGATGAGAGAATTCATGAAGAATAACTTCATCTAAATCTTTGGTAAACTCCGGAGAAAAATAATCTTTGGAAAAAGTGAAAAGCGCGGGATACTCCATTGCGCGGATCATTCCGGCTTTTGTTGGTGCGTCTATAACCGTTAGCGTTCTGTATGGATACGTTCCGATATTTTTTTCAAAGAAATTAAAAGCATTGTTTACAGCTGTAGAAACTCTATTTCGACTCCCCTCATTTGTAGTTTGAAGAATGTAATGAACAGTAACTTCCGAATGATCTTTCCGTTTGATTGTATCGGTAAGATCCAGAACATCTTTAGCGGCAAGCCATGCAAAATCATGAATATTATTTTGAACTACTTTATACGTTGTGTTCTTCGATTCGACTTTTTTACTTATCACTTCACCGGAAGAGGCAAGTTTGAAACTATTTGGAATGGTTATTTCAAGCGAGTAGTTGGAGAAATCTGCATAGAATTCCGTGAAAGGATAATAAGGGTCGCAAACCCACCCCGCTGTGCCAGGCAGGCTTCCATTTTCATACACTCCTAATTTGGGAAACCACTGCGCTAAGAAGAAAAATATTTCGTTCGCATCGTACCCGAAGCGGCTGTAAGCTTTGGGAATTTTTACCTCATACTCAAACGCAATTTCAAGCGAATCATACTGATTTACCGGTTGATCTATATCGATTTTGGCAACCGTACTATCAAAACGATTACCTGTTCTGCTGGAAGAATAATTTAATGATTTTGGTTTACCGTTTACTGTTAATTTATTGATATTAATATGAGAATGGGAATTGCCGGGGATTCTTCTCCCACTTAAAAATTCTGTTCGCTTGTTGCCGAAAGCATTCGGGTAAAGATGAAAATAAAGTTCGGAAGTTGGAATGGTTGATGGATTTTTCCATGTTATGATCTGTGAAGCTTTGAGCAACTTCTTTTGAACATCTAAAGAAACTTTGATTGAATAGGAAGAGAATACTTTTGCCACTTGTTTAATTTTACTTCTACTCGAATCATCAACATTTACTTTAACGGCTGTGCTGTCGATTATATCACCAACAGCGCTTGTTTGCTTCTCTTGATATTGAAAGAAAGCATAAAAAAGAAAAAGAGATATGAGAATTATGTATTTCAAGTATAATTGGATTTCTAAGTTGAATAAAAAAGGGTGATCCTTCACACTTGATGTAAAAATATGGAGAAAATTTTTATTTCGCTAACGAACTGTCTTCATTTTGTAAAGCAGATTAGTTATATGTCCAAAGCTGAGAAGTGTGGCTTTTACACCATCCATTAGCTAATTAAAAGTAGTTAAGATGAAGCAAAAAATATAAAATACTATTTTCATTTAAATCATTTAATCAACATTCTAATCATAATAGAATCA
>Ga0210027_1004096_pt1 | contig 11378 bp, 12 predicted proteins | sample CryGeymeta201510_FD_183978 | JGI IMG/M metagenome (GOLD analysis project Ga0210027, IMG submission 183978) | Groundwater microbial communities from Crystal Geyser aquifers in Utah, USA - Crystal Geyser metaG 2015-10 (SPAdes) (version 2) | ecosystem: Environmental > Aquatic > Deep subsurface >...
GGATTATTATGTTGTTCAAAGTAAACAAGATTATGGATTTCATATTTTTTTGTAAATCCGTCAACTTTTTTATTTTTATGTTCCCATACACGCCTTACAAGATTATCAATTATTCCAATATAGAGAATTCCGTTCCTTTGAGAAGATAAAATATAGACGCAATAAAACCGATCAAACATATAAGGTAATTATAGTCTGGATCCCCTCCTATGAGGGGATGACAATTCATTGTAGTGCGGTTTCACACTACTTTTTTATTTTATCACAAATTCTTACACAAGAATAGAAATTGTCCGCTCTAATCTTGCCTGACAATGCAAAAAATTTCAAGGGAAAAACAAAGACAGTCTTATTTTCGAAGGCGTTTTTCGCAGTCAATACAAAACGAGGCTTCTGGAATCAGTTTTAGTCTTGCTTCAAGAATGGGTTTTTTACAACGCTCACAATAACCGTATTGGTTCTTATTGATTTTTTTCAAGGCACTATCTATTTCTCCTACTCTCTTTTGCATGTCCTTAATTTCGGCCTCTATGGTATCATGACCAACTTGTTCGCGAACATCAGTATCAACGGCCGCGTTATCTGATGCATGGTCAGGATCAGCGAAGGGATCGTCTTTTTTAAGAACCTCTATCTGATTAAGATTTTTTCTCCTTTCCTCCTCCAACCTTTTTTTTTGTTCCGACACGAACTGTTTTGAAAATTTTTTGTCCATAATTTTTTATAAAACTTAAAGTACCGTTCCTAAAATAATATACAAAGTGAAAACTGATTGTCAACAGAATTATTAATGAAATCAAAAAGTCTAAACTAAGATCTCCGTAGTATAAACGATTGTCTTTAATGTTGTCAAATAAAATTGTAGTTAAAGCTAAAAACCAAAGAAAAAACCTTAAAAGAAAACCTTTATAGTATCTTTCTTTTCTTATCTCAAATAGTATTCTGTAGGCTATCAAAAGTCCAATTATCAACATAATACCCTCATATAAACCAACCAAATGTCTGTACCCATCAAAACCTACGTATTTTATTTTTAATAGGAAATTTGTTTTTGTACCTATTTCAAGCCCTGAAAAAAAAGACCCGATTTTACCAAAGACAAAAGCAATAAAAAGAGGAGTGATTAGATAATCAATTAAGTCGTTAAAATTTAACTTACGTGAATTAGTAAATAAATACAAAACCAAGAGACCACCAAAGATTGCTCCATAAAGAGATATGCCGGGATAACCATTTACAAGAACGAACTTTAATAAATTAAAACCAAAATCTTTAAAATTTAGAAATACAAAAATTAGTCGCCCAAAAAAGAAAGCGCCGAACATAGACAAAAATAATCCATCAAAAACATCTTCTTCTTTGAATGATGTTAAGCGAATATTTTTCCAAAGTAAAAAGATTGCCCAAAAAAATCCCAAAACCAAAAATACCCCAAAAGTATAAATTTTTATAAAACCAAGGTTTAGAAGTACAGGTAACATAGTTTTTAGTATAATTTATCACTGATGAAAAAACAAATACTTAAAATTGGCTTTGACTTGGATGGAGTTCTTCTTTACAATCCAGCTAGAATCGCACGACCTATTATTGTTTTCTTTAAGAAAATTCTTTTAAAAAAAGAGGTTGATAAATTTCATTACCCTCAAACAAAAATTCAAAAGTTAATCTGGTTAATGTTACATAAAGTGGTTTTTGGACCGGCTCTTGGATATGACGAATTAAAAAAACTTATAAAATCAAAAAAAATTAAAGCTTATATCATTACCGGAAGAAATGAATCATTAAAAGACGACTATAATCGTTGGATGAAAAAACTTGATGCAAAGAAATATTTTTCTGGTTGTTTCTTCAATGACAAAAACGAGCAACCATATTTATTTAAAGAAAGAATGATAAATAAATTAAAATTGGATTTATATGTTGAAGATAATTTAGATATTACTTCCTATCTAAAATCTAGGATCAAGGATCAAGAATCTAAGATTTTCTGGATTTACAATATTTTTGATAGAAATAATCTTTATTTAAATAAGTTTCCTGATTTAGAATCAGTGGTTAAAAAAATTAAAGAAATAATAAGATGAGGATTCTAATCGTCACTGATTATTTTTATCCTCATTGGACTGGTATTTCTAAATCGCTTTACTATCTTATTAAGACAAATATAGAGGAACTGAAATTTGATGTTTTGACAACGAGATATAAAAAAGAATTAAAAAATCAAGAAAAAATATTTAAAACCATAATTTATAGAGAGCCCTATATTTTTTCAATGAGTCGGGTCAAATATTCAATTTTGGTTATATCAAAATTTATTGAACTCATTGGCAATTACGATGGAGTACTTATAAACTCACCTTGTTCTAACATACTCCCTATTTCCTTATTAACAAAAATATTCAATAAAAAATTATTTGTTTTTCATCAAGGAGACCTTATTCTTCCTAAGGGTATAGTAAACAAAATATTAGAAAAAATTTTTGATCTATCGACTATTACGTCTTTTTTTATTTCAAATAAGGTCAGTACCTATACAAAAGACTATGCCATAAATTCAAGGGTCATCAAACCATTTATAAATAAATTTACTCCCCTACTTATGCCAATTACCATCAATAAAAAAAACAATAATAAAAATAATCATATCTATAAAAAACTATTAAAATTAAAAAAAGAAAAGAAAACTATATTTGGTTTTGCTGGAAGATTTGTCGAAGAAAAAGGTTTTGATATTCTACTTGATGCTATCCCAAAAATTGTAAAGAAAAACCCAAATGTCCACTTTATTTTCGCCGGGGATACTAAAATAGACTACGAAGATTTTTATAAAAATAACTTAAATAAAATATCAATTTCAAAATCTTTTTTTAGCTCATTGGGATTACTAAAAGACAATGACCTCAATTTTTTTTATAATTATATAGATTTTATTGTTATTCCTTCGAGATCTGATTGTTTTCCCCTGGTTCAAGTAGAAGCGATGTTATCAGGAAAACCAGCAATCGTTTCTGATATCCCAGGAGCAAGGGTTCTTGTTAAAGAAACTGGTTTTGGATTAATCTTTAAAGAAAATAGCGTTGAAGATTTGAAGGATAAAATACTAATGGCTATAAGTAAAAGAGGTTCTTTATTGAAAAATAAAAATAAGATTTTATCAATTTTAGATATTAATAATAATGCTAAAAAAATTAGAGCATATTTTACAAAATGAAATTGATCCAGCTTTTAGTAAGCGGTCAAGATTTATTTTTGAAGAAATAGAAAAACGAAAGCCTAAGATAATCTTAGACATAGGTTGTGGAAGAGGTTTTTATATTAAGTCATTGAGTTTCTATAAATTTCCCAAGAAAATATTTGGAATAGATATCAATGAAAAATATCTTCTCGAGGCCAAGAAAAATTGTCAAGATAAAAGAATAACTATAAAAAAAGGTAGTATTTATTCTCTCCCCTACCCGAATAATTATTTTGATTTTATTATTTGTTCAGAATTACTGGAACATTTGAACGACGATAAACGCGGACTAAAAGAACTAAACAGGGTGTTAAAAAAGAATGGAACGATCGCAATCACCGTTCCAAACTACAATTTCCCTTTTTTTTGGGATCCGATCAATTTCATGTTAATGGATTTTTTTGGAAAACATATAAATAAAAATATATGGTGGTTGGCTGGTATATGGGCCGATCATGAAAGACTTTATTCCGTAAGCCAAATAAAAAAACTCATTTTAATATCTAATTCAAAGATTGTTAAATTTAAAAATGTTATCCATAACTGTCTTCCTTTTTCTCATTTTTTATTATATGGTATAGGAAAAAATTTAGTGGAAAAATTTTCCTTAAGAAAATTTGATCGTTTTGATTTTAATAATGACAAAGATATGATTTTGCCTTATATATTTCGATTTCTTTCTTTGAAAGATAAAACAAAAGATGTTAATAAATCTTCGGTTAATATTTGCTTAATAACGAAGAAAGTCTAAATGACATACTCCTCGGGGTAAGCCCACGAGGTATCTGCATTATGTCATTCCCGCATAGGCGGGAATCCAGACGTTCCTGGATCCCCTTTTTCAAGGGGATGACAAACATGTTCCGACGCAAGCGTCGGGGAATTAAACCACCAAGGATAGATTAAAGAAGCCCAACGAATCTTTGATATTAAAAAAGTTTATAAGCTTTATGATCATTTGTTTACTACATTATAACATTATAATGTAGTGACACAATTTATGAAAAAACAGACATATTTATTCATTATCGTCTTATTATTAGCTACTATCTTAAGGTTGGTTCTTTTAAACAGTATCCCCATTAGGGTTGACGGTGATTCTTCGAGATTTGCGCTCGACGGACTTCGAATATGGAAGGAAAAAGCGCCTTTCTTCGGTACAGGTTGGCAGGCACATACTAATGCCTACTTTTATTTTGTAGGATTTTTTTTAAGAATATTTAATAACAATCAATTACTCACAATAAGAACGATATCAGCCATCGGAGGTATACTCAGTATAATTAGCACCTACTTATTAACAAAAAAACTTTTTAATTTTAAAATAGCTATTTGGACTATTTTTGTTTTATCTATATTACCATTTCATTTGGTATTTTCAAGAATTGGACTGGAAGGAATTTGGATGACTTTTTTTGTTACCTTATCAATATATTTAATAATTTCGGGGAAAAATATTTCCTGGTTTTTATCAGGAATAGTTGTAGGAATAAGTCAATATTTTACCCCGGTTTCAAGGTTGATTCCTATACTTATTTTTTTATTTTTAATAATCAAGATTCTAGCTAATAAATCTTATAAACATCTTTTATTAAAAATCTTTTTATGGCTTACTGGATTTGTTATGATTTATTTATTTCAAATAAAATATTTCCTTTTGTTTCCAAACAATTATCTATCTCGTCTTAATCAAGTCAGTATTTTAAATAAAACTTATGTTAATCCGTCATATTTGTTAACACAATTGTATAATTGTTTCTTGGTATTTCATTTACCTGTCAGATCTTCTGCCTTATGGTTTTCTTCTCCATATTTAGACCCTTTAATGGCATTTTTTTTCACTATTGGATTACTATTAATGCTTTCTAATTTTAAAAAATGGCAATATATATTTATATTCCTCTCTTTGGTTATTGGAATTTTTCTAGGAGGAGTTATTACTGATGATTCGCCAATGCCTAGCCGTTATATCATTATTATTCCAATTGTAGCAATATTTATCGGTCTTGGAATAAAAAAGTTTATGAATTTAGCGAAAATAAACGAATCTATTCTTTCAATAATAATTATTTTTGTTTTAACATCCACTTCTTTTTATTCCTATTGGAAGAGAGAGGTTGTTGACTTTTCAAAAGCTGACCGAAACTCACAAATTTCTACATATGTTGGTAGATATTTTATGAAAGTACCAAATAATTATGATATATATTTCATAGGAGATGAAAATTTATCTTACAACTCTATTCCAGCCATACCCTTTTTATTAAAAAAATCTGACGGTATTGATATGCCAACCTCAGTCGAAGAATATTTTAATCGTAATACCTTAAATAAAAATAAAAGGAATTATTTTATTGTCATCAATACTCGTCAAAATGAAATTCAAATTTTAGTAAATAAATTTCCCAAAATAAAAATAAAAAAAATCTCTAATCAAAAAGGAGATACGCTTTTTTGGATACTAGAAAATTAAATTAAAATATTTTACTTGAATGTCTTTCATTTTTGAATATTAAAACTCGAGGATGATCATAGACGGTAAAACCTTCATCAGACCAACTGTCTTTAATTTGAAATTTAAAATTTAAAATTTGAAATTTTGGATATGACGTAAATTCTTTTATCTTTTTGTACTGTAATTTGTCGTTCAAAAGTAATTTATAAAACTTACTCATTAATGGATACTTTTTCGGAACTGTCATAATACTCCCCCACCCGCGATTTGAAGACAAAATATAGTAGTCAGATCTCATTAACATATCGTTCATTTTTTGCCATTTTTCGGGCGTATCCGGATCAAAAACCGGCAACTGATCAGAGGTAAACTGCTTTCCGTAACTATTTAGTACGCTCAAAGGCAATGAATCATCCCATGATTCTCCTAATATCAGACTATTCGAAGGTAGATTTTTATAGATCCACTCCGACGCTTCTACTCTAGTATGTTTATGAAAATAGATTGATGAAAACATTACCGGCCAAGTTAACAAAATGAATAAAGAAACTCCAATAAAAATGTAACAGTATATTTTTGGATATATTAACTGCTTTCCCTTTATCTTTACTTTATAATCCATAAGGAAGTTCATTCCAAAAGCCGCAAAAATTGCTAAAAACGGGTAAAGAAATATAAAATATCTTAAGGTTGGGACTACCTGGATACTTTGATAAACAAAAAAAGCAAGAACCCAAAATAAAATAAAATGTATTTTTGATATTTGATTTTTGATATTTGATATTAATAAGCCAATTCCAATAATTGCCAATATCGCATACGGTATTCCCAACCCAAATACAATATTGTTAACCAAACTATGTTGTACTGAGTTCTTGTTAAGCCATTGCACCATCGGCGGGAACCAATTATCAATACTTTTGACAGTCATGTTTTGCAAGGATTTAATATTTTCGATAAATAATTTGCTTATAGCCGGATCAAAAATATTTGAATTTTGGAATAAATAAGGATCGGCTAAACGGAGAGTGAAATAACTCACAACAAAATAAGAAAAAACAAAACCAGCTGCTTTAACTAAGGTCTGTCTTTGTACAAAGACAGACCTTATCAAAAAAAACAAATTTAATGGCAGAATAAATAAAGCCGTGATCTTACAGGCCATCGCCAGACCAAAAAAAATGGCGGAAAATAATAAATATTTTATTTTGTTTCTATAATCAAATTTTAAAATATAATAAAAACTTCCGAACATAAAAAAATTTAAAAATGTATCAACAGCAAAAAAATGAGAAAGTTGGATTGGCAAGACAGCGATCGCATAAAAAAATCCCGCCCAATATTTTAAACTTGATGGAAATCGGTTTTTTTTCTCTAATAACTCAACCGTTTTTATGATAAAGAAAATAATTAATATATCAAAAAAGGCTGACAGTTGACGACCTAAAATCGTAAAATCATTATAGTTATCCATGTGGTAAACATTCGCTAAATATTTAGTTAATATTAAAGGGAATCGACCGTACACAAAAAAGGGGTAACCTACGTTTATTGGGTTCATCAACGAAGTTTTTTGGTCAAAATATTGACTAATGGATAAGGGTAATTTCATCGCCGTCCCAACCATAGTTAAGAATCGCTCGTCTGGATGAAGATGAAAATTTTCGTCCCAATTTAAATTATTAAAACGAAAAAAAAATGCCAACAAAATTATGGCAAAACTAATTAATATTTTTTTCATGAATTAATTTATTTCTTAAACATCTTCTTAAACGGATTTAAGGATTTTATAAAAGCAAATTTTTCATTATCTATAAAAAAGCGGAGAATATCGCGCGTCGTAATAATTCCCAAAGGCCGTCTGTCGGGGTCTACGATAATGACACTGCCAATTTTTTTATTAACGATAAGATTGATCACTTCAATTAAATGTCTCTCTTTAGATAAAGTTAAGACATAACTTTTTGCAAAATTTTTCACCCGATAGTTATAAAAGCTTATTTTTTCATTAGCCCTTTCCCCATGATGACTGGAATATTTAGGACTAATCATTAGTTTTATCAGATCGTAATAGCTCAAAACACCTTTAAGTTTTTTATCATGATTAATGACAATTAATTTAGAAATCTTTTTAGATTTAAAAAGATTAATTGCCTGAGTAATTGTATCGTTTTCATGAACCGTGATTAAGCCCTGCCATCTTTTGATAATAATTTTTTCAACACCAACTTTAAAAATAGATAAATCTTTAAAATATGATAGTATTCTACGGGCAGAAATTATCCCTAAAAATTTATCTTTTTCATCAAAAATAGGCAAATAATGAATTTTTGATTCAATAAATAATTGGCACACTTTTGATAGTGGATAATTTAAATATATCTTTGCAGTATGAGTTAGACAATGTTGGACCTTGGTATTGGCCGGCATTGAAGACTTTATCATCGTAAAATAAGGGCTTACAATACCCATATATTTATCCTCTTTATCAAAAACAAAGGCGGCATCATGAGAAGTCGACAACCTACTTAAAACTTTTGAAAGGTGGTCTTCTGGAGAAACTTTTATAATATTATTCTCTTTTAAAATATTTAAGAGCCGCATACTCCTGTTATATCACAAATTGACCGTTTTTGTAAATGAGTTTTTTTGATCCATCTTTAAGGATTGCTTCGACAGTTTTTTCATTTGTATTAATAATGTCACAATGCTCTACCGATTCATTAAAACCTAGGTTCACCCAATCTTTTTCTGTCATTTTTTTAATATCGCCATCGTAGCAATCATGATAGGAAGTTCCGACTGCCAAATGAGAATTACCAAAATCACCACCGAAGTTTTCATCATATAAAGTATTGGCCATAAATTTAGATATTTTGGAAAACTTCTTATCAGTAAGTGAGAATTCTCCAATTTTGTTGGCGTTCTTTTGCTTAATCATTTCTTGTAATAGTTTTTCATTTTTATCAGCCGTTGCTTTGATAATAATTCCGTCTTTAAATTCAAGGCAAATATTTTTAATGATATTTCCATAACGGTATAGAGGAAAATTAAAAAATATTTTACCGTTGACCCCACGCCAATCAGGAGATGTAAAGATCTCAAATGACGGAATATTGGCCCCTCCTCCACCCTGCCAACGCCTATTTTTTCCTAGTTTAATATAAAGATCGGTTTTTTCGGAAACCATATGATAGGTATCAACAGGCAATTTATTTAATTTATCCTTCAAGTCATTTATTTGTTGAAAAGTTTTCTTCCATGTAGGGATCGGGTCTTCCGATCCTAAGTAACAGGCATTTATTATTTCGTTCCAAAATTCTTGAAGAGAAATCCCTGATTCTTTAGCCATTCCTTTCGTTCCGTACAAACACAATGTCCAAGTTAATTTACCCTGGTCTTCTTTTTCAAAAAGCCATTTTCGAAGCAGTCGCTTATCACCACTATTACTGACCATAACTTTTTTTGGGTCTATGTTTTTAAGTAAGAAAGGATCGGTCGGAGCAATCAAATAAATTCTGTGATCGATCGTGTTAACTAACGACTGTGTATATTCTTTGGGAAAAAATTTCAATTGGTCGTCCGATGCCGATTCATACATCGTCTTTTGAAAACTTTCCTCAATGCCCTTGACCATTGGATAAGCGCCTCTTTCTAATATTCTTTTATAAACAGCCCGTGCTAGTGGAAGCGCTTCTGAATCGTATTGAAGATAGACGACTTCACCCTTCTTAACCCCCTTCCCCTTTCCTAGGGCAAAATCAATCATCACTTTTGCATAATTTTCTAAGATTTTTTTATCAGGGACAAACATAAGAATAATAGTATAATATATTTATATGAATAATCTATGGGACTATGATAAAAATGAGTTAGAAAAAACTGAAGAAGGAAGAATCAAAATATTGGAACGAATGATTAATTACGGTCCGGGAAAAGAAAAGATCAAGCTTTCTTTAGTAAAAAAATATTGGAATGAATTAGATCTTTATGAAAACTGCCGTCGTTTATTGGAATTACTAATATGGGGAAAATATCAATCCTTACAGCAGAGCAAAAAGAGTGCCTGGATCAAATAAGAAAAAATAAATATATTTGCGAAAATTTTTATTTTACAGGTGGAACTGCACTAAGCGAATATTATTTACATCATCGATATTCTGATGATATTGATTTATTCACCGATGTTAAATACGATCATCAAATTATTTTAGGATTTATTAAAGAGCTAAGTAAAAATCTAAAAATTAATTATAAAGTAAAACGTACAGAAATAGTCGATATGTATTTTTTAGAGTATTCTCCCGTAAATATTCTTAAAATTGATTTTGTTTATTCGGGTGATGAACGATTAAAAATAGGTTCAAAAGATAAAGGATTGTTTATTGATAGTTTTATGGATATTGCAGTCAACAAGATAACCGCTATAAACGACCGGCTAAGCGTCAAAGATTTTGTTGATTATTATTATATTTCCCAATATTATACAGTTTGGGATTTGATTGAAGGGGCTAGAAAAAAATGTCGTATGGATATTGATCCATGGTCCCTATCAACAGATTTTTTAAGTGTCGAAAAATTTGACTCCATGCCAAGAATGATCAAACCTCTCACGCTTGAAGAACTTAAAATCTTCTACCGCCAAAAAGCTAAGGAGATAGGAATGAGGCAGGTTGAGAAATAAATCATACTTATTCTTTTGGTAAAAAATGTCTTAGGATATGCCCTGCGTCGGCGACGGCCCGATTACCGATTAGATAGTAATTAGGACTTAATTCTGAGGCAACGCCAACGCTGTAGAAGACAGATTCTATCCCCATCTCGGTTAAGGCTTTTTTCATTAATAAAACCCCCGCTTGAGTCAAACTAACGGAGCGGTGAAAGATCTTGCTTGGTTTTACTCCCAGTTTTTCGGCGGCGAGAACAAAAGCCGCACTTGAAGCACCACTAGCCGGATTGACGAAATCACTAATCAAGATGGGTTGATTATTAATTTGTTTTAATTTCTCTTTATCACGCCACAAAACAGTAACTGATAAATTTGTCGTTAGCTCGCCTTTTAGGTGAGTTCTTTTGGTAACAACGCGAATTTCGTTTTTTAATTTTGCATTTTGGCTTTTTCCAAGTGCAAGACGGGTTGTAATTAATCCTGCCCGCTCCAAACTAATAGCCGGCAAGTTTTTGTCAGTAATCTCAAACTGATTTTCGTGTTTTGTAAGTAGTCTATAACCTTCCTTTGCTAGTTCAAAATATTCCTTAGCAATTCCTGTGTCGTGATAAAAGACTGAGTTAAAAACAATTTTTTGGGCGATTTCATTAATCTTGTCCATCAAATGTTTAGCATCATCAAAATAGTTTTCTAGGACGAAGATTTTATTTTTCTCCAACTCTTTTAAGTTCCACAGTCCAAATTGCCCATGATATTTGCCAATAATTTTTGTGTAAGTATTTTTGAACCTGACCAGATGATCAACCTCATGGTCACCAAAAAAATTAACAGGATCAAGGAGAAGAGGGGTAACGTCAATTTTATTACCTTCTTTGCCTGACTGAATAACTACTTTATCAAAAATCATAAAAATTCATTAATAGCATTCTTCAATTTCATCGCTTCGTCACGTGGATTTTCGGCAAAAATAATTCCTCGGGAAGAATTAATAATCAGTCCTTGTTTTTTAGAATTTAATC
>Ga0210027_1004097_pt1 | contig 11378 bp, 10 predicted proteins | sample CryGeymeta201510_FD_183978 | JGI IMG/M metagenome (GOLD analysis project Ga0210027, IMG submission 183978) | Groundwater microbial communities from Crystal Geyser aquifers in Utah, USA - Crystal Geyser metaG 2015-10 (SPAdes) (version 2) | ecosystem: Environmental > Aquatic > Deep subsurface >...
GTCAACCCCTGGCAAGCTCAGCAGTTCGCCATTTTTGACGATACCCTGATAGGTGCCGATGAAAATTTCAGACTTTGTGATGCCGTTCACAATGAACGCCGGATGCACGCCATTGCCAACGCCTGCGTCAACATCCTGCAAGTTGAATTGCGGGATGACGTTCATGTAAGTTGGCTGGCCGCTTCCAGTGTACAGCACGGTTTGCTTGCCGCCGGAGGCGGCTTCTACGCTTGCGCGCAATGAGTCTTTAATAAAAATAGTTGGCATGTCGGTGATCTCCTAATGATTAAACGGTGGGCCAGAGTTCTACTGCAATGGCGTTCGGGTCGAGCGGGATTTCAGTCCGCACGAATGTTGGGTCGCCGGTCTGCGGATCTGGGTCGCCAGGCAGATCGTGGTATTGCTTCGCCGGGATGCGGATGATGGCAAGGCAGGTTCCGCCGCTCTTTGGATTGAGCTTGACTGCACCGGCTTTGTCTTTTGCCACGTTGACTAGCACTTGGCTTTCTGTTTGCAATGCGGCGCAATCAATCGCGGTTCCGGCGATGCTGATCGTTGCACCTGAGACGGAAAAGTCAGCAATTGGCTGTCCGGGTGATTGCAGAGTAATGTGTGCCATTATTTAGCTCCTTAGTAGGCTTGGTTGGTTGGGTAGTTCACGTTGGCTGGGTTGGCTGCAAACCGGCTGCGCCAATCGTTTGTTGGTTGCTCACCGACACTATTCAGACGCGACAGCTTCCAGCGCACAACAACGTCATCTGCGGCTGCAAACAAGGTCACGATGAAGTTGTTGGTGTTGCGCGCCGTCACTTTTAGATGGCGCTCATCGCACGGAGAACCAACTGAGCTCAGCACCTCGAACTCGACGGTGTAGTTGGTATCCGGCAACACGTTTGCAAGCGGCACGGCGTAGGCGGCCGGTGTACCCACCGAGACAGGATAGTGGGGCTCCGTAGGACAAATGCGCGACGAAATGACAGCCCCAACCAAAGCCGCGTCCAGGCTGTCCGGCGGAATAGTTAAGCTAGCCAATTTAATCGAGCCTACTGGCGCCGTCGCGCCGCCCGGCGAGGCATTCCCCATGCCCAAAACAGGGATGCCATTCGACAAATATAGATACAAATCCACAACCAACCCTGCTGCGGCCGTATAAGCAGCAGAGGTGATCGAATCCTGCGCCGGCACAAAGTATTTTCGGCCGTCCAAAAAACACACACCGGCGGTGATCGAGCAGCGGCGCGCGGTACCCGTGATAGACAACACCCCACCAGACACCATGCCGTTGTTGTACAAAGTAAACTCGCCCTGCTGCTGGTTGATTTTGTTCAGCGCCTTCACGCCATAGTTGGCGAGTGCGGCTTGTTCGAGGGCGAATTTAACTGCCGCAGTTTCCATCTGCGGCATCAGTACACCGCCAATTTTTAGCCCGAGCGTTAGATCGTATTCGAGAATCGAATTGCCATTGGCATCGTTGACCCTGAATCCGGTAGCGCCCACGGGAAGATTGCCGACGTAACCATTCTGCAGCACGTCGTGCAGAGATTGCGATCCATTCCCCGCCTCCGGCCACGCGGATCGCTGCACGCCGTTGAGGGTGATGCTCGGCACACTTATTGATGGCGCAATGATCGCGCCGTGCGATCCATCCGCATTGTGCTGAGGATCGACCTTGAGCGCGACGCGGTTGGCCTCGGCTTCGAGGGTGGTGGCGTCGTCGATCAGTGTTTGCCGGAACGCACTGCCGTTAATCGCGGAGGCGATGGATTTGAGTTTTAACAGGATGCTCATGGTTTTCCTTTTTATTAACCGATAACTTGTTGAATGGATGCGCCGCTGCCGCCTGCGCCGCCAGCACTTCCGGTAGCCCCGTTATTAGCTGCTCCGCCTCCGCCTACGCCGCCGTTCACGTAGATGTGGCTTAAATCTATATAGTAGGGTGGCAATCCATAGAGATTGCGCTCGATCAGGCATACCAGCGAACCGCCGCCGCCACCGCCGCCGCCACCAGCCGCCCCACCAGCCGCCCCAGTCGACGCATTTCCTCCGGCACCTCCTCGCAGGTAAACTATTCCCGTTGTGATATATATCCCGCGTGCCATCAGCAATAGCCCGGCACCGGACGCTCCGCCCGCTCCGGACGCGGCGTAACCTCCTCGCCCGCTGCCTGCCGCACCCGATGTGGCCTGCGATCCACTAAGGATGCCGGGCAATCCGGTCACGGCTGTCCACGGCTCTACCGTCGCCCCGTTGATGTTCAGCATCGGCGATGATGGGTATAGCCCAGGCAATCTGCTTCCTCCCTCTTTAACGGCGACTCCGTTGATTGGTCCGCCAAATCCACCAAGTCCTACAAAACCGAAGGCGGAAGCCGCTATTCCATTGAAACTCTGTACCCCGCTGGACGAGACTGCCGCAGTTCCTGCGGTTCCTCTGCCGTCACCATCCACCGTGCCGTTGATCGTGATCGTCCCCAGCGAGAAGATCCGCACCGTGCCGTTGATCGTGCAGGTCGTGCTGATGGCCAGCGACACGCTGCCGTCGTACCAATAGTCGCCCGCCGCAAAATCGTATCCGTCCGGGATCACGTGCGGGCCGCCGACAGGGCCGTGTGCTGTGATCTGTGTGCCAACTTGATAGGCAGAATCAGCCAGCGCTGGCGGTGTGTAATCTGGCGTCTGTGGTGTTGCAATGGTGGTAGCCACATTGGCAGAGGTGATCAGGCTAATGCTTTCCTGTGCAGTGATATTAGTAGCTCCATTCGCCACCGCAGTGACCACTGCAGAAGCGGATGGGCCAGCCGGAACGGTTGCCGCCGCAGGATTGGAGCTTGCCCAGTTGAATACTTTGTCATTCACTTGCGTGCCAGTTATATCCAGCGCCTGCGCGGTGAGCTGCTGTGTCTGCGGCGCTTCCAGCGTGATCACTGACGGCGACACTACGACGCTGGCGACGGTGTTGACATTGGCGGCGGCGATCACGGTGAGCGCGGCCACGTTGGAGGTTTTACTGCCGACCACGGCGAACACCGACCCGGTGCCGACCGCGCCCGCCGTGACCAGCCCGGACGCGTCCACGGTGACGTTGCCGCTGGCGACCCACGCGATCGCCGGCGTCGGCACCTGGTTGCCGAGACCATCGAAGGCTCGCGCGGTGAGCTGCTGCGTCTGCCCGGTGACGATGCTGGCCGCAGCGGGCGAGACTGTGACCGAATAAACCTCGCCGACCCCGCCAAACCAGAACGTCGCGCGCTCCGGCTGCGCCAGGCACTTGATGCTAATCTGTCCGGTGCCGGGGCTGAGTTGGGTCGAGATCACTTCGAATGCGCGGTCCAGCGCGGCGCCAGTGAACAGGTCGCGAATCGGCAGCGTGACGCGGACGATGTCGCCGATCTCGATGCCGTGATATTTGGGCATCATCGTCAGTTCGATCTGCATCGGCGGGCGGCTGTAGCGCGCCAGGATGCGCTGGAATCGCTGATACAGCTGCGACGCGAACGCCGAGGTCGGGATGATGCCCGGCGCGGCATACTTGAGCTGGCGCGCCTCGCCCCATTTTTTGATCGAGACCGAGTCGATGAAGATCGCGTTGCGGATGTACTTGCCGGAGAGCTTCACCGCCTCGTCGTATTCGATCCATACCTGGTTCGCCAGGTCGTTGTAGTTATAGGTGAGATCGCCCCATTTGATGACGCTGTTCTGGTCGGCGACGAACGATGCGTTTTCCTTGGCGGCATTAGACAGGTCAGAGTAGGCGCGGATACCATAGCGTCCGTCGCCATGCACGAAGCCGAACGCACCGAGAATTTTGAGCAACATGTCCTCGACGAACTTCTTCGCCTCGATGCCCTGGTCGAAAACAAACTCGAACTGCACGCCGTCGCCGGCGGCGGGCGTGGCAGACAAACCAACCAATAGCTTGCCCACTTCAAGCCATTCGGCCACGTTGACATCGTTGTCGCTGTCCATGCCGCAACCCCAGCGCGCCGGGTACACATCCCAGGCGCCGTTGCTGCCTTCGCCTGTGGATTGCATCACTTTGAGCGCCATCGTGACCGGGTTCTCCTGCAGGACGATAATTTCGCTGACTTTAGCGCCGTTGCTATGCGTCGCGGCCACCGAGCCGAACAGCCCGCGATCCGCTGCGGCGATCGTTAAAACGGTGCCGCTGTTAACGGTCCAGCGCATGATTTCATCGTCGATCTTGACGAAGCCGCACAACCCGTAAACTTGCTGTGTGGTCGCGAGAAAGTTGCGCGAATCAACCACCGCCGGAGTGATCGCGCCGGTGCCTATAATCGCGCCGGTGAGCACGGTGGCATAGGGATTGAACACGGTCTTCTGCATCTGTCGCTGCACATCGGCGGCGGTGAGCTTGTATTCGTTGAGAGCGCTCAGGCGCAGGTCGTTAACCTGCATGGTGCGCACAACCACCTTGTCAGCCCAGTCCATGCCCTTGTACAACATGTAAATCGACAGTCGCTGGCGGCGCAATCCATGCCCGGCGGCATCGGCGGCCTTGATGATGTCCGACATCAAATTATTGTGGTCGGTGATCGTGATATCCAGCGAGCCGATCGAAGATACGCCGTTGATCGGATCAACCGTCTGCGACATCGAGCCGATCGAGCTGGCCTTCAGAAAAGGGAACCAACGCTCCGGATGCGAAAACCCCACGATCTCAGTCACGTCGCAGGTGGCGAAATAAATATCGTTAATACCGTCCACGCCGCTGTTGCCGCTGTTGAAAAATATTTCCGCGACATACACCGGCTTCTTGGCCAGCGCGTCGTTTTTGATTCTGAAATTTGGGTTGAGCACCAACATGATCAGGCCATCACAAAATCGGGCACGGTGGAGGGCACCTGCACCGCTGCCAGCACCATCAGGTCAAAGTTAAAATCATATTTGTGACTATTGTTGATGCGCTTCTGGTCTAGTCGTTTTTCCGCGATGCAGGAAAAATATTCGGCAGGGTAATTATCGAAATCCGGGTACCAGGTCACCACCACGCCGTTCATCAGCTCCTCGTTGAGCGCCTCCATAACCGCATACTCGTTAACCAGCGCGGCACGATCCTGCACAACCTCGCTGACGGCAAACTTAAATCCTTTGGTGCTCAAAAAGTTAGAGACCTCGACCACGCCCGCCGCCGATTTAGATACGTTGCGCTGGTCGGTATGATACGGATCGAGCTTCGAGTACCCCCAGTAAAGATAAATATCCTGCAATCCACCCAGCGCCAGCGTTTCGGCAAACACGTCGGCCAGCGCGAAAACATCGGCTGCCGCCAGCGGCGACATCAGCGGCGTGCTGGTCAGGGTAGTGGTGTAGGTAATGCGTCCGAGACCGATCATTTAAGCCCCCAGCAGCTGCGCCTGACGGCTGCGCGGATCGATAATCAGCACGTCGGCGTTGGCGATCTGATCCCGTATCTGCGGAATGATTGTGCCATCCACAAACGCCTGCGCGTCGACAAATGTGCCGGTGTTGTAAATATGTATGGTGACCGGCTCCTGCTGAGCGGGCTGGCTCTGGAATGACGGCGTCGGTGTTGCAGGCAGACTGTTCGCCAGGCTTGGAATGCCGCTGCCCGCACCGCCGCCGGACGGCATACCTCCGCCGAATTGGGTAGCGTTGATCGCCGCCACATTGGCGAGGCCGGCCGCAGTGATCACAGCCGCCAGCGGAATGCCCCACGGCCCCAGCGACAGCGCGCGGGTGGCGCCTTCGTAAGTGCTGACGATCGCATTGGCAACGCCCGCCACTTTGTTAATCTCGAACATCGTGCGATTGCGCGCCGCCCCTGCCGCCGTAGCCTGCGCCAGGATGCCGCCGATGGCGCCGATCTGCTGGATTGTCGACTTTTTTTCGAACTGCTGCTGTGCGGTCAGGTATTTTTTCTGGATCCCGGCCATGCGCGCCTGGTGCGTCTCCTCCATCACCTCCCGGCGCTGCGCCTGGGTGGCCGCGATCGCCTCGGTCAATTCGCCGCGCGACGCCATCAGTTCTGTGTCGCGGATCAACGCATCAACTTGCACCTTATAGCGCGCGTCTTCCGACGCTTGAGCGACCGCCCGTTCGGCCATAATGCGCGCATCATCCCGCAGGTTGGGATCGGCCAGTTTGTTTTGGCCGACAACGGCATCCAGTCCGGCGCGCTCGCTGCCCAGGGATTGGGCGGAGCGGTATTCGGCAGCGTCCTGCTTTTCCTTTAACTGGTCGCGCTCTGCCTGAGCCTTGCGGTCGATGCCAGTCAAATTTTCCTGGTATGTTTGTTCGAGCACTTGCATGCGCTGCGCCTGCAGCATCGCCGTCTCGCCGGTCAATTGGTCGTGCGCTTGCAGTTGCTCATATTCGCGCGCCAATGCCTCTGCCTTGGCCTGATACCTGGCGTCTTCCTGCGCCTTACCGATGGTGCGTTCAGCTTCAATTCGCGCCGCACCGTGCAGCGACAGCGCATCCATTTCGTTGCGCGCCTGCGCCGACTCCAGACCGGCGCGCTCGCCCCCCAGGGGTTGGGCGGAGCGGTATTCGGCAGCGTCCTGCTTTTCCTTTAACTGGTCGCGCTCTGCCTGAGCCTTGCGGTCGATGCCAGTCAAATTTTCCTGGTGTGTTTGTTCGAGCACTTGCATGCGCTGCGCCTGCAGCATCGCCGTCTCGCCGGTCAATTGGCCGTGCGCTTGCAGTTGCTCATATTCGCGCGCCAATGCCTCTGCCTTGGCCTGATACCTGGCGTCTTCCTGCGCCTTACCGATGGTGCGTTCAGCTTCAATTCGCGCCGCACCGTGCAGCGACAGCGCATCCATTTCGTTGCGCGCCTGCGCCGACTCCAGACCGGCGCGCTCGCCCCCCAGCGAGTTGGCCAGGCTGGCCGATCTGTCGTCGATCTTAGTGGATGGAGATTTATCCTTGTACTTTTCAAGAATGACAGCTCTTTTGACCTGATATTCCTCAGCCAGCCTGAGCATTTGTTCCTGGCTGCCGCGTTGTGACTCGACCTGCTTGAGATAGATCGCGTTCAGCTCTTCAGTTTCCTTGGATTGCTTCTGCTGTTTTGTCTGCGCCAACTTATCCCAGGCGGTGCTATCCGTCTGTGCGTCAGCGAGGTTCTTTTCGCGGATAGCTGACGCTTCCAGTGCCTCCCGCAGCGCCCACGCCTTATCGTCGGCAGCCTTGATTTCCTTCCCGCTCGCGCCGGTATTCTTCAAGCGCTCGCGCTCGGCGTGCGCTTTTGCCAAATCTTCCTCCAGCGCCTGCTTTTCGCTGACGCCCATCTCCAGGGCACGACTCTTGGCTTTTGCTACCGCCTCGCCCGCCTCTTTGGCCGCATCCTTGGCCGAATTACCCCACATCTGCCAGGCGGCAACCCCCACGCCGAGCGCCAGAGTGATCGCGCCGATAGGGCCACCCAGCAGCATCAGCGCGCCGCGCGCAATGCCAACGCTTGCGGTCGTGGCAGCCTGCGCCGCCGTCTGCGCGGCAAGAGCTGCCGTGTGAGCATTGGTGGCTGCGGTGAGCGCCGTCGTGCTGCCCATCGCCAACCCATTGCTGCGCGCCGACGCCATCATGATCGCCGTGCGTTCAACCTCGGCATTCGCCGCGGCCAGCGTAGCGGCACGCTCGACCGCCAGCGCCGCCGACTTGGCCTGCAATCCGGCAACAGCTTCCATCGCCATACCGCCGATCCTGATCGCGCCGTAAGCCACTGCGGCGGCGGTGGCACCGGTGATCGCGGCAACGACCGCACGGGTGTTCGAGATCATCGCGTCCGCGCCGTCCACCACAAACCTGATCGGCACTTCCTGGCCCAACTCCTGACGCACGGCAGTGAACGAATTTGAAAGCCGGTTAAGCGATGCCTGCATGCTGCTGACCGGGCCGCTGCCGCCGCTGAGGTCGTTGAGCGCAACGGCGAACTTCGGCAGAAAATCTTCAGAGAGCAGCTGGCCGGAGTTGAGCAGATTGACGAATTCAGCCGTGGTCACGCCCAGCGCTTTGGCTCCGGCAGTAGTTGCGATCGGCAGCCGCTCGCCGAGCTGCTGGCGGAACTCTTCAGCGGACACCACACCCTTGCTCATCATCTGCGAGAGCGCCAGGAACACGCCATTATTCTGCTCGACGGTGAGGCTCATGCGCGCCGAGATGTTACTGACCGACTCGAACACCGCGCGGGCTTTTTCTCCCTCCATCGATGTGCCGCGCGAGGCGGCCTGAAAGCTGGCATAGGCATCGGCGGTTGATTTTATTTCGAGACCGAGTTTGCTGGAGAGCTGGCGGATGTATTCGTATTCGGCAGCGGCATTTTTAGCCGAGCCGGTGGCAACCGCCATCGTGTTGTTAAAACGATCCTGCGCGACCGTGGTATCGATGATCGCGCGGCCATAGCTGGCAAACTGCGACACACCGAGATAAGCAATGGCGACTGCGCCGACCTTCGCGATTCCCTCGGACAACTTGTTGGTGCTGGCCGCCGCCTGGTCGGCGGTACTCGACACTTCACGCAGCGCGTCGCGCGACAGGCGCACCTCACCGGCAACGGATTCGCCGCCGCTGGATTTTAATGTGATGCCAAAAACCATCCCGTCTGACATGATTAACCCGCCGCGTTAAATATTGCCAGCGCCGCAGCTTCCATCACACGGATATCGTTAAACACCTGCTGCGGATTTTTCACTTTTAACCCCCATAAAACGGTTTTCACACCGGGATAATCCAGCCCGAGCCGAAACGCCTTTGTGCCGCACATCATCCAGCGCCACTGAGTTTCGCAGGCGGTGTAGGCATTGAGGCTGTCCAGGTTGTCGTGCCATATTTCGAAATCGCCATCCGCGCTGCCCGTGTCCTGGTCCTGCTCTGGCCCGATGTCGGCGGCGCACACCCCGAAGGTTATCTTGTCCGCCGCATCCTGTTCCCGCTGCGCACGGCTATCGAACTTCCCGCCGCGCGCCAGATAGCGCGCGGCGGCTGTCAGTTTTTTTGCTTCGCCCCACCGATACTTTCGTAAAAAGCGGTGACGATGCTGGCGGGCACCGGGTAGACTTCCAGCAACTGCTCCAGTGCCGAGGCGCTGAACTCGATCGCGTCACCGGCCTCGTCGGTGACGGCCTTGCCGCTCCAACCCGCCACCACCTCGCGGCCGAATTGTTTGTCATCAATCTCGCCGGCGCGCGATCGCGCGGACAGATCGGTCAGTTGCGCCTGGCTGAGGCGGTAAAAATCAAGCTCCAGCTTGCGCGGCGTTTTTTCGCCGGGGAGCTGGACAATGACGGCGTGCGGGTAGGTTTCGGATACAGCTAGCTTGAATGCCATGATGGAACTCCATAGATTAAGGATTGAGGTTTGAAGATCGGGGATCACCCCGATCCCCGTCACCTTGACTACAACTGAACGTGGCTGTATTCGTCGTTGCCGGCTGCGCCTGACAGGAATTCAAGGCCAAGTTGAATCATGGCTATGTCATCGACCGCCGTTTCCGCATAGGACGTGACCTGCACAGACGCGCCATTAACCTGCAGCTTGCTTCCAGCGACCGTGCCGTGGGTGAGCGTGAATACCCCCAGTGTTCCGTTTTTTACGATAGACTCGAAATCCTTCTGAGCCATCGTTGGTTCTTCCATCGTAAGGCTGGCGGTGGTTTTACGGCCGACAAAATAAACCCCCTCGCCGTTAATGCCGTCGCGGTAAACCACGTTGTTGCCCTGGTCGAAATTAAACTCGGTGATGATGCCGGAATAGCCATGCAGGCTCGCGGTCGTGATCCCTGCAGATACGGGCAGCGGTGTCTTCCATGCCGTCAGTGTCGCGGCCGGCATGACGGTATCGGTTGCCAGCGTGTAGAGGCCGATGCCGTCGAAACTCCACATCGGCGTGCTCTTGGGTGACATTTTCAGTTTTACACTACCGCGCCAGCCGCTGATCTTGCGCAGCTTGCCGTCCCGGTTGAAATAGTGCGTCATCGCCTGTTCTGCGGCAGATACCCCGGCGTAGGTCACGCTGACGCCCGCCAAGACGTTTTCCGATTGGGCGCACGCCTTCATCAGAGGGCCATAGGCGGCAGGGGTACCCGCGACGCCGGAGGTAAACGCCTCGATGTCAAAGCCGAACTTCACGTGCGCGCCGGAAACGATCTTGCCGGCGCTGCCGAAAAACCCCCTGACCACGGAGCGGTCGCTGGAATTGATTTCCATCGGAGTGATCCGGATATTGCTGGCCAACACGGAATCGGTCGCACCGACCGGCGCGGGGTCGACGCCATAGGTTGTTTCGATCTTCGACATCAGTACTTGTTTTTTTACTTTAAATGGCATGGCAGTAATCTCCTGTTAACGTTTTGCCTGTTCGGCGGTGATGGCATCGAGCACGGTCACGCGCGCCTTGCCGCTGGTTTCAAATTCGGCCAGCTGCGCGAGCTGCGCCGCATCGAGCAACCACAGCGCGGCGATGATGTCGGCGGCGGTGCCGGTAACCAGCTGCGCGAGATCAACCTGCGGCAGCTGCGCATCCGGATGCAGGCAGCGCGAGCTGCCGGCGGTCGGCTCTTCGACGCGCGTGCGCTTGCCGTCCTTGTCTGTGGTGTAGCTGCCGCCCTGTCCTGCGAATTCGTCTTTCATTTCATCTCCCTGTTTTAAACCCTGCGGTCGAACGCCGTCACGTATTCGTCCACCCACCAGCACTCGCCATCCCGCAGCTCGATCATCTGCCCGCTCTCCAGCATCATTGGGTCATGGTCGGCAGAGGGGCAATAACCGAACAAGGCACCATCTATCAGGTCGTATAACTGCTCGATGTCCGTGATTGCCTTGCTGCCGGTCACGCCGCTGATGTTGCGCACAGCCATTACGATCTGGATTCGAACTTCGCGCTTTTGTGCGACCACGCCGGTCATGTAGCGGTTGCCTGTACCGCGCCGGTTCTTAGGCACCACAAACACGGCGGGGAATTTAGTGGTGCCGCGCTTGATCGCGGCAAGATTCGCCGCAATCCCTGTTGACCCAAGCCCGCTTACCTGAGACGTGATACGGGCCAACACCAGATCGGTGAGCATCAGCGGCTGCTCCGATCAAATGCCCGGCTGTTCGGCGTACTGAACTGCACCGAGTTGGCAGGTTGAGCGACATTGTTTGCGACATCCAACCCGAGGCCGATCCGACCAGCAGCGACACTTTCCAAAAACTTAATGGCATCCTTGTAGCGCAGACGCACCGCATCCGTCTCGGTTACTCCGGCTCCTGATAAGCGATAACGCGCGATATCGCAAGCGAACCCGGTGAGTATCTTCGGCACACTGGCCAGCGGCAGGACATGGCGCGGCGCCAGGTAGGGATCGATCTCGGCATCTGCCTCAGACAATGCCGATGCAAGTACGGCGTCATCGATTAC
>Ga0210027_1004100_pt1 | contig 11374 bp, 9 predicted proteins | sample CryGeymeta201510_FD_183978 | JGI IMG/M metagenome (GOLD analysis project Ga0210027, IMG submission 183978) | Groundwater microbial communities from Crystal Geyser aquifers in Utah, USA - Crystal Geyser metaG 2015-10 (SPAdes) (version 2) | ecosystem: Environmental > Aquatic > Deep subsurface >...
AGAAGAAAGAATGAGACAATTAGCTGAAACCTTTGCTGACCCCCAATTTAATGTTTTTCCCATTAAATCATTCCGAAATTTAAAAATCGTGACTTTCACTCGTTATCGCGATGACTTTCCTTTTCCAGTAGCTTTCCCTCCTCAACAAATTTCTATTAATTTAGCTCAAATTCTTTCCAAAAATAACAAAAGACAATTACATTTAGCAGAAACAGAAAAATATGCTCATGTGACTTTTTTCTTTGACGGCCTTCAAGAAAAACCGAATCCAGGTGAATATTGGGTGATCATTCCTTCTATTAAAACTTTGCACCTGGAAGATTATCCCCAGTTACGGGCGCCAGAAATTACTACTCGTCTTTTGCAGGCTTTTGAAGAGAATATTTATGATTTTATTTTAGTCAATTATGCCAATCCTGACTTAATTGGCCATACTGGCAATCTAGAAGCAGGCATTGAATGCGCTAAAATTATGGATACTGAAATTCAAAAAGTAATCAATGAAGCTCTGAAGTTTAATTACACTCTTTTAATTACTGCCGATCATGGTAATTTGGAAGTGATGCTGAATCCTTTAACTGGCGAAAAGCAAACTGAACATGATGCCAGTTTAGTCCCTTTCTATTTAATAGACAGGAGATGGAAATTATCTTCACCCCGATCTTTATCAGAAATTAAAGAGATTGAGCGTTCTTCTGGCGGCATGTTGGCTGATATCAGCCCAACCATTTTAGAATTATTCGATTTGCCAGTTCCTCAAGAAATGACTGGTCAAAGCTTACTACCATTCTTGGGAGTAAGGTGATAAAAACATCTTCTTTGACTTTTTAGTTTTTTTCTTGTATACTTTAGGTAAATCCATGGGAGCTTTTTTCAAAAAACTCTTTTGGGGAGTAATTCTCAATAGTCTTGGTATTTTAGCCTGTCAAAGGTTATTAAATTATTTATGGAATGATTTTTTCTTTAAAGGTACTTTATCTCAATTAATCTTCCTAGCTTTTGTTTTAACTCTTCTCAATCTTTTAATTAAGCCTATTATCCGTTTTATCTTTCTGCCTCTCATCTGGCTCACCTTAGGAATTTTTACTTTAGTCATTAATTTAATTATTTTAAAAACTGCCAGTTTTCTTGTTCCAGGAGTTTTAGTGATTAATTCTTCTTTAACTTGGCTAGCAGCTTCAATTATTATTAGTATTTTTAATTCCTTTCTTTTATGTCGTCATTAACTTTAGGCATTGCTCAAATTGTTATTAGTATTGCTTTGGTTGCTTGTGTTCTTCTTCAACAAAGGGGAGGAGGGATTGGTGTTGTAGGTGGTTTGGCAACGCAGTTCTATGGTACCAGGCGGGGTTTAGAAAAAATTATTTTCTGGCTCACTATTATTTTAGGTATTCTTTTTATTGCTTTGGCTGTTGTTTCTTTCATAATCTAGAATTGAGTATTAAATATTCAAGTATTCATAATGCGATTTTTAAATTTTGTCATTCATGTTTGGCAGAAGTTTTCCTTCAAAGAAAAGGGAGTTTTTATTCTCTGCTCTTTAGCTATCATTAGTGGTTTAATTTGGTTAGGAACAATAATTTTAAACAAGGTTACCGTTTTTGTTCCCCGAGAAGGTGGCACTTTGACTTTAGGCTTGGTTGGTCACATCTCTTACCTTAATCCCATTCTCAGCCAATCGAATGATTGCGATCGAGATTTAATAGAACTCATTTATAACGGTCTTTACAAAATCGATGGACAAGGAGGTTTGAAACCAAATTTAGCAGAAAAAATAGAAATTAGTCCTGATGGAAAAACCTACACCGTGTTTTTAAAAGATAATGTCTTCTGGCATGATGGCCTTCCCTTCACTGCTGACGATGTGGTCTTTACTATAGAAACTATCCAGGATCCGAAAATTAAAAGTCCCCTTTTGTTAAATTGGGGAGGGGTAGTGGTAGAAAGACTTTCTAGTGATGTTGTCCGATTTAATTTAAAAAATCCTTACGAACCATTTCTTCAAAACCTGACTTTAAAAATTATTCCTAAACATATTTGGGAGAATATTCAACCAGAGGACATTGTTCATACTGAATATAATATCAAACCTATTGGCACTGGTTCTTATCTTTTTGATAATTTAGATAAAAGCTCTAATGGTAAAATTAGCGGTTATTCTTTGGTAGCTAATGCTAATTCTGCTAATTCTTTTGAGGGAAAACCCAAAATTAATCGTCTAATTTTTCGTTTTTATGATAATACTGAAGAAGCAAAAGAGGCTCTTTTAAAAAACGAAGTAGAAGCCATATCTCCTATTCTGATAAAAGATTATAAATTTTTTGAAAATAAGAAAGATTATCAGATTTTTTCTCTTTATCTTCCCCGCTATTACGCTATTTTCTTTAATCTCAATAATAATCTTTTCAGTTCTAAAGATTTTCGTCAGGCTTTGAACCTGGCTATAGATAAATCTTCTTTAGTAAATAATATCCTAAATAAACAGGCTTTCGCTTTAACTAGTCCCATCTCTCCTAATTTCTGGTCGTCTCAAACATTTGACACTGAATATGACCCGGCCAAAGCCTTAGAAATTATCAATAAATTAAAAAATAGTAAATCTGGACCCAAGGACTTAAAATTTACTTTATCCTTACCTGATAATCCTGAATTGGTAGAAGTAGCAAAATTTTTGATTGATTCCTGGAAAGCAATTGATGTTGAAGTTGAACTTCAAATCCTTCCCCTCACTGATTTAGAAAAAAATGTTATTCAAACTCGTTCTTATCATGCTTTGCTTTTTGGAGAAATTATCAGTCAAGATCCAGATTTATTTTCTTTTTGGCATTCCAGCCAAATTACTGATCCAGGACTCAATCTTTCTGCTTATAAGAATTCCAATTTAGATAAATTACTCGAAGAAACAAGACAAATTTTGGATGAAGATGGACGTTTAGAAAATATGAAACAGATTCAGACAATCCTCATTACAGATGAGCCAGCCATTTTTCTTTATAATCCTTATTATCTTTATCTTTTGCCAAAACGAGTTCAGGGTATGAATATCCAATATGCCAATCTACCATCAGAAAGGTGGTCTGACGTAAAAAATTGGTTTATCTACACTAAAAGAAAATTAAAATAATATTTTATCAAGGGTAGGTGGTGAAATTGGTAAACACGTAGGCTTCAGGAGCCTATGGCCTAAAGCCTTGAGGGTTCGAGTCCCTCCCTGCCCACCACGTTAAACGTGCCCACTAAAAACAACAAATATGATCAAACAACGCAAAAGTCCCCGCCTACGCCAAGGCTTCGGCGGGCAAGCCCGCTTTCCAAGCAAACAAATTAAAGTAAAAGAAGCCCCTAGTTCTCTAAAAATTATTCCCTTAGGAGGATTGGAAGAAATTGGCAGGAACATGACTCTTTTTGAATATCAAAACCAAGTTCTGATCGTTGATATGGGACTTCAATTTCCAGACGAATCTATGCCGGGCATAGATTTTATTATTCCCAACATTGAATATTTAACTCATCATCCTGAGAAAAAAATTCTTGGTCTGATCATTACCCATGCTCACTATGACCATATTGGAGCTATTCCTTATTTAATCGACAAGCTGAACTATCCCACTATTTATACTGCTCCCCTTTCTCAAGGAATAATTTTAAAGAGACAGGAGGATTTCGTTCATCTGAAAAAACTTCACATTGAAATTCTTAATAAAAATAAATTAAAAAGCACCCCCTTAGGTCCTTTTACTTTAGAAACCTTTCATTTAAATCATAATATTCCTGATACTTTGGGACTGGTTATCAGAACTCCAGTCGGAAATATCTTTTATACTACTGACTTCAAATTTGATTTTCATCCTATAGCTGATGAACCAGCTGATCTCTCACGCATCGCCCATTTAGCTTCTAAAGGGGTTTCGTTACTAATGTCTGATTCTACTGGGGCTGAGAATCCCGGTCATTCAATTTCTGAAAAAACTATTATGGAGAATCTTGATAAAATCTTTGTTCAAGCTCCGGGAAGAATTATTTTAGCCACTTTTTCATCTTTAATTTCCAGATTACAACAAGCGATCTGGCTTTCAGAAAAATATAATCGTAAGGTTACTATTGAGGGCTTCTCTATGAAAACTAATGTGAAAATCGCTGAAAAATTAGGCTATCTTCAAATAAAAAAAGGGACCCTCATCAGCTGGAAAGAAGCCAGCCAAACTGATCCCAAACGTATCACTATTTTATGCACTGGTGCCCAGGGAGAAAGCGAAGCTATTTTAATTAAAGTAGTGAATCGAGAGCATAAATATCTTCGCGTTCAAAAAGGGGACAGCATTATTTTTTCTTCCTCCATCGTTCCAGGGAATGAAAGAGCGGTTCAAAATCTAAAAGATAATCTTATTAAACAGGGGGCTAAAGTTTATCATTATAAAATGTTAGACATTCATGCCTCAGGACACGGCTTTCAAGATGATTTAAAAATGATGATTAATCTTGTTCATCCTAAATTCTTTATGCCTATTCATGGCCATTATTCCATGCTGAGTGCTCATGCAGAATTAGCTGAATCTGTCGGTATTCCAAAACCAAACATTGTGATTGCTCAAAATGGTCAAGTTATTGAATTGAGTTCTAATATAATTAATGCGACAGAAAAATTTGTTCCTACTAACTATGTGATGGTTGATGGTTTAGGTATCGGTGATATTGGTGAAATTGTTCTGCGAGACAGGCAAACTCTCTCCCGTGATGGTATTTTTCTTATTATTGCTTTAGTTGATAGAAAAACTGGTTTGCTCTACAATAACCCGGAAATAGTTTCCCGGGGATTTGTCTATATGAAAGAATCAAAAGAACTGCTTCAAGAAGTCAAAAAGTTGATTTCTGAGATAGTGAGCCGCTGCACCAAAAGACAAACCTTCAATGAAGCTTACATCAGAAATGCTTTACGCGATGAAATTGGTCTTTATCTTTTCAAAAAAACAAAACGCCGACCCATGGTCTTGCCAGTAGTAATGGAAGTATAACCAAGTGATTTATTAAATGCTAAAAAATCTTAAGGCGTTCTGAAACGTTTGTCTTTTTATTTCTTCAAGGGAAAGGTTTTTTATGTTTGCTATTTTTTTAGCTACCTCAATAACATAGGCTGGCTCATTTCTTTTCCCTCGATAAGGTATTGGCGCCACATAAGGAGCGTCTGTTTCAATTAAAATTTTTTCTAAAGGAAGGCTTTTAATAATTTCGTCTAATTTATTTCCATAGGTAATAACTCCAGAAAAACCAAGATAAAAACCCTGCCCTAGAATATATTGAGCTTGTTCTATTGTCCCAGTAAAAAAATGAAAAACCGCTTTTCCTGAATAATTATTCTCTTTCAAAATAGCCAAAGCTTCCTGATATAAATCGCGAAGATGCAAAATTAAGGGCAAATTATATTTTTGAGCTATTTTAATTTGTTTTCTAAATTCTCTTTCTTGCCTTATTTTAAATTCCTTTTGTTTTTCTCTTGGTGAATCTTTTAAATAGCTATAATCTAAACCGCATTCTCCAATGGCGACTATTTTGGAACTTGTCTTAATTAATTCCTCGAATTTCTGATCAAATTCCTCAACCACAAGATTATTAATTTCATTTTCATCTAATTGATTTAGACGGGCAGGAAAAGTATGAGCCGGATGCAAACCAACACTAGCCCAACAATTCTGATATTCTTCAGCGATGGCTATCGCTTTTTTAGAAGTTTGATAACAGGTACCAACATTCACCAAAAAAATACCTTCTTTGAGGTATCTTTTTAAGATGAGATCGCGATCACTATCAAAAGCTGCTAAATTTAAATGAGTATGAGAATCAAAAAGCATAAAATTAAAATTTCTAATTTCTAAATCCTAATTTCTAAACAAATCCAAAATTCTAAAACAAAAACAAATTACAGTTTTGGAAAGAGAGGAATTCCTGTTTTAAGTGAAACTTTTAAATTTTGCCAATCTTTCTCTGATATATTCTTAAATCCTAGAGAAGCTAAAATCTTATCTGAAGTTTCTGGCATAACCGGAGCAATTGAAAGAGCTACTTTTCCTAAAGAAATAATTAAAGTAGCCATATCTTTTTCAAATTTTTCTTGATCATTCTTCAAACTGGCCCAAGGTTTTTCCTCGGTAATAAATTTATCTAAAGCGTTTACTAAATCCCAAACTCTGGCTAAAGCTTCATTCAAACGAAATTCCTGCATCTTCTGATGATAAATTTTTTCTGTTTCGTCAATGAGTTTTTGTAAACCATTCTTTTTTAAAATTAAAGACGTTTGATATTGTTCTCCTAAAGCTAAAATTCTACTTAAAAGATTCCCTATTCCTTGAGCTAAGTCACTGTTATATCTTTCCTTAATTCTTTCTTCAGAAAAATTGCCATCTTCAAAAGACGAAAACTCCCGGATAAAGAAATAACGAATTGTTTCTCTGCCATATTTCTCTACTAACCCTACAGGATTAATAATATTCCCCAAAGATTTTGACATTTTTTCTCCCTTAACAGTAATAAAGCCATGAACAAAAATAGTTTTAGGCAATGGCAACCCCAAAGACAAAAGCAAACTAGCCCAAATTACACTATGATGCCAGACTATGTCTTTGCCTATAACATGAACATCGGCTGGCCAAAATTTTTTAAATTTTTTGCCTGGATAATCTATAGTTGTGAGATAATTTATTAAAGCATCTATCCAAACAAATAAGGTAAATTTCTCGTCAATGGGCAATGGAATTCCCCATTTAACTGCAGTCCTTGAAATACTCAAATCTTGAAGGGGTTCTTTTAATCTATTTAAAATTTCATTTCTTTTACTATCAGGAATAATAAAATTTTTGTTTTCTTCGATATATCTTATGAGAGCTTCTTGATATTTATTCATCCTAAAGAAATAACCTTCTTCTTCTATTAATTCCGGTAGCTTATGATGAATTGGGCATTTTCCATCAATTAAATCTTTTGGCATATAGTAGCTCTCACAATCTACGCAATATAATCCTTTATATTTTCCTTTATAAATATCGCCTTTTTTATAAATTTTTTTAATAATTTCCTGAACAACTTTTATATGTCTTTTCTCTGTCGTCCTCACAAAATCATCATTTGAAATATTAAGTTTTTCCCACAAATCTTTAAAATATCCGCTCATTTCATCTACAAATTCTTGCGGTTTTTTACCCGCCTTTTGGGCATATCTTTGAATTTTTAACCCGTGTTCGTCGGTACCAATGCTAAAATGGACATCAAATCCTTGAAGTCTTTTATATCGAGCTATAACATCGGCTTGAATTTTCTCCAAGCAATGACCTAAATGCGGCTTTTCCGAAGGGTAATCAATTGCTGTAGAGATGAAAAAAACTTTTTTATTCATATTCCCTTGAATTCATATTAATATTTCCATATTTTTTATTCCGCATTTTTATGTTTTCTTTTGCTTTTTTAACTCCCTCAATTCTGGTGGGATGTTTTAAATAAGGATCAATTAAAACAAAAAGTTTTAATAAATGAATTTTCCTGTTAAGGCGCAGCGACCAGTAATTTTGATTGTTTGCATATCCTTCCTTTCCAATGTATCCTTTGGTTTTTCCCTCGGTTAGTTTAGGGCTTTCTATTCCACTTTTTAGAAGTTGATTTCGAATCTGTGATAAAAGCCGACTGTTATAATTTCCTAAAGAATAAAAAGCTAGTCCTTTATGAGTAATAGAAATACACCCTTCAGCGTCAGTAAATCCAGCAAGAAAAGCAGCAAAATACTTCTTGTTATTGAGAATCCAATGGTCAATCAAAACCCGCTTTCTTAATAAAAAATTGAAAGAATTATTTAAGAAGCATTCGATCTGAGTAGCTCCTACCTTATTTGGTTTACTAATCCAGATTCTTCCGTAAGCTTTAAATAATTTTGAAATAAGGTTAATCTGCACTTTTTTGGTCGAACCACAATCAATATGAATTGTTTCACTATTTTTATATATCTTCCTTACCCTCAAATCACCCATTGAAAAACCAATAAGATAAGCTTTTTTTGTCTTGTTCCCATTAAAGTTCTTCCGAGGATAAACAATGTGAGATTGAGCTCGATTCCTTACCAGGATATTATAATCTATAAGCTTCCTATAGATCGTACCTCTAGAGATTTTCAAGCGTCTTTCTATTTGCCAGGTAGATAATCCGTTTCTAATATATAAATTTCTCAATTTTGTCTTAGAAAGATCAACTTTATTCCAAGAAGATCTTGTTTTTATATTAAACTCTTTCAACCTCTTCCATATTGTTCCTTGAGAACAATCATAAAATTTAGCTATATCATAGGTAGTTAATTTTTTATCTAAATATAGATTTTTTAAATCAACCTTGGAAATTAAAATAGACTTCATATAAACTGGCGGCTATTTTACAACAATTTTTTCTGAGGTAGATAACTATTAATTTTCCCGCTTCTGAGATCTCGAATAAACTCTATCAGAGTAGCAGCTAAAGGCAAAGCAATAACAATACCAAGAGTTCCAGCTAATTTTCCACCAAAAAGAATGGCAAAAATAATAATCAAAGGATTAATCTGCATCGCTCGAGAACGAATCGAAGGAGCAATAATATTTTCTAAAATTTGAATAGTAATAAAGATTATTAAACTCAATACTCCTAAAAGCAGACTCTGACCAAGACCAAAAACTGTAGCTATAAAACCAGCAATAAAGGGCCCAAGATAAGGAATAAAATCCAAAAGGGCTGCTAAAATGGCCAAGAATTCTGGGTTAGGCAGAGCTAAAATTTTAAAAGCAATAAAGACTAAAACACCAACAAACAAACTTAAAATCAATTGGCTATAAAACCAACCGCCAACTTTTTTTCTGGCTTTTCCCCAAAGATAAACTGCATATTCCTCATAATTTTTAGGAGTAATTAATCTTAATCCCTTTTCGACGCCATTTCTTTCGGTATTTAAAAAGAAAGCTAAAAGAAAAATGAAAAAAATAGAAAAAACTCCACCGGCTATTTTAACCAGAAAACTAATGGACTTAGCAAAAAAATCAAGAAATTGGTTGCTTAAGGGACCAAGGACTGAGAGGAAATTTTTAAAAGGGACCCCTGTTATTTCCCACTCTTGAATAAAATTACGAATAATTTCAGGATTAATATTCAAATTAAATTTTGGGATAAGGTCGATAATCGTTTCTGAAATAAGAGGAATGGCTAAATAAATTAATAAACCCATTAAAAACAAAGAAATCAAATAGATAATCAAAGTAGCTAACCAACGACTTTTAATTTTTGATGACAGATAATTAACTGGCTCCTCTAACAAAGAAGCTATAATAAAAGCTACGAGAATAAAAAGAATAATTTGGCGGAAAAACCAAATAGCTATTAAAAGAAGGAGAACAAGAAAGAACCGCCAAATACTTTGCCAGGAAATATCCAATTGATTTTTTGAATTCTCAAACATATTAAAAATTTTTATTATTTTAAAAAATTATTTTAAAAATTCTTTTTTAAGATTTTAATTAACTTTTCCTTATCTTTGTAAGGACTAATAAGACTAAGATTAAGATGTTGAGGAATTAGTAAATCTTGAGCTACTTTTCGCAAGTCAGACACAGTAATCTTTTTTATTTTCTGTAAATATTCTTGGGGGGTTTCTATTTTTTTCTTTAAAAGTTCTTGATAGGAGAGATCATTAGCTACTTCGTGAACATTTTCCATGCTTAAGGCAATTTTTCCGTAAAGATAATTTTTCGCTTTTGTTATTTCCTTTGGGGCAAGAAGACTGATTTTTAATCTTTTCCACTCTTTTAAAATAGCTTCTAAAATTGTCTCTAAACGATTATTATCAATTCCTGCTTTAACAGCCCAAAAACCATAATCAGTATTATAAGAAACAATGCTACTGATATAATAAGCTGCTCCTAATTTTTCTCTTACGGTTTGAAATAAAATTCCTGACATCCCACCATCAAAAACTGCATCCAAAATATCTAAGGCGTATCTTCTTTTATCAAAAAGGTTAATTCCTCTTACCCCTAGAAGTAAATGAGCTTGATCTGTCTTTTTTTCTTCTAAAAGAACTTGCGGACTATTTTGTTTTTCTTTGGTTCCTATTTTATTTTGTCTTTCTCCTTGAGACATATTCTCAAATCCGTTTTTTATTTTCTCAATAATTTCTTTTTTGTGAAAATTACCGCTGATGACCACTAAGGTAGATTTCGAGCGATATTGGTTTAGATGATATTTCAAAAAATCCTCTCTGCGAAATTTTTTGATATTCTGTTTTACTCCTAAGGTAGACCAGCCAGCTGGTTGATTACCATAAAGCAATTTATGCCATAAATCCCAAATGTAATATTGAGGGATATCTCGGTACATATTAATTTCTTCTATGATTACTCCTTTTTCTTTTTCTATTTCTTTTTCAGGAAATTGAGAATTTAAATAAATATCAGAAACAATATCCAAAGCTAAGTTTTTATCTTTAGAAGCAACTTTTGCCCAATAACCAGTTATCTCGTCACTCGTAAAAGCATTGTAAGAGCCTCCAACATTATCTAAGACTTGAGTAATTTCTAAGTTAGAGGATCGTTTCTTTGTGCCTTTAAAACAGAGATGTTCTAAAAAATGAGAAATCCCATTGGTATTTTTCGATTCAAAGTCCGTACCAGTGTTAACCAAAACCATCACTTGAAAAGAAAGCGATTCCTTTGAAGGAACCATTAATATTCTCAAACCGTTAGGAAAAGTTTTGAGCTGGAATTTATACACCGGATGAGTAATTAAAAGTTGGCTAGTTTTTCTCTGAGAAAATTTTCTATTTCTTCAATTTTGATTCTTTCTTGTTTCATCGTATCCCTCTCTCTTATGGTCACGGTTTTATCTTCTAAGCTTTGATGATCAACAGTCACTCCCCAAGGCGTACCGATCTCATCTTGCCGACGATAACGTCTGCCAATAGAACCCACTTCATCATAATCAATAGGAAAATTCAGTTTTAATTTTAATTTTTGGTAGATTTCTTGGGCTAAGTTCTTCAAATCTTTATTATTTTTTAAAAGCGGGAAGATAGCCAATTTTATCGGAGCTAACTGAGAATGGAGTTTTAAAACGATTCTCTTTTCCCCTTTTTCGTCTTGTTCTTCCTGATAAGCATTCAAAAGAAAAGCTAATAATGATCTCTCTACTCCAGCTGAAGGTTCTATGACATAAGGCAAGTAATTTTCTTTCGTTTCTTCATCAAAGTATTTTAAATCTTTTCCTGAATGCTCAAGATGATTTTTTAAATCGTAATCAGTGCGATTAGCTATTCCTTCTAACTCTCCCCAACCATCTTCATTACTAAAAGGAAATTGATATTCAATGTCGACACAATTCT
>Ga0210027_1004101_pt1 | contig 11374 bp, 10 predicted proteins | sample CryGeymeta201510_FD_183978 | JGI IMG/M metagenome (GOLD analysis project Ga0210027, IMG submission 183978) | Groundwater microbial communities from Crystal Geyser aquifers in Utah, USA - Crystal Geyser metaG 2015-10 (SPAdes) (version 2) | ecosystem: Environmental > Aquatic > Deep subsurface >...
CCGCCTGCGGAGGTTTCGCCGCCCAATCCCAGTTTCATTGCTTCGAGCAGGGACATCTCGCCTTCGAGTTGATGTTTCTCCCAGAATTTGATCGCGGCTTCGATTTGTTCCGCGTCCAGCGTGACCCACTGTCCGCGAATTTGCACCAGCGGCGACTTCAACTTTGCCAGCGCTTTGAACTCGGTTTCGGTCAACTCGGTTTCACCCAGCGACAACTTCCACTGATAATTGACCAGGCTCTCCATCGTCATTCTGCCTTTGGCAAGGGCATCCTTGCTTTGCTTCGATTTCATCTTCACTTTGACGCCCAGCCGCGCACCCTTTTTGTTCCACCACGGTGGGACGAGAATCCCGAAGCCCGCGCCTTCGAGCAGCGGCGCAGTCTCGCGTAAAAAGGTGTACGCGCCGCTGGTATCTATGGTCAATTCGGTGGGGCGTTTCCCTTTCAGGCTCTCGGTCACGGGAGGAAATAATCGCGCCGCGTAGCCCAGCCCCGCCAGCAACTTTTCCTGCGGCTGTTCGAAGCGATGACCGAGATGGGTCAACGCGCCTTTGGTCTTTTTCCAGACTTCATTGGCGGGAATTAACAAACTTGGGTCATCCTTCGCCTGGATCAGATAATGCAACTGCCAGGGTTGTTTCTGTAGCGCGGGCGCTTCCAAGCGAAACGCAATTCGGAACGCGGCATCGCCCGCGACGTGCAGATTCCGCATCCATGCCTTGTGACTCGCGGCAAGATTCTGCGCCTGCGCGGACGATAATTTGATGACGGCGTTTTCGCTGAACAACGCTTTTATCCAACCTGCCGCGGACGAATCATCATAGAACTTCGGCGCGCCAGATTTTCCCCATTCGCGCGCGAGCGAGTCGCAGAAGGTGTTGAGAAAACTGGTCAGGAGATTTTTTGGCGACGGCTCCCCTCTCCCTGTGGGAGCCCCACCGGGGTGCTTCGCGAAGGGGCTGGGGGTGAGGGCGGCGCGGCAAATCGCGGGCATGGCGGCCGCGAGTTGACTCAAGCGCGCCGCGTCTTTGGGCGCATCCAGCACGGGCAGCCAGCGCGCGTAAGAATCTTTTTCGCCCGCCACCATCACAGGGACGAGTTTGTGCGCGGCGAGCGTCTCCAGCGTCAGGGCGGCGACCATGCTCCAGAAACGGAGATCAGGCGCGGGGGAGAGCGAGGCGTCCGTTTGGGAGGAAGAAGCCAATAGTACAGGAATCGCCTCGGCGGGCCGCGTCCAAATCCCATTCACAAGGAAAGGTGAAAGTTTGGGGTTTTTGGGATCCAGATTCCAGTTGTGGATGAGTTGCGGCGAAGGGAGGGGAATGCCTCTGACGGCGGGCAGGCGCAGGATGGCGGTTTTGGAAGCGCCCTCGAGGCTGGGGAGATGTTTGAGCGTATCGGTATCCGCACAAAATGGGTGAAGGCGGGATTTTTCTTTTTTGGCGGCGCGTCCGCTTTTGGGCGCGGGGAGGTCGGATGTTTCCATCCAAAATAAAACGCCGCCCGATTCTTCGGGCCTTTGCGGGGGCTGGTAGTGCGCGTGAAGAATGTTCATGGTTGCATTGATCAGGTTTCATCCAAATCATTGTCATCCACATCACCAAGAAGATCGGGTGGAGTGAATGGCGGCTCGTTCGGGTCGTACCGCTTCGGCGCGGACGGCGGCGGGATGTTGCGCGTCCAACGATGACGGTTGAACATATCCTCGAGCATTTCCCGTCTCAGTTCGTTGTCTCCCATTCGCTCGAACATTCGGATTTGCTTCTTCACCCAATCGGCGGGTTCGCCAGGCTGCCAGTCGTCCCTGTCGAGAAAGGACCAATCCACGATCTGCGGGGCGGATGTTTCCTGCGGATCGGAAATCGCGGAGGAGAAAAGGTTCGCCAGGTTGGAATCAATGCTCGGTTTGTATTTCGTCATGCGCTCCACGTGATTCTCGCTGCGGAACATTTCGATCTGCTCGCGCGTGGTTGGCGCTTCGGGATCAATCTTCTTGATGACAAGGTCATAACGCGAACCGTCGCCGCGCGGGGGAATCCACGGGATGCGGTGGGAATTGTCGCGCCACCAGACGACTTCCGCCAGCAATCTGCGCGCGTCGGGATGGTTGAAGCGCGAGCATAATTCGCCCAGCGTTTCCGCCGCGTCTGCAAAGAATCCCAAATCGGCGTATTGTTTGCCGATCCAAAACAAAGTCAATTCGGGATTGTCCGTTTTTTCCAGCGCTTCGGCAAAGATCGTCCAGGCGTAATCGGTGCATTCTTCATCGCCGAGACAATACGCGGTGATCAATTCCATTTTGCCGTCATCCAAAATCTGGAAGACATCGGTTGTGCCTTCGCGTTCTTCTTCGCAGCCGTCCTCGTATTCGCGCTCCCAGCCGACCCAGCGGCTCATAAAACGGAAGGAAAGCGCCAGCCTGCGACGGTGTTCGGAAGGACGGTCGTCCCATTCATCCACCTGTCGTTGAACCGCGACGCGGTTATCGTGAATCGTCCACTCGTCGCAGAACGATTCATATACGAGTTCTTTTGCCTCTTCGCAATCTGGAAACAATGCCAGTATATCGAAACACAATGCCGCCGCGTCGGATTGGCCGCAATACCATTGGCCCACGTCCCTGGCGCGGGCTAATGTTTGGTAAACATAATCTGGGTAGGTGGGCATCTTCTATTCCTGTTGGGAGATCAAATACAGCAACCGCAGGATCTTCAAGTCATCATAGTTCAGCGCGCCATTCATCTTGTCGTAGATGGGCTTGAGGTAGGTCGAGCTGAGTTCATCGAAGGCGGCGAAGACGGCTTGTTGCTGGTCGGGTGTGGCGGACGTCAGCGACTGGAGGTCGGAATCTTTTCGTAACGCGTTGCCGGCGGCAAGATAACGCGACAAATGGTCAAGGATGGTGCCCACCGCCACGCCATATCGCCTCATCAGATCATCCACTGTATCACCGGCATTATACGCCTCCGCCACAATGACGTAGCGGCGGTTCGAGTCGCTTTTCTCGCGGGGCGCTTCCTTTCGTTTTTCCTTGAGTCCATGCTTTTCGGAATACGCCCTGATGACATCCAAAAAGGCGTCGCCATATTGAACCAACTTCACCTGCCCCACGCCAGAGATGTTGAGCAGGCCCGCCGTGGATTGCGGATAATACGCGGCCATCTCGGTCAACGTCCGATCCGGGAAGATGACATACGGCGGGACGCCTGCCTCGTCGGCCATTTCCTTGCGCTTTTGACGAAGGATGGCAAACAGCGCGTGGTTGTACTCGATCCCCTCTTTCTTCCCTTCTTTTTTCTTCACCCGTTCCGCTTCTTGCAGGACGCCCATGATGGGTGCGCGTTTTCGGAGCGCTTCCAACGCTTTGGGCGTGAGACCCAGCGTGCGATACTCGCCTTCCTGTTTGAGATAGCCCATGCTCAAAAGTTGACGCGCCAGGCGCATCCATTGCTTTTGGGTCAGTTCGCCGCCGATGCCATACGTGGATAGTTTTTCGTGGCCCCAGCGCAGAACCTTCTCGTTCTTCGAGCCGAGCAAAATGTCTGTGATGTGACCTGCGCCGAACTTCTCGCCCGCGCGCTTGACGCACGAAAGGAACTTCTGCGCGGGGATGGTGACATCCGTCAGCGGGGTGGGGGACGAGTTGCAGTTGTCGCAGTTGGAGCAATTGTCGGCGGCGTATGACTCGCCGAAGTAGTTGAGCAAAGGTTTGCGGCGGCAGGATGTTTCATCTTCTGCGTACCCGACGATCGCGTTCAAATGCTGGATGGCGACGCGCCGTTCCTCGCCTTCCTTTTGGTCAATGAAATAGTTGAGCTTGGCAACGTCGGCGTAACTGTAAAGGAGCAGACAATGCGCGGGCAGTCCGTCGCGTCCCGCGCGGCCGATCTCCTGGTAGTAGCCTTCGATGCTTTTGGGCAGGTCGTAGTGGATGACGAAGCGCACATTGGGCTTGTTGATGCCCATTCCAAAGGCGATGGTCGCGATGATGATCTGCGCATCGTCGCGGATGAAGGCCTCCTGGTTGCGCTTGCGCTCGATGTCTTCCAACCCCGCGTGATACGGACGCGCCGAATAGCCGCGCGAGATCAGGTAGGAGGCAAGATCGTCCACCTGCTTGCGCGAGAAACAGTAGACGATGCCCGACTGATCCTTGTAGCGTTCGAGCATGTCCATGGTTTGGCGGGTGGCGTCGCGTTTGGGCAGGACTTCAATAAAGAGATTTTCGCGGTCGAAACTGGCGACGAATTCGTTGCTGGTGGCGAACTGGAGCGTGGAGCGGATGTCCTGCCGGACGCGCGACGTTGCGGTGGCCGTCAGCGCGAGGCAGACCGCCTGCGGAAATTGTTTGCGGACCTGGACGAGCTGGCGGTACTCGGGGCGGAAATCGTGACCCCACTCCGAGATGCAGTGGGCTTCGTCAATCGTCAGGCAATCCACTTTCAGTCCCGCGAGAAGCGTGAGGATGCGCGGGGTGAGCAACGTCTCCGGCGCGACGTACAGCAATTTCACCTCGCCGCGCTTCACGTAGTCCATGTTCTCCTGGTATTCCTGCGGACCGAGCGAACTGTTGAGAAACAACGCAGGGACGCCGAACGCGCGCAACTGCTCCACCTGGTCCTTCATCAGCGAAATGAGCGGCGAGACGACGACGGTCAGCCCGTCGAACAGCAATGATGGAATTTGGTAGCACAGCGATTTTCCGCCGCCCGTCGGCATGACCGCCAGCGTGTCGCGGCGCGCCATCACGTTCTCGATCACCTCGCGTTGAAGCGGACGAAACGTGTCGTAGCCGAAGGTTTCTTTGAGGATGGATGCTGAAGTTGGCATGAAGGATTACTTTTCCACCACCGCATCGTACTTCTTCCGCACTTCGCGGATGTCGTCCCACATCTGTGCTTTGGGCGAGCCTGGCTCCCTGGATGGATTTCGCAACAGGTACGAGGGATGGTAGATCGGCATCACCCAGCGTCCCTGCATCTGCGACCACTGCCCGCGCAGGCTGGTGATTCCCGTCTTGCCGAGGATGGATTGGCAGGCCACATTCCCCGTCAACAACATGATGCGCGGGTCAACGAGGCGAATGATCTCCATCACGTACGGGCGATAATACTTGATCTCCTCATCAGCCGGTTTGCGGAACGCCTTGCCATCCTCGCCCGGCGGCAGGCGGAAGACCGAATTCGTGATGTACACATCCTTTTCGGGGTCGAACCCGGCGGCTTGCAAAATTTTGTCGAGCAGTTGCCCTGCGCGCCCGACGAACGGCTTGCCCTTGACGTTTTCCTCCGGTCCCGGCGCCTCGCCGATGATGAGCAACTTCGCCTGCGGATTGCCGCGGCTGATGACGATATTTGTCCCGGCATTGGCGAGCGGGTCATCTTTCATTTGTTGCATTTCAGCGAACAACTCTTCGAGCGCTGCATGACTGGATGGACTGACGCTGAACAGGTCGGATTGTGACACGGCTGACTCCTCGACTGAATTTTACCGTATCCTCGTGTCATCTGTTGGATAGTAGGGGTGATCAAAAATCGAACGCACCGCACGAAACAACGCGTGCAACTCGCGCAGAAATCCGTCAAAGACCAGGGCGGAAGGCAATCGCTCAAGGAATTGGAATCCCTCGCCGAACAAACCATGCTCCACGTCAACTTTGCCGATAGAGAAAGCAAACTCGAAATCAGCGATGACGGTATCGGCTTTCAGGCGCCGAATAGCTCCACAGACTTCGCCCCGAGCGGACATTTCGGCCTGCTCGGAATCCGCGAACGCGCAGACCTGATCGGCGCGCGCCTGGAAGCGGAATCCGCTTTGGGAAAGGGGACCCGGCTGAGGGTCGTGCTGAGCGAAGTCGAAGCATGAGGCGCTAAACGTCATAGGCCATTTTGCCTACCCATCTTCCCGCCATCCTGCGCTCATGCAGGGGCGGGATTTTGCTTATCATTCACGCAATTCCAATTCGGCAGGATCATTCATGACCACTGAAACGGTTGCCTCCCTTGCGCCTTCTCAACTTGACCGGTTAAAAGTATTCACGCACGCCCTCCTGTTCGTGCTTGGATTCTCGCTGGTCTTTGTGGTCGGTTGGGGCGGTTCAGTGACCGTGCTCGGCCAGTTGTTCAGCCAATATAAATACGCGCTGGGGCGCATCGGCGGCGTGATCGTGATCATCTTCGGGTTGGCAACATTGGAAATGATCCGCGTCCCCTGGTTCTTCGCGGACACGCGCGCCCAATACACCCCGCGCGGCACGTACGCGAGTTCGGGTCTGATGGGCGTTTTCTTCGCGGCGGGCTGGAGTCCGTGCATCGGTGCGACGCTCGGCGCGATTCTGACGATGGGACTCAGCCAGCAAACCGTCGGCCAGGCGATGTGGCTGGCTTCGGGCTATTCGCTTGGGCTGGGGATCCCGTTCCTCGCCATGGCCTTGGGGCTGGAACGCGCTTCGGGCTGGGTCAAGCGCATGAAGCCGTATCAGAAATATTTTCGGGTCGCGAGCGGGGTGTTTATCATTGCCATTGGCGTATTATTGCTCACCAACACAATGAGCCTGATCGCCATCTGGGCATTCAAGAATGGCTATTACATTGAATCCTTCGCCGCCTACGCCGCCGCGCCAACCTATCTCACAGCAATCCTTGCAGGCTTGCTATCCTTCCTTTCGCCCTGCGTCCTTCCGCTCGTGCCTGCGTATCTTGGGTATTTGAGCGGACACACTTTACAAAGGTCATAAACGATGAAAAAGCTTATTCTCTTTATACTGGTTGTTTTTGTGCTGGCAGGCTGTCAATCCAAACCTGTCACCGGTGAAACTGTCGCAACGACCGGAGGTTCCTACAAAAACGTTACTCCCAACGAATTGAACGCGATGTTGAAGAACAAGGACTTTGTATTCGTCAACGTTCACATCCCATTTGCAGGGAATATCGCCGGCACAGATTTGTCCATTGCCTACGACCAGGTCGCCGACCCCGCCAATCTCGCGCAACTGCCCGCGGATAAAAACGCCAGGATCATTTTGTACTGCCGCAGCGGACGTATGAGTCAAATTGCCGCGGAAGAACTGGTGAAATTAGGTTACACCAACCTTTGGAATCTCGCGGGCGGCATGGTGGATTGGGAAGGGGCGGGGTACGAACTCGAAAAATAAGGAGAAACTGTGATAGAACAACCAGAACAACAAGACGAAGAAACAAGCGCAGACAGCGAAGTTCTTTCAGCGAACAAACGGATCAGGCAAATTGCATGGATGGGCATTGCCATCATCGTTACATTCCTGGTTGGCTTCGGAAGCGGCTATCTCAAATGGGGACAGGATGAAACGGCCCAGGCAAAACAACAGAAAGAACTGACCCAACTTTACGAACAGGTCAACCCCAAAAACGGCTATGCTCTGCCCGTTTCCTATGGAGACCTTGGTCCGCAATTGATCGAGGCGGGCGTTATCGATCGCGATGCCTTTCAGGGCGTAATGACGGCGAGTGGAGAGCCTATCACCAGCCAGCAGATGGGCATATTGACGAAGAGTGGTAATGAGGAAATTGTCATCACAGCCGAAAACGCTCACTTCCTCCTCAACTTTTTCTGGGCGGTTGGATTGGCCAACAGGAATTCGATCCTCACCGAAGGGCCGATGGTTCAATACAGCAACGGCCAGATCGAGAGTTTCGCGTCCACTGGCGGGTGGACTCTTGCAACAAAGCCCGTTACTGAGATATATGCCAGCATGGACTTGATCTCACTTACGCCTGAACAACAGGCGCGTGTGGAACAAGTGGCTTCCGCAGTCTATCGTCCGTGCTGCAACAACCACACCCTTTTTCCCGACTGCAACCATGGCATGGCTATGCTCGGCCTGCTGGAATTGATGGCTTCGCAGGACGCCAGCGTGGATGAGATGTTCAATGCCGCCAAATACGTCAACGCCTTCTGGTTTCCGCAACAGACTCTGGAGACAGCGGTTTATCTCAAGGTAAACCAGAATATTGATTTCGCCGACGCTGACCCGCGACGAGTGGTGGGAAAGGATTTATCCTCAGCCTCCGGCGCCAGCATGGTACGCCAATCGCTTCAATCCAGCGGCCTGTTGAAACAGACTCCAAGTCAGGGCGGCAGTTGCGCCAATTGATGAAGGATGTCAGCCGAGGCGCTCAACGAAGATATAACGCGCGGAGGCAAACCCCAATGTCACCGCTTGTCCCTGTATTTCCAGTGTGACTGTCTGATTGAACGGCAAAATTTCCAGGACGATAGCCTGCGCATTCAGCATAATCCCTTTGCCTTCCAGAAAAGCCATCAACGCGGAATTCTGCTCTGCAAGTTCATGGATACGTTTAATGACCACCTTTTGATTTGGCGACGTTTCTGTGAGAGGGATCCAGGAAGCCACCGCCTCCTCGCACCCGGGGAATGGATTTCCATGCGGACAGGTCTGGGGATGCCCCAGTTCCTCGAACAGCGCCGTTTCCACTTCCGCGGATATGGCGTGTTCGAGATTGTGGGCTTCCCCATGCAGTTTCGACCACGGCAACATGCGCGCCATCATCCATTCCGTCAGCATGTGGCGGCGCGTAACGGTGCGCGCCGATTCCCTGCCTGTTTTGGTCAAGCGTGTGCCTTTTTTATCCATGACGATCAAACCGTCACGGGACATGCGCTTGAGCGTATTGGTCACCGTGGGAGGTGTGACGCCTAAGAGTTCCGCGAGATGCACCCCGACTACCGGTTCGTTATCCCGTTCGAGCACATACATGAGGGAAAGATAATCTTCGATTGTCGTGCTGAGTTTGTCCATCGCATCACCCAAAATTTATGATTATTGTCATCCAAGAATCCATACCTTTTTCATTATACTAACTTTTTAAATTAGCATATACTAATAACTGTCGGAATTCTTCAAATACAAATCCATTATACAGTTTAGTTCAAATCCAGGAGAAACTCGACAAGGATAAAACATGGATAATACGAACCACTTCTCCCTTACAGAACTTGCGGCGGGCGACCACGCGACGGTCATGGCTTTCACCTTCGGGCGCGGGGTGGTCACCCGCCTGGCTTCGCTGGGTTTTACTCCCGGCGCCCTCGTGAGCATGATCCAAAACTACGGACGCGGCCCCTTGATCGTGAGTGTGCGCGGCGCGCAAGTGGCGCTTGGCCGTGGCGAGGCGGCCAAGATCATGGTCGAGCGGAGATTGGAATGAGCGATTGTCACTCCACCTCGGTTGCATCGCAACCGGTGATCGTCCGGGATAAGATGCCGCTGGTCGCGCTGGCTGGCCAGCCAAATGTGGGGAAGTCCACCCTGTTTAATTTATTGACCGGTTTGAATCAACACGTCGGCAACTGGCCGGGCAAAACAGTCGAACGCCGCGAGGGGAGATTTGTCATTGAGGGACGTGAGGTTGGTATTGTGGACCTTCCAGGCACCTACAGCCTGACAGCCAACTCGCCGGAGGAAGTCATTGCCCGTGAGTTTATCCTGCGCGAACAACCCGATGTAGTGATCGCGATTGTAGACGCCGCAAACCTGGAGCGCAGTCTCTATCTGGTAGCCGAACTGATCGCCCTGTCCATCCCACTCGCAGTGATCTTGAACATGATGGATGTCGCCAGCCAGGAAGGTCTGCGCATCGAACCTGACGTTTTGGAAGCCGCGTTGGGCGTGCCTGTCATTTCGATGACCGCCACACGCGCTCGCGGAATACAGGATCTATACCGCGTCATCCAGGAAACGATGGATGGACATCGCGCTCTCACGCCTCGCCTGCCGGAAATCCGCGCTGACCATCGCGTTGTGCTGGATGAAATCTCGCATCACATCGCGGGCTACGTTCCCACTCCCTACCCTGAAAACTGGATTGCCCTCAAACTGCTGGAAGGCGATACGGAGATCACGCGTACGATGCAGACCGCCCTGCCTGCCGAAAAGTGGGAAGCGGTCTACGCTCTCCTGCGCCAGCACGATGACGCCCTCCTGGCAATCGCCTCTGGACGATACGAATGGATCGGACGCATGGTGCGAGCCGCGGTTGCGCATCCCAGAGTGGGACAGATCTCCATCACCAATCGCCTTGACCGCTGGGCGGCGCATCCGTTTTGGGGATTGGTCATCCTTGCGGGAATCCTGGGGCTTGTATTCTGGTTGACATTTACGATTGGCTCCCCAGTCCAGGGCTGGTTGAGCGCGCAAGTGGTCGGCGGCCTTTCTGGTTTGATGTCCCAGGCGCTGGCTGGCGCGCCGTTCTGGCTCAGGAGTCTGTTCGTGGATGGTGTGTTAGGCGGGTTGGGGGCGGTGCTAACTTTCCTGCCGATCATGGTCATCTTCTTCGCTGTTTTTGGGTTGCTTGAAGATACGGGCTACATGGCGCGCGCCGCCTTCGTCATGGACAACGTGATGCACTTGATGGGCTTGCACGGAAAATCATTCCTTCCGCTATTTTTGGGTTTTGGTTGTAATGTGCCGTCCATCATGGGCACTCGAGTGATTGATTCGAAGCCTGCCCGCTTTTTGACGATCCTGGTTGCGCCATTGGTTCCATGCACCGCTCGTATGGCGGTCGTGGCTTTTTTGGCTCCAGCATTCTTTGGGTCGAAGGCGCTCTTCGTTTCCTGGGGATTGGTCTTGCTCTCGATGATCGCCCTGGTGGTAAGCGGCGCCCTATTGAACAGGTTCGTCTTTAGAGGACAACGCTCATCTTTCATCATGGAAATGCCGCTTTATCATATCCCCAACAGGCGCACCATCGGCTTGCTCGTTTGGCAACGCTCGATATCATTTCTCAAGAAGGCAGGCACGAACATTCTGGCGATGGCCCTGGTCATTTGGGCGCTTTCCGTGCTTCCCAACGGCAACTTGAATGACAGTTATCTCGTTCAATTTGGGAAATGGGTCGAACCCGTTGGCCGCTGGATGGGCATGGATTGGCGTTTGACCGTGGCGCTGATCACCAGTTTTCCCGCCAAAGAAAACGCGATTGCCACACTAGGCGTGCTCTTTGGAAGCAGTCCAAATGTCGGCCTGACGCAAACACTGACCTCCACTTTTTCGACCGCAACCGCGCTCTCGTTCCTGGTTGTGACCATGCTCTTCATCCCCTGCATGGCGACTGTCGCAGTGATCCGCCAGGAAACGGACTCGTGGGCTTGGACCCTGCTCAACATTGCCTTGCTGTTGGTCATCTCCATTGCCGCGGGCGCAGGCGTGTACCATCTCGCGCTGGCTGTGGGGTTATAGCCATGCTCGAAAAACTCCTTCAAGAAATCCGCGCAGGCGGCACGTTGGAAACCAGGGCATTGGCGGATCGTTTAGGCGCGTCGCCTCAACTCATCGAAGCCATGCTCGAACATCTACAGCGGAGCGGCTTGATC
>Ga0210027_1004114_pt1 | contig 11349 bp, 12 predicted proteins | sample CryGeymeta201510_FD_183978 | JGI IMG/M metagenome (GOLD analysis project Ga0210027, IMG submission 183978) | Groundwater microbial communities from Crystal Geyser aquifers in Utah, USA - Crystal Geyser metaG 2015-10 (SPAdes) (version 2) | ecosystem: Environmental > Aquatic > Deep subsurface >...
CGGTAGTGGCATTGCTGGGCGTTATTGAATCAAATCTTGATGCTGGAGCGATTTCACCCTCTGGGGCGCGGGGTTTATTTCAAGACATGGGCGGTTTGCAAGGCGCCTTTGGTGACCCAGATGGAATTGATAATCTAGCAGTCGATGATTTGTTGCCCCAAATAACTAATACCGAATACAACCGCATTATTAATAACTTAAAAAATGGGGTTTCAATGGATCGTGGGACTTTACTCGAATTTTTAAAAGACCAACGCGACGCCAATACCGACTTTTGGCAGGAGTTCTTAACCGAACAAAGAACTTTGATTACCTCGATTGAAACCTCTCCAGATATTGCTTTTCACTATATAGAAAGTTTGCAAGACCGAGCCTTAGCGACGCTCCATTTATCCGACCCAGCCCAATCGCTTAACTTTGCCATCATGAGTTACAATTTGGGCATGGGTCACTTGCACACGCTGCGACGTATCATGAACCAAAATGGAGTTTCGAGCTTTAACACCGATACCGTTTTAAGATTTATTGATAGAGAAGATTTCCACCAAATTTTGCGCAACAACAATTTGGGTGATTTACATAATAACTATGAAGAAGCCCAGCAGTATTTAGCGCGCTACATTGCCTTGGATGAAATTGTGCGACACAATAATTCTAAAGCTTTGGATTCCACATTAGGATAACCACCGCCAATAAAATTACTAATGCGGCGGCGTATTGAAGGCTACTAATGCGCTCGCCAAAAACATAATAACCGGCGATTAAGCTTAAAGTTATGGCGAGTGAAGGCATGACGAGTAAGGCCATGGTGAGCGAGTCTTCTTTGATAGCCAAAAACATTAAGGCCCCGCCTGCAGAATAAAGAATAAGTCCCACAATAAAATAAGATAATTTGTCGTTCAGGGCCCAATACTTTCCCAGTATATCACCGCCAGTATAAAGGAGCGCCCCCATAACCGAATAAATGAGAAACATTACTGTACGATTGAGTCGGCGATGCTCCACAAAGTGTCTCTGAACTCAACGGGGCCAGTAATTTCAAAGACCGTGCTTTCATCACGCTTTTTAATGAGTGTTACCCCATTACCGGTAATAAGTTCGGTTGTACCGTTGGCTGGCTGATTTTTGGAAAGCACTTTCACCCAAAGTTTTACGTCACTTGGCGTTTCCACGGGATTATTAGCGACACCAACACTGGCAATTGAACCCTCAATATCTCGAAAGCTTCTAAACCAATTTCCGTAAGGCACTTTTAAGCTAAAGCCCAAATCACTTTCATAACTGTACGCTCGGTCATCAATTAAATTTGTGTAATCTGTGTTTTGTACCACGGTTGGAGCTGGATCGACCCAATCAGTAGAATTAATTGGCATTTGATCAACTTCCGTTGAATCAAGCTCATTTTCTTCATCATCCTTACCCGAAAGCAGACCACTAATTAAACCTTTCGCTTTATCAACCGCTGATTCTTCATCTTCAGCCGCAATTTCGGCCTCTTCATTCTCTAGAGCTTCTGCTTCCGCTTCTAAAGCTTTTGCTTCTGCAAGTCTTTGGCTTTCTGCATCGGCTTTAGCTTTTTGTTCGGCTATTACCACTGCTTGCACGGCTTCCTCACCTTCTACAAAAGATTGCAATACATCAAAAACCGCTTTTTTGGTTTCAAAATCATCAAAGAAGTAAGTCGCAGTAAAGAGGTATTTTTTATTATCAATATTTGAATAAAGCGTAATAATTTCTCGTTCTTTACCGTTATCATCTGTTTCCGTTTTTTTAAATCCAGTAAAACCATTCATGGCAATATTGGTTTCAATTTCTCCAGACTCAGGCGAATAATCTTCTACCGAAAAAGTTAAGAATACTCGACGAGCTGGATCTTCTTTATTCAGGAAATACGCCACTCCATTTGGTGCTAAGCTATAGTCCCAATTATTAGGAAGCTGCATGGTAAAGCGCTTAGTGGTAAATCTTTGTGGGCCATCATCTTCTTCTGCCATATCGGCTAAAGATGAAACTTTAATACTTTCGACCCAAAATATTTGTCGCATTTTTTCATTTCGCCAAATCCCTTGTAGCATAACGTCTTGCCCTTCAAATTCAGCCAGTTGAACTAAGTCTGAAGCCAGGTAACCGACTAATTTGCCATCACGCTCTAAACGGTGCGTTGCCCGCGTAGAAACCGAAACTGAAAAAGGAAATAACTTCCCTTCTATGGTTTCTAAGTTTTCTTCTGGCAGTCGCTCAAACGGATCTTCTTGCTCGGGCAGCACACATGCCGTGAGTGTTAGCAGCGCGGCAACAAGACCGAATAGAAAGGTTTTTTTCATGAGTTGATTTTATGTTGATCCATTGATCATTATTAAAATTCTTACTTAAAAATCAAATAAGAACAAATATTTTGAACATTATAAAATTTCTATTTGGTTTAACGATCGAGCCTTTTTAAACGTGACTGAGCTCATTAAAATTCTAAGCTATTTTTGAATTCCTCACTCATTTTTTGGTAGTTCCCTTTCTTCTCATCATCCATTTTATTTGCCATCGCCACCATCATGCTCCAACGGTGATTTTGTTTTAGTTCCTCTGAATTTTTTAAAATCCAATTCCAGTACAGCGCGTCCCAAATATCGGCCCACCCACCCGTTTGGTAATGGCTCATTTTTTTAATGTAGTTTGAGCCGGAGAAATAAGGTTTAGTGGTTATCAGTCCCCCATCGGCATTTTGGCTCATCGCATACACGTTCGGAACCATTACCCAATCATAACTGTCGATAAACATTTCCATAAACCACGTGTAGATTTCATCGGGATCAATTTCACACAAAAACATAAAGCCCCCCAAAACCATTAAGCGCTCAATGTGATGACAATAACCCGTTTCTAAAATTCTTTTAATCGTATCATCGATTGGGGTTATCCCGGTTTCAGCGGTATAAAAAGCCGTTGGCATTTTGTTGCGGTGCTGCCAATGGTTTGTGGTTCTCATTTTTACCCCAAAGGTTTCATAGCTCAGGCGCATAAATTCTCGCCAGCCAATAATTTGGCGGATAAACCCTTCAACACTGGCAATAGGAACATTATGCATTTCAGCGTATTCCAAAGCTTCATTCACCACTTGCTCTGGCGTTAAAAGCCCAATGTTAAGCATTGGGGTCAGTACACTGTGGTACAACCAATTCTGCCCTTCTTCGATAGCGTCTTCATAAGGGCCAAATTCCTTGAACCGTTCACTCAAAAATAATTGCAGCCAACTTTCGGCTTGTTCGTGATTAATTGGATAGAGAAAGGTTTCCAGCGAACCAGGATTATTTTTATAGTGTTTTTCAACATATTTTTTAGCTTCACTAACGGCTTCCGTTTCTGGGGGAAATGACAACAAAGGTAAATCGTTAATTTTGGTCTTTGGTAGTTTTTTTCGATTCTCTTCATCAAAACTCCATTGCCCGCCCTGTGGTTCAGCCTCATTCATTAAAATTTTTAGTCTTTCTCTCTGCTGTTTATAAAATTCAGCCATTAATAACTTCTTCTTTCCTATCTGATAATCGTGGTTAACTTCAGATGAATTTAAAAACAAGGGAGACTCCAACCAGTTAATTTCCATGTTATGCACAGAAGCGAGCCTTTTGAGCCTTTTTTCTAATATAAAATCAGTTACTTCACAGACACTTATGACTTTGTAAGATTCAATTTCAAGCTGTTCAAATATTTTACTCAACTTTGATTTTTCTTCAGCCATTTCAAAGTAATGCACATTTTTTCCACTTTTGGTTAACTCATCCTTGTAAGAATGAAGACTTGCGCGGTGCAAAACTAACTTTTGTTTATGAAATTTTAGAGGATATTTTTGGTCACCAAAAAACAATGAATCTTCTATTAAACAGATTAAATCAGGCTTTGAAGCTAAACCTGGGTGAGTTTTAAACAATTGATGTGGAAAAATAAATAAAGCTGTTTTCATGGATTTAGATTTTACGATACTATGAGTTTCCTGACCATGAATCCTCCTAATTTTTACACCGATTACGAAACTATTCTAAAACGGATTCGAGCTATCGACCCAATTAAATATGCCAAAACGAGAAACTTTGTTAACGGTGAAGTGTCGTACCTAAGCCCTTATGTGACGCACGGCATTATTTCAACGAAAACGATTGCCGAAATTGTGCTTGAAAAATACAGCGTCAAAGAGTCCGAAAAACTTCTGGCAGAACTGGGCTGGCGAGAATTTTTTCATCGAGTTTGGCAGGCTGAAGGCGATAAAATTTTTAACGATTTACGATACGATCAAGCTCAAGTTACTTCAGGTATTACACCAAACGCTATTATTGAAGCCCAAACCCAAATTAAGGCACTTGACCATAATATTTCACGCCTAAAAGAAACGGGATATATGCACAATCACGCTCGCATGTGGACGGCTAGTGTGAGCGGCAACGTGGCCAAAACCCACTGGTATCAACCCGCTCGGTGGATGTATTACCATTTACTCGATGGTGATTTAGCCAGCAATACGCTCAGTTGGCAGTGGATTGTGGGTAGTTTTAGCCATAAAAAATACTACACGAACCAAGAAAACTTGAACAAATATAGTGATCAAAAAGAGCGGCAAACTTGGCTCGATGTGCCTTACGAAGCTTTTGAAGCTATGAGTATTCCAGCGGTACTAGAACCAAGAACCGAACTAAAACTTGAAAACGAGTTTCCAGTTTCTACCGCAAGCCCGATAGAAGAAGCCGATAAAACCATCCTGCTATATTCTATTTGGAATTTAGACCCACTTTGGCGCCAAGACGAAGAGGGACTTCGATTACTTTGGATTGAACCAGAGATGCATAAAGATTTTGCCCTCAGCCCAAAAAGATGGAAATTCATCACTCATTGGGCCTCTCAAATAGAAGGTTTAAAAATTTTTGTCGGCACAAAGGATCATCTTTTCAAAATAAACGCCTCAGAATTAAAGATTTTTACTCGCGAATACCCGGCAACTCAATCCTGGCCTGGAAAAAGAGACTCTCGGTATTGGTTATATCCAGAAACAAGTGGTTATTACAAAAACTTTTTCAGCTATTGGAAAGACGCTCACAAAGAAATTGAAGGTTTAAAAAAATTACATCAACCTCACAAAAGTTCATGAATCTGAAAGCCCAAACAAAAATCTGCCTGGTTTGTCACAGACCTTTTAACAATCGAAAAAAATGGGAGAGCCGTGGTCTTTGGCCAGAGATAAAATACTGTTCTGAAAAATGTCGCCAACAAACAAAACATGAAAAAACTTAAAGAAAAACACGTCGAGCGTTTGATTAAAGGCAAAAAATCCGGAGTTCATCTAGGTTCTCGGCAAGTGCCACATCACTTGTATGCTTATGAACAGAAACAATTTGACTTAGCCATTAAATACGGGTTTTTAAGTCTCAAAGAAAAACACCGGGTAAACCTGCTAAATGTGTGGGAAAAATATTGCGCCGCGCAAGAACGGCCCATGCTTGTTTTAAAAAAATATCAAAACGGGAAAGCTGAAGTATGGATTGATTATGAGATTCTAAATTTTGATGGCGCCACCCAAGCTCGAAATAAAATTTCAGAAATAACTTAAATATTTTTTTCAATAATTACCGACTCGGCTTCAAGTTCAACATCAAGTACAGTTCGGCCAACTTCTGATATTTTTTGCGTCCACCATAAAGACATGGAGGCCAATACAAACACTGAAATAAAGACCACACTTACCGAAGTGATGTAGTACAAAAGCAAGGTTACAATTGCAAAAGTAAACAAATAAACCCCTTGGGCCAAAAAGACTCTAATATGGGCCCGCTCAAGGGTGTTTCCGGCGTGAATCCATTTATAAAATTGCATATCATAGGGCACCTTCATAGTTTGATCATTCACTTTATTTAAGCTGTCGATTATCCCAATGGTGATAGGCTCCCACCAAACACCACGAATCAAATTTAGGGCTATAGAACGATAGGCGCCTTGTCTTAAAGTCGTCTCAGGACCTTTTTTCCCACTATCCATTCTTTTACCTATCCAGAACGCGACCGCCATCGCCACCCCAGAAGAAATTCCGGCGACTAAACCGATACTTGTCATATTTGTCAGCACGATGATTAAGAAAAGCGGCCAAGCCACAAACATCACGCCATCAAAAAACACACGCCCAAACTCGGCTTGTAAAAGCGATTTTGGGGTTTCTTTTTTCAAATCTAAAATAAATTTTTGCGGCGAATACGGAAAATTAAATTTTTCATCTGGCGTTATCATAAGCACCCCAGCGGCCAGTAAAAAGAAACCTAAACCAATATACGTGGTATAAACAAAACCAAATTGGTCGGTAATAATACCGCCCATTATAGGCGCTAATATGGTGCCCACCATAATTGCAATCTGCAGGTAAGCCAAAGATTGCCCGCGACTTTGTTTGTTTAGATGATGCGACAAAAAAATGTCATAAGCCATATTTGAAGTAGCCCCAAACAGGCCTCTTATAAAAAACAAAGGCAATAAATAAAGCATCGTTTGACCAAAGTTTTCACTTAAAAGTAAGGGCAATAGTAACCAAAACACAAATAAGGCTATGGCTCGAGAAGCTATAGAATGTTTAACTCCAATTAGCTTGATAATCGGCCCGACTAAGGGCACAGGCAGTACCCAAAAAATTTGCCCAATCAAAAAATACGCGGCGATTTGCCACAGTTCATAGCTTAAATTGACATACATATGGTAAGCCAAACTGAGCACCACTAAGTTACGACCTAAGTAAAAGAAAAGTTGGAACAAACCCACTTCTAACATCTCTTTATCAAACTTAAGTTGAAACAGGTTATGAAAATCTGCGTTTATCGCTCGGTGAGTCATGGTTTAGATAAAGTAACACCAAGCTGTATAACCAAGTGAAGTAAGTAAAATAGTCAGCTTTAAACCGTCTTGTTTAACCGTTTTAACGAGTAACGAAGTCAGCAAACCACTGAGGCGGAAAAAAGAAGTTTTTTCGATAAAGTGCAAAGCCTGCATGATTTTTTTTAGTCCTTTTTCAAGACCTTCATTAACTTTGAAAAGTAGTTTAACCAGTGGCTTTTTAGCTATCGCCTTAACTTTCTTCATCAGCTTAGTGTAACAAGCTCTCTGAGCGCGTTCGGCTTTTGCCAGCAAGATATTTCCCGCTTGAGAAAACGTAAGTGATTTGGTTAGAGTAAAAGTCATTTTTTAGCGATTAAATTTGAAATTGGGCCAACGTTTAAGCCAGCCAGTAACAGTAATTCATTTTTTTGATTCATAAAAGCCAGCTGCGCTTGTTGATCCGCGGCTTGCTGCTCGTTTTCCGCGACTAGTAATTCATTTAGAAGTTCTCGAGTTTTTGGTCCCACGCTGCCCGCTCCAGCTGAAGTTGCCGTTTCAATTAGGCCTTCGGCCAGTTGAAATTCAATCAAAGCTTCTTTAGTTAGATTTCCAAAATAGCCCGTTGGTTGATGATCGAGTAGTTCGCGTTGCACTAAAATCTCTTGCAGTTTTAGAACCGACTCGTCACGTTTTCCTTTAGATAAATTATCTTCAAAATTAAAGTCACTCCATCTTTCAATTAACGCCTTTTGCGTTTCGTATTTATTTAGAGCGGCACTTAAAGCGGCTTGAGTTTTGGGTCCAAAACCACCCGCTCCGGCTTCGGTTTCTGAATCAATCACTAAGTTAGTTAATTGAAAGTTTAAAACCGCTTGTTCAAGTTCAGCCTCAAATTTTCCGTTAATGGTTCCAATGTAAAAACCTAAGGTTTGCAGGGCTTTTTGAAGTTCTTCAACTTCTTTGCCTTGAGACCCTTTATAGAGTTTCTCTACAAACTGTTTTGCCGCTGGAATGTTAAGTAACCGAGCAATTGGAGTTACCGCCTTAAAGTTTACCGCTATATCAATACCGGCCGCTTCAGAAGGTTCGTATAAAGTTCCTTGCGTATGCCAAAGACCAAGATCTAAGGCTCTAGCGAGACCTTCATCTCCGTATCCCATCCATAAATCTAAACGATCATGCCGAGCAATATTTCGACCGCCCGCTTCAACGATAGCCCCTCCACGATCATGCACCGAACCACAACCAAAATCTGGTAAACAAACCACCGTTCCAAAAGCATATGAAGACGGGGCCGCAATCATTCCTGGGAAAACAGGGGTGCCATCCGCTCCTTGAATACCGTGACCATTAAGTCTTTTCTCGGCTTCGTAACTACCCGTTACATAATAATCTTGGTTTGGAAGTGGTGAATAATAACCCGTAACGGTAAACTCACGAGCTTCGCCAGTGGCTGCTTGAGCATTTAATCCAACCACCGTTTGGGCCGCTAGAGCTATTGCCAGACTGAGTATTCGTTTCATTTAGAGTGAATAAATCAGGCTATTGTAGTACTTTTAAAAAGACTTAGCAATCCACATTGATCGACAAGTCATAAGGAAAGACGTTTTTTAATAATTTATTAATCGTCTTCATTTTCGGATTTTTGCGCCGCTAAATTAAGTTTACGGTGCTCTATTTCCGTTTCGTTTAGGGGAAATTTTTTTTACCAAAAGACCCAACAGTGACTAGCGATTAATAGAGCGAATAAATAATTATTTATCTTTTTTAATTTTAAAAAAATATGTCAATAGACCTTTGCCAGACTTTTCTGTACAAAAAAATTGACCACAGATAGAACACAAATTATATTCAGTTTTGATGATGAACTTGGCGCTCTTTTCTTCCACGTTTTACCAACCAAACAAGAAATCAATGCGCCTCTTTCTTCTCACCTGCTTATTAGGACTCTTAGGCCTTTCTCAAACGAGTTTGGCTTTTACTGATGTATCACCTGATGATAGTAGTTACGCTATTTTTGCGCATTTAAACGATGTAAACATAATGAACAGCCGTAACGGGGCTTTTCAACCAGACCTTATGGTTACCCGCGCCGAAGCGTTAACCGTTTCTTTAAGAGCCGGTGGAATTAGCGTTCCAGCTAACTTTGACGGAACCATGCATTTTGCCGATGTAGATCCAAATCAATGGTATGCACCTGTGGTTAATCGAGCCGTTGAAACAAAAGTTTTAAGTGTTAATGCGACAAATTTTAGACCTGACGAATTGGTTGATAAAGCTGAATTTTTAACCATGCTTTTCCGAGCCAGCCAAGTAAATCTGACCCCTTTTTATTCGGCTAGAAACGTGGCCAATGATATTCCAAATGACAGCTGGATGCAGCCCTATTTTGCTTACGCCAAACGATACCAAATCGCCCACTTACCAGCAGATGGTTATTACTTACCCAGTAAAAATTTAACGCGACGTGAAGTGGCGTTAATGACCTACCGACAATTAAGAGTTTTTCACGGGAGCACCGAAACAAAATTGCTGGTTGAACTCCAAGGTTCTATTCAACAGTTTCTTGAGTTAATTAGACATGGGAATACGGCTGAAGCGGAGTTTCAAGTTCACAGCATTATGTCTTTGAATGATAAAATCATGAGAAGTCACAACAACGAAGATGCTGTCGCGGCTATGTCGATTTCGAGATCCATGGAACATTTAAGTGATAGTCTGCGATACTTTAAATACGGTAAAAACCTACGAGGCATTTCTGAATTACACCTCGCCCTAAAACAAGCCGAACGTGCCGAAACAAAATCAGTCAATATGGCGCCTTTTGCAAATGAGTTAGCTCAAATTATTGGTGAAAGTCTGCAAGCCTACACTGAACCGAGCTTGGGAACTTTCACCCTCAATCAGTAAAATTTGACTTAAAAACACTTTAACCTAAGTTAGATACACAGATGCAAAATTTGTTTTTAGTTCCCGCTCCCCGTCGCCCGCTTAATTAGCGAGTGATTTTTGCGTATTAACTAAAAACAGAAATTAACTTCACTCGCTCTAAATAAATATAGATCGGGGTTTTTTATGTAAACATTATGGAAAAAGAAAGAATCGGTACCGTCGTTAAAGTAGGCTCATCATCGCTTTACTGCCCTGAGACTTATCAACCTTATCTTGAAAGTTTTGGCAGAATGGCCGCACAGCTAAGACAAGTTGGAAATAGTAGCCTTATTTCTTCAGGAGCCTACCTAGCCGGTAAAAAATTAGACCCAGAAGAAAATGATACGGGCTATTTGACTAGTATTGGATGGAAACAATTACTCGATCAGTGGGAGTCGGCTTTTGGTGAACCAATGCCTTCTGTTCTAGCCGAAGAAATACATTTTCATCAAGCCGTATCCGATAACGGTGACTATCAACCCGCTCGATTTCAACATATAGTAAAAACATTTGTAAAAGCCTGGGAAAAAAAGAAAACACTCATCACCAATCAGAATGATCCTGTTTCAAAAGTTGGTTTAGCGCCTGAAATTTTAGATTTTGAAGAAGGCCTGCCTAGCTTTCACGGCGACAATGATCTTTACGCATCAGAAATCACTAGGGCTCTTTTAAAGCAGAAAACCTTAGATAGAGTCAACTTTATAATTTTATCTGGTGGATTAAACGGTATTACCGATGAACAAGGAAAAACAATTCCAGAAGTGTCAGTCCGAACAATTAATGAAATGATGCAAAATCCTGGTGCAGCGAGCCGTGAAGGCGCCAATGGATTCCGAACAAAAGGCACGGCGCTATTAAGAGCCCATGAAGCTGGCGCAGAAGCTTACTTAGGCTCAAGCCAATCAAAGAGTTGTATTCTGGAGGCCGCTGGCCTGAAAACACAAACGCAAGTCACCAAAGTTATTTCTAACCTCACAGAAGTTTAAGCTATGATTTACTCTAAATATTTCCTTCACGCTCGTCGTCGCCGCTACCGTCGGAGGTGATTTTTTGTACAATTTTTTTATTCATAAATCACTTCTATACCTCTGTACTAGAAGTGATTTTTTTAATGCAAAACCATGAAAATTTTTAATGCCGGCGACACCCTTTCACTTTATGGCGAAACCGTAGCTATAAGCAAAGTAGAACAGCTTGTAGATACACAGCTTATTTATTGGCACAGCCAAAACAGTCCCCTGTGTGGGCTAAAAATCCTCACAGAAAAATCCGAAAAAAACATAACCTTTAATTTAAAATGAAAATATCTGAATCACTCGCTGACCACATGGCGGATGCTATAGCGCCCCTTTCGGGGGAAGGCATTTTGATGCCCAAAACTGCCGCCGAGATTTTTGCCAATCAAGATCAATGGTTTCCAAAATTTGGTCCTGATGGAAAGTTACTTGGTTTTTTTGAATTCAGAACTCATCAAGACACGGCTCTCGCTGAAATGGGCAGCGTGCTAGTTTTAAAGCCAAGGATGGGCGTAGGGCAATGCTTACTGCAAATTTTTAACACTCAGCGTGATATTCAAACTGC
>Ga0210027_1004163_pt1 | contig 11232 bp, 8 predicted proteins | sample CryGeymeta201510_FD_183978 | JGI IMG/M metagenome (GOLD analysis project Ga0210027, IMG submission 183978) | Groundwater microbial communities from Crystal Geyser aquifers in Utah, USA - Crystal Geyser metaG 2015-10 (SPAdes) (version 2) | ecosystem: Environmental > Aquatic > Deep subsurface >...
CGGTTCGCGCACATATCTAATCCTGCTACAAAACTCGGATGAGATACGTGCTACAGGCGGATTCATCAGCTCCGTTGGCCGCGTCGAAATAAGCCATGGACAACTAAAATCCATGAAAGTTCAGGACAGTTATGCGATAGATGACTTTACGAAGGAATATCCCAACCCTCCCCAACCGCTGCTGGATTATATGGGCTCTGAACAATGGGTTTTTCGCGACGCAAACTGGTCGCCGGATTTTCCTGCAACCGCTCTCGACACGATCCACCTTTACCAGATTTCGCGACCCGAGCAAGTGGACGGCGTCATTGGCCTGACCTCGAAGGGGGTTGAAATGCTCATCGCCAGCTTGGGACCTATTAACGTGCCAGAGTTGCCCGAGCCTGTTACGGCTGCCAATTTCAGCAAGATTCTTCAAGAAACGTGGAATCCGTCGCAGGATATCAGTCATTCGTCGGATTGGTGGTCATGGTATTCCACGCGTAAACAATTCATTGGCATAATCATGCGCGCAGCAATAGATAAACTCCTTACTGGCGATGTACATTGGACACAGTTAGGTCAGGGAGTGATTGAAGCGTTCAGCCAGCGCCAACTCATGATCTACACGATCCCAGAAGCAGTTGAGCTGAAGCAAATGCAATGGGATGGCGCACTACGTTCGAGCACGGGTGACTATTTGATGATAGTGAATGCCAACGTGGGCTTTAACAAAGTGAACGTCCTCGTTAGCGAGAGCTTGAATTACCAGGTCACGCTTCTACCTGATGGGACGGGACGTGCGGTCGTGGGGCTGAACTACGCGCATCAGGGCACGAGAACGGATATTCTTTGCACGCAGGTTATTCCTTTTGACCAGAATATCACCTATGATAAATTGATTCATACGTGTTACTACGATTACCTGCGCCTGATCGTGCCGCGCGGCAGTCGGCTGAATAACGCAACCGCCCATCCGGTGCCAGGTAATTACCTGCTAAGTGGTGTAGCTGCTGATGGTAAAGCGAAGACTTTGCAGGATGATCTTGATGACCGGACAATGTTTGGTCAGTTCTTCCTCGTCGAGTATGGAAAGCAATTACAAACCCGTTTCGAATACAATTTGCCTGTGGTTGTGACTGACGCTGCTGGGCAAAAACGGTATGCGCTGCTATTGCAAAAACAGTCAGGCACCGATGCGATGCCAGTTAAGGTGAAGTTGACCTTACCGGCTCGGGCGCGGCTGGTTTCAGCCAGTCCCAGCCCCACCGTCCAGTCCGGCGCTGTACTCGAATTTGACCTGCGGTTGGATGTGGATCAGCAGATTGAAGTAGTCTATGCGCTCGCCCCGTGACCTGAGAACCTGGCTTCCGATCGCGACGTTCGTGAGTGGGCTTTCTCTTCCCCTGCTCGTCTACTATCTAACCCTGGCGCCCGACCTGACCTGGGCACATGGCGGCGACGGCGGCGATCTCATCGTTGCAGCCTATACTTTGGGTATAAGCCATCCGCCGGGCTATCCGGCGTACACCTTACTCGCGCATCTCTTCACGCTCCTCCCCTGGGGGAGCGTTGCATTTCGAGTCAATCTACTCTCGGCAATGGGTGCGGCGGTGGCGGCTGGCAGCGTTGCGCTCGCCGTCTCAGCGCTGTCCGCGCGGGAACGCAAGTGGGATGTTTTGCTCGGCGCAGTGGTGGCTGCCTGGGGACTTGCGTTCATGCCCTTGTTGTGGAGGCAGGCCGTCATCGCTGAAGTCTATGCTGTTCACGCAGCGTTTGCCGCATTGACGATTTGGTTAGCGTTGCGCCTGAACAACCGTCCGACAACCTGGGCCGCGTTGATCCTGGGCCTGGTGTGGGGAATCGCGTTTGGGTTTCACCTGACCTCCATATTCCTGCTCCCGATCATCATTTGGGGATTGTCGAGACACATCGAGAAAACGCAAATTTTTCGTCTTTGGGGTGGTCTATCGTTGGGATTCGGTGTCGCGTTTCTGCAGTGGCTATACATTGCATTGAGAGCCGGGCGCGGGGCAGTGACGTGGGGAAACCCGACGACGCTGGATGGATGGTGGTGGCTGATAAGCGGCTCACTCTACAGAGGCTATGTTTTTTCTTTTCCGCTTGAGGGATGGCTCCCGCGCGTGCCTTACCTTGCCGGATCGTTGCTAACGGGACTCGGTCCCATCGCCGTGTTGCTCGGCTTGGTTGGATGGGCTTTTCTTGCGCGGCGCCGTTCAGGGTTGGCGCTGGCTCTGGGGACAACAGCAATCGCTTATGTCGTTTTTGCGATCGGTTATAATACAACTGACTCGGACAATTACACGATTCCGGCATTGATCATTTTCTGTGTCGCAATCGGATGCGGAGTCGTGCGTGCGGTTGATGATCTACGCGCACGTTGGGGACACCGTGCGCTGGTAGCCGGGTGGACAATGATCTTTGTGATGATGGCGCTGAGTGTACTGTTGCACTGGTCGAGTATTTCCTTGACAGCGGATCATGAGGCGATGCTGTTCGGAGAGGAGGTAATGCAAACAGCGCCAGCCAATGCAGTGCTGCTCACCGATGATGACCGGGCGACGTTTACGCTGTGGTATTTTCGGTACGTATTGGGACAACGTGCCGACACGGTAATTATGGACAAAGGGTTATTGGCTTTTGATTGGTATCAGGCGCAATTGGGAGTTACGCCTGCAGAAGCGGCGTTGATCGTCAATCGGAATGAGGTTTCTTCCTTGCGCCCGGTGTGCCAAGTCATTGTAGGAGATCAATCGCCAGTAATTGATTGTCCACAGGATCATAGTTATTTCCAACAATTTCGGGATGATGAAAAAAAGTGAAAAATAAATTATTCTCTTTTATAATCGGTTTAGCATCCGTTTTGTTATTCCTTTCCGGGTGTAATGCGCAAAACGTCAAGAGGACTACCCCCATCCCCCCCACAGTGCTGCCCGCCAATATTTCCTCTACCATCCAGTTCATTCCAACTTCTGCGCAAACCGAAACTGTTTCGCCTACTCTCCAACTCACTCCAAGTGCTACACCATATCTTGCGTCAACGCCTCTGTGGAGGTTTGGAGTCGCGCTTGTAAGAAAGGCGCTTACCGCGTACGATTCCTACGGCATAGCTTCTATGCGCTTCGGCTGGTATGTGGATTTCAAGGTTAACGCGAATGCCCCAACGCCTTATGGAATGGAATACGTTCCAACAGTGCGAGTCAAGCAACTAAAACTGGCCCAGGACGGTACCGAGACAGAATGCTGTGTTTCGTGTGGTTACGTGGAGCCTTACGAATTTACTGTCTCGCCGAGCCTAAGCCAGATTCAAACTACAGCAGCGCAACACCCTGGAATGACATGGTTGATTGGGAATGAGATGGATAACAGGGATACAGCATCCTCCTCCGGCGCTTGCTCCAGGCAAGATGAGATGGTGCCAGAACTCTATGCCCAAGCATACCATGATTTATATTATGTGATTATAGGTGCGGATCCTACGGCCCAGGTGGCCATCGGCGGAATGGTGGAGTTCACGGACCTGCGGCGCCAATATCTCGATCGGGTTTGGGCTGAATACTCGCGCTTATATGGCCAAACGATGCCTGTGGATATCTGGAATACCCATCTTTATGTACTGCCGGAAGCGACAGGCAGTTTTGGGGCAGGTATTCCGGCGGGATTTAGTGAGGCAAGCGGCGCGCAATACTCGATTTCGGACGATAAGGATTTTACGAAAGCTTGGGCACAAATCGTCTCGCTTCGAACGTGGATGAAAGATCATGGATTACAAAACAAGCCGCTCGTCATTTCCGAGTACGGCGTTCTTTTCCCAGCCTGGGTTGATTGCCCGGCATACCCTGATACAACCGGTTGTCCTTTCACTCCAGAACAGGTACGTGATAGCTTCATGTATCCTTCGTTTGAGGCATTCCTGAACCGGACCGATGCAAACATCGGCTACCCTGCCGATGGGTACCGCATGGTCCAACGTTGGAATTGGTTCAGCGTTGATTACGATGATGGTAACTGTGACAACGGGGAGTTCCTCGAGGCTTTCGGTGGATCTCTATTTCAGTCAGGGCTGGGGCCTTCAACTCCACCGAAAAACTGTTCGTTTCCGGCTCAGGGCATATCTTCTTTAGGTACATACTGGAAGCAATATGTACAGAACCTTCCATAAGTTCTGCAAAACCGTATGGGTTATAGTTCCCTTAAGATATACTGAAAGCGGGAACAAATTGTGGTTTTAATATTTGCATGAAAAAGTCTCTGGTAAAATCGGTGGTATGATTGCCCAACTTGAATTCACGCCAGAAATTTTGAGCGAGCTAAAGTATTAACGGTTTCATCATCTTGTGCCACTGGTGAGTCTACTGCAAAAACTCACCACACGTGTGCCTGCGGCTCAGTGCAGGCAGAGATCACGGAGAGCACAAAGTCCTTCTTATTTTACTCTCTGTGTACTCTGTGGTAAATTGGCCTTTTTGCAGTGCAGTCAGAAATGTATTTGATAAACAACATTGATTTTCCAGTCGTGACGGTATTTGTCTCATCGGAGGTGGTGTTATGCAACGTCCTTGGCTAAAATTTGGTGTCATTGCGTTCCTTCTCGTTTCGACCGGGATTTTTTGGGATACCAGCATGGTATGGGCAAGCCCTGATCAGTCACCTGCGCGTCAGACAGTCCCGACTCGTGTCAAAACTGATACTCCCACTCCTGAGATAGTTCCACCCACATCTGTGCCACCAACTGACACACCTGTGGTACCCACATCTGTACCCCCGACCATCACTGAGGCACCTGACCGTCCTCCGACTGCCCTTCCAACGGCGACTCGAATGCAGATCCCGACCCAGACCCAAACGGCGACGCCTACGCAACCTGAGCCTACATTAGCTTCAACGCCGCCAACTGCTACGCGATCAACTACAGCTACTAAATCGGTGGTGCCAACCATTACGCCAGCGTCACCAACAGCAACACCTTCACCGCAACTATCGCCGACTGCTAGTAAAAACTTATTGCTCATAGCAATCGGTGGCATCATAGTAGTCATCCTCGGCGCGCTTGTTTTTGCCTTACGGCGAAGCGGCTCACGCTAATGTTGACCAAAAGCATCTGTATATCGCCACTCGCGAAATGAATAGAAAGCCACAAGGAGAAAGAAAATGACACAGAGACATATCGCTATTGTGACAGGAGTATCCGCACTGCTCTTGACTTTATTGGCATGGCAATACTTTCCTGCTCACGCGAATTACAGCGTGACGACCGAAGATCCAAGCCCGAATACTAGTCAGCAAGCCGTATCCACAAATCAGAATTTCCTGCTGACCGTGTTCAAAAATTATGCCGCGCCAACGCCCTTTCAGATTTTTCTGCCGCTTGTGTTCAAAAACTATACCGCGCCAGCGCCCCTGTGGCGGTTTGGAGTTGCGAAGCTGCGGCGTGGGTTGACCGATTACGATTCCTATGGCATGGCATCCATGCGCTTCGGGTGGTACGTTGACTTTAACGTTAATGCGAGTTTTGCCACGCCCTATGGGATGGAGTACGTTCCGACAGTGCGGGTCAAGCAGCTGAAACTAGCCGCCGACGGTTCCACAACAGATTGCCGTGTAGGTCCTTATTATGCAACACCTTACGCCTATACCGTGTCGCCGAGCGTAAGCCAGATTCAATCCATAGCATCCAGTCACCCTGGAATGACATGGTTGATTGGGAATGAGATGGATGCCGTGGATAAGGCCACCTCCTCCGGCTCTTGCTCCAGGCAAGATGAGATGCTGCCTGAACTCTATGCGCAGGCATACTACGAGTTGTATACCGCGATCAAGAGCGTGGATCCCACAGCCCAGGTGGCCATCGGCGGTATGGTTGAGTTCACGGACCTGCGGCGCCAATATCTTGAACGGATTTGGGCCGAATACTCGGACTTGTATGGTCAGACGATGCCGGTGGATATCTGGAATATCCATCTTTATGTGCTGCAGGAAGTGAAAGGCAGTTGGGGAGCAGACATTCCGGCGGGTTTTAGTGATACGCAAGGCGCGTCATACGACATTTTAGATCACAAGGATTTTGCAAAGGCGTGGGCACAAATTCTCTCGTTTCGGACGTGGATGAAAGATCATGGGCAACGAAACAAGCCGCTCATCATTACCGAGTACGGCGTTCTTTTCCCAGCCTGGGTCGAGTGCCCGGCCTACCCAGACACATCAGGTTGTCCGTTCACGCCAGAACAAGTGCGTGATAGCATCATGTACCCTTCATTCAATGCTTTCCTGAACCAAACCGATGCGAACATCGGCTATCCTGCCGATGGGTATCGTCTTGTTCAACGTTGGAATTGGTTCAGCGTTGATTATGATAGCGGTTATTGTGACACTGACGGAGAATACATTGAATATGCCGGTGGATCTCTTTTCCATTCTGGTCTAGGACCGTCAAATCCACCGATCAATTGCGATTTTCCGGCTCAGGGTATATCTTCTTTAGGCACTTACTGGATGCAATATGTGCAGAGCCTCCCGGCAGGTTCTACAAAGCCGTATGGTCCATAAGTTCTTCGTGATGCTATCCCAAAATCTGAGACAAGATTGGGAAAAAGTCCGAATACTGCCGTCAGTGCTATCTTTACCTGCTATTACTCACTGAACCTCATAGGTTCAGTTTTAACCATATCTGCCATTATAATCTGAGGGGTGCAGTAGGTTCGTTTTCGACTCTTCCATAACCATGATGCTTATGCCGGCTCTACGTCCTATAGTTCAGAAGGTATGGCAGCTCATCCGAGCCTATTACAGGTTTCTATTCGTTTCCGTTTACATCCTGGTCATAGCAACATCAGGCGCTTACGCCAACCTTTACCTGATGGGCAGTCTACTTAACCCGTATGTTATTACACAACCCTACTTAATCGCCCACGGATTTATCCCCTATAAGAATATCGAGGATCCCAGGACGCCTCTCCTGCCGCAGCTTCTTGCCTGGCTGCAGCCGTTGTTAGCAGGGAATGCGCCTCGCACAGCCAAGATGGTCCATCTAATAGCCGTTATAGTTACCATTACACTCGTATTGGGCTGGCTCTATCGGGTCAAAGGTTGGTGGGCGACTATTGCCGGAGGGGCTTTTTTCCTGGCTTGGATGAATACATTTGGTTATTGGGCGATTTCTTATTACGAAATCGTCCTGGCTCCACTTTTTTTTGTGGTCTTTTTGCTGCTGATAGGTGTAAATGAGAAACGTTCCGCCTGGTATTTAATCTTGATGGGCTTCTTGATTGCAGTGGGTATACTGATCAAACAGCAAACAGGGATTCTGGCCTTGGTGGTACTGTTTGGATTGATGCTTCCTGGGTCAATGCCCAGGGAAACATTGCCTTCCAGATTGCGCCGGATAGCCTTTTTTGTCATCGGGTTAATTCTCCCTCTGGCCGCCTATGGATTGTATTATTGGTGCCAGGGAGGCGATTTCGGCGAGTGGTTCTATTGGAACGTCACCTACATTCTCAGCGGACCCTATAGAACTCAGGGGAGATTACTGCCAAGTCCGTCCGCGGTGCGGCAATTTCTTCCTGGCTTGGTGCTCGTCGTCCCGTATCTTGTTGGAATGGTATTTGCCCCGAAAGATGTAGGTCCCTCTCGATCGAGACGTTTGTGGCTGTTGATCTTTATGCTGGCCGCAAGCATTTTCCTTTACCCGCGCTATTCTGGGCGTCATTGGGCAACAGCCTTTCCATTCCTCATAGCCATTGCGGGGATCGTCTGCGCTGATATCGTTGACGCCATTCGACAAAGCTCAACAAAAGTTTTCCAATGGGGGCTATCCTCCACCTTTGTGCTGTGGTGGTTTCTTCAAGCTGCCTTTATTTACGGGCCGCAGATCCTCCAGCCACAACCGCTGGTATCCTCTGAATACAGCACTTTGATCCCTTTGGCGGATACGCTGAAGTCCCGCTTACCATCTAATGGAAGCTTGGTATTGCTGCCGGTGGATGAGGGCAATGCCAACCTTTATTACCTGTTGGATCGGCTGCCGCCGCGTTATCAACTGGATTTTTACCCTTACTTCGTTAACAATAGAACTTCCCAAAAATGGCTGGATGCCGTGGAGAAAGGAAAACCTCAGACCCTGATCTATTTCGAGGGCCGTTTCGATCTGGCTACATACAGCCCGCAGATTCTGGAGTATGTAGAGTTGCACTATGAGGTTGTGGATACCATCCCCTGGGAGGGAAGCGAAGTCCAGATCATGATCCGTCGAGATGGTGAATGACGCTCTTGCGCCAGGATTCCAAAAATTACTGGCTGTTAGCCTGACCGTCGCTATTCTGGTTCTGTGTGTGGTGATTACGCTAACGGTCCCTCAACCAACACTCGCCAATCAATGAAACCAATATATAGAGAATCAATACTGCTTGGCATCATTCTCCTTATAGCGCTATTAGTAAGAATATGGAAAGTAAATTATGACTTGCCTTACATATACAATCCTGATGAACCCCTTTATGTGATCATCAGTCAAAACATATTCAAGACGGGTGATCTAAATCCTCACTTCTTTAATTACCCTTCACTGTTCTTCTATATCAACGCTCTGGCTTATGTACCGTATTATCTTGTTGGAAAACTATTAGGCGTCTTTCATACGCCCAGTAACATACTGCCCCCAATTTCGTTGGCAATGGGAGTCACGCTTGCCCAGATGCCAACAACTGTTTTTCTTGGGCGTATTGTCACAATTTGCTTCGGCGTAGGAACTGTAGGATTGACTTACTTCGTTGGCAAGCGAATTACAGGTAGAACGTCAGTGGGAGTATTAGCCTCGCTGATGGCAGCTATTTCGCCCACCAACGTTTGGCACAGCCGCCTAATAACGCCAGACACTTTCGTCACGTTTTTTTTGTTGGCCTCGTTTTTGGCATCAATTCTGGTATACCAGCAAGGTAAGACCTGGCAGTATGCCGTGGCCGGTATATGTGTGGGCCTTACAGCTTCGAGCAAATACAATGGGGGCCTAATTGTATTGCCCTTGCTTTTGGCACATTTCCTTAACTACGGCAAAGCAGGGTTCAAACAGCCCAAACTGTATCTGGCTTTATTGCTCTGTGGAATAGGATTTCTCGCAACCACTCCGTATGCTATATTTGACTCGGCCAAATTTCTGAATGATTTGAAATTTGAAGCTCAACATTACTCTACAGGCCATGCCGGTATGGAAGGGAATGCCTTAGGATGGTACCTGCATTATATGTGGCAAACTGCTGGCGTTATCTACATTCTTGCCGCCTTGGAGATTTTGCGCGGCATATATTCGCGCTCCAAAGGAATAATCTTGCTGTCCACATTCCCCATTGTGTATTTTGCATTTATTAGCAGCTTTGAAGTAAGAAATGACCGTACATTCCTCCCGTTGACACCATTTTTGTTTTTGTTGGCCGCTTCGTTCTTAGTATACCTATGGAGTAAGGCTAAGGCGTTACAATCGAAAGCGTTGCGCCAATTGTCTATCTTCGCCATCGCTTCTTTATTAGGTACCGGCCTAATCTTGCCAACCTCGAAGACCATCACAGATACTATTCATCTAATCACGGTGAATAGCCGTGAAACTGCCAGAGTATGGATAAATAATAACTTGCCATCGGGTGCTAAAATTGCGATCGAATCCTATTCGCCATTTGTAGACCCCACGCGCTTCTCTGTGTATGGGTTCGGGAGAATGATAGACCACGGGCCGGAGTGGTATGTTGAGCAAGGATTCGATTACTTGGTTTTTAGTCAAGGTATGTATAAGCGATTTTATCTAGAACCCGAAAGATATAGATTTGAAGTATCACAGTACGACAACCTATTTAGACGGTTCCCCCTTTTATTGTTGTTCACTGATGGCGGTTATGAAGTGCGTGTTTACAAGGTCAAGTGATTCGCGGTAATATGTCGAGAGTTGTGTAGAAGTTGAAAGCTCCTGTGGCGTCAACGGCAATTACCCTAGCCCCACGCGGTTATTCCTACAAAATCACAAGGTTGCTCGTGTAACATTGGTATTATGCTCCCCTGGTGCCTGGCTTGATTGTGCTGATTGGTTTGGGAATTTCCGGCAAAAGCAATTCTCCTCCCCCAAATTCCCCGCTTTTGGGAATTTGGGGGAGGCCGGGAGGGGGCCGCATTGTCATGCTGGCCTTATTCCTTTACCTTGTTTCGGCCCAGGCTTATGATCTTGGACAATTGCGGCAGCAGTCGGATAACCGTCTGGTGATCTATCCCGTTGTCGGTGAATGGCTGCGGGATCATACTCCCCCTCAAGCCAGCGTCGGAACGCTCGAAGTAGGCATGATTGGCTATTATTCGCAGCGGAGGATGATTGATTTTGCGGGCTTGATCCAACCGCAGGTGAGCAGTCAACTCACAACACATACCACTTACGAAGACACCGCTTTATGGGCGGTTGAGCATTACCGTCCTGACTATCTGGTGCTTCACGAAAACCTTTTTCCGCGTCTCGAACAGGGATATGCAGCCCTGCACTGCATAGTGATTAAACATTTTCCGGGCAAAACGTATGGGTATTCGACGGATTTGAATGTGTACGCCTGCAAGTAAAGTGGCAATTCTCAATATAAAACGGTGTCATTGCGAGTGAGCGTTCTCCAGCGAGCGAAGCAATCCCCTGTAAAACGGGGACTCTCCCCTGAAATGCGGGGACTTTCTCCAAACAACCAGTTTTGCCTGTTTAACAGGAGATTGCTTCGCCACAAAGCGGCTCGCAATGACACGTTGAGAATTGCTGCAAGTAAAGAACAAAAGTTGCTCAATCGGAAACAGAGGGATATAATCCTTTTATGAAACTCATCATCCAAATCCCATGCTATAACGAGGCCGAGACCCTGCCCCTGACCCTGCATGACTTGCCGCGCGCCTTGCCGGGCATAGACGAAATCGAGTGGCTGGTGGTGGATGACGGCAGCACGGATCAAACCGCGGAAGTGGCGCGCACTCTGGGGGTACACCACATTGGCCGCTTGCCCCAGCACCAGGGGCTGGGGCGCGCCTTTGTCGCCGGACTGGAGCTGGCTCTGCGCGCTGGCGCGGACATTATCGTTAATACCGATGCGGATAATCAGTATGCTGCCGCTGATATTCCCCAATTGATTGCGCCAATTTTGGAAGGCCGCGCCGAAATCGTGGTGGGTGATCGCGGCGTAGCCAACCTTGCCCATTTTTCGCTGACCAAACGGCTGTTACAGCGTA
>Ga0210027_1004164_pt1 | contig 11231 bp, 10 predicted proteins | sample CryGeymeta201510_FD_183978 | JGI IMG/M metagenome (GOLD analysis project Ga0210027, IMG submission 183978) | Groundwater microbial communities from Crystal Geyser aquifers in Utah, USA - Crystal Geyser metaG 2015-10 (SPAdes) (version 2) | ecosystem: Environmental > Aquatic > Deep subsurface >...
CGCGATGCTCACACGAGTGATGCTTCTTTCACCGATTTTTCTTGCCGTCAGCGCCGTATTCGGGGGTGTACTCATTTCTTTCAAACAATTCGCCGCCTATTCATTGGCTCCTATTTTCTACAATGTAGGTATCATCTGTGGCGCGCTTTTCTTCGTTCCGTTCATCGGACCGGTAGGTTTAGCATGGGGCGTCGTGCTCGGTTCATTCTTGCATATGATGACTCAGTATCCATCACTCCGTCGTTCAGGATTTCATTTCAAGCTTCATTCCATAGATATCTGGAAAGATACTACCGTACGCAAAGTCATCAGGCTGATGATCCCTCGTTCGCTCGGTCTGGCAGTCAATCAAATTAGTCTTCTTGCAGTGACGATATTCGCTTCCACCCTTGCTTCGGGGAGCTTGGCGGTATTCACGCTGGCGAATAATATACAGAGCGTACCTCTGGGATTGTTCGGCATCGCATTTTCCGTAGCAGTCTTTCCGTCTCTCAGTTTTTTCGCAGCCAAGAAGAAGGAGGAAGATTTCTTTGCGATATTGACAGAGACATCCAGGCGTATTCTCTTTTTCGTCTTGCCTCTTTCACTTTTCATCATTATATTCCGCGCCCAGTTCGTGCGTGTTATTCTCGGTACGGGGCATTTCGATTGGGAAGATACGATCCTCACTTTCGAGGTTCTGAAGTTTCTTGCCATCAGTCTTTTCGCTCAGAGCTTGATACCTCTCTTCGCTCGGGCATTCTTCGCTCTGCAGAATACCAAGACGCCGTTTTATATTGCTCTGTGGAGCGCGATAATACAGATTGTTCTCATTCCTTTCCTGTTACCGGAATACTCTGTGCTCGGTTTGGCCATCGCTTTTTCAGTGGGTAGCATCTTGAATTTCGTGCTTCTCTATATCGCTCTGCGTAAAAGGTTGGCGATGTGGAATGATCGAGAGTTTCTCATTCCTATACTCAAAATTCTTTTTGCTACGTTGTGCTCCGCTTTTATCGCGCAGGTTTCCAAATCGATTTTCGTTTTGACCATCAACGAACTGGATACATTCGCCAAAGTGTTCTTACAGCTTCTGACCGGTCTGATCATAGGCGGTGTATCATTTGTCGTCATCTGTCACTGGCTCAAAGTGGATGAACTCACGATGGTGAAACGCTTCCTCTTGTGCAAGATCTTGCGTCAGCCGGAAACAGCCGCCCTCGCCGAAGATCACCCGGAACGCGGGGATTGGTAGAATTTTGCAATTGGAATTGCGTTTCTGTGATCTACCCATTCAAGAATTTTTTGTTGGTTGCTCCACTTGTCTGAGACGGCTTTCTTTGATCGAAAAATTTCCTATGGATGCCGTAGAGTGAGGGAATATTTTTCGTGAGCAAGGAAAGCCGGTGAGCCTGCCTGTCGGCAGACAGGCCTGGAGCGGAAAAAGATTGCTTGAATGTGGTAGAGCTATCGAGATAAAGAGCTTAAAATAGACAACGAAGGCTTGCTTTTGGTGCGTTTTTGCTTTACCCTGTGTAATACGGGTCTGTTTTACAACCCGTAAGCGTGCATGGAATGCACGCTATTACATTGGGGTGAACCCTTACGGAATGAATGAACATATACGACAACAGAATATCCGGAATTTCTGCATCATCGCTCACATCGATCATGGCAAGTCTACGCTGGCAGATCGTCTTCTCGAACTGACCAAAACGGTGGAAGTACGTAAGATGAAAGAGCAATTGCTCGATCAGATGGATCTTGAACGTGAACGTGGCATTACGATCAAACTTCAGCCGGTGCAGATGCATTATGAGTATAAGGGAGTGGAGTACAATCTCAATCTGATCGATACGCCGGGACATGTGGATTTTCATTATGAGGTGTCTCGTTCATTGGCCGCTGTTGAGGGAGCAGTCCTCCTTGTCGATGCCACCAAAGGAGTTCAGGCGCAGACACTTGCCAATCTTTATCTCGCAGTCGAGCAAGGGCTGGAAATCATCCCTGTTATCAACAAAATCGATTTGCCGAATGCAGAAGTGGAGAAAACCAAAAAAGAAATCGTGCATATTCTTGGTTGCAAAGAAGAAGATATCCTGCTCGCTTCCGGCAAGACGGGTGTCGGCGTGCAGAAAGTATTGGAACGAGTGATCGATTTCGTACCGGCACCGAATGGAGATGAAGAGAAACTGTTTCGCGCGCTCATTTTTGATTCCGTCTACAATACGTACAAAGGTGTGGTGGCGTATGTGAAAGTGGTTGATGGCTCGGTGAAACGTGATGATATGCTCTATATGCTGGGTACGGAGAAAGAGGGAGTAACCGTGGAAGTCGGATCGTTTCATCCGGATCTCGTTCCGACTGATATATTGCGCGCAGGGGATATCGGTTATATCGCGACAGGACTGAAAGAGGTGGGGCATTGCAGGGTGGGGGATACGGTGACATGGAAACCCAAAGAGCGAGAAAAAATTCTTGCCGAACGTCTGCCCGGGTACAAAGAAATAAAACCGGAAGTATATGCTAGCTTCTATCCTGTCGATGGCGATGATTATACATTGATGCGTGATGCACTCGATAAATTGAAATTGAATGACGCGGCATTCACCTTCGAACCGGAAAGCAATCAAGCTCTCGGCAGAGGCTTTCGCTGTGGTTTTTTGGGACTGCTTCATCTGGAAATCATTCAGGCCAGACTCCAACGTGAATTTGACCTCAGTCCGACGATTACGACACCATCGGTCGTGTATGAGATCGAACTCCACGGCGATTCCAATCGCATTCCGCTTTATTCGCCGACCAATCTGCCTGATCCGACCAGTATCGAAAAAATATATGAACCGTATGTCGCACTGTCTATCGTGACACCGAGCGAATATCTCGGAAATGTTCTCAGCCTGACACAATCGATTCGTGCGGAATACAAAAATACCGAGTATATCGATGAAGAACGTGTGCTCCTTTCTTTTGAGGCACCGCTTATGGATGTGATTGTGAATTTTCATGATGAATTGAAGAGCGCTTCTTCGGGATATGCTTCGATGAACTATGAACCGATAGAATATCGCGTGAGTGATGTGGTGAAATTGGAAATCCTTGTCGCCAATGAACGCGTTGATGCTTTCGCACGGATGATTCCTCGCCGTGATGCTTACGGTGAAGGCAAACGAGTGGTGGAAAAACTGAAGGAAGTCATTCCAAAACAGAATTTTGCTGTGGCGATCCAAGCCGCCATTGGTGGTAAAGTCATCGCCCGCGAAACGATTTCCGCCTTTCGTAAGGACGTGACAGGAGGCTTGTATGGCGGGGATTTTTCGCGCAAGAAGAAACTTCTCGAGAAACAAAAAAAAGGGAAGAAAAAGATGCGTGATATCGGTAAAGTGTCCATTCCAAGCAGCGCTTTCCTTGCCGTTCTCAAGAAATGATTCCGGCTTTGCTCTTTGCGGTTATTTTATGTATAATAGAGACATAATATGTTTTATGAATAATGTTATGGCGATAGAGTTTACGAAAGAGAATTTTGAGGCAGAAGTTTTGAAAAGTGACAAGCCGGTTTTGGTTGATTTTTGGGCACCGTGGTGCGGGCCTTGTCAGATGATGGGTCCGGTTATCGAAGAGCTCTCTATTGAAATGACGACGGCCAAGATCGGCAAGTTGAATGTCGATGAACACCCTGATATTGCTCAGACGTACGGCATTATGTCTATCCCTACACTCAAGGTCTTCAAAGATGGAAAGGTCGTGAAAGAATTCGTAGGCGCCCAAGCAAAAGATAAATTGAAGAACGAAATAGAGAGTCTCTAAACAAGAGGTTTCGAAGGTTCGTCGTTAAAAATAAACAGTATGAAAATTCATAAAGAAAAAATCGATTTGGAAAGCAAGACCCAGATTGAGTTTATGGATATTACTGACAATGTACAGGAAATCGTCGATCGTTCGGGTATACGGGAAGGGCAGGTGCTTGTGTTCGTGCCCCATACGACTATGGGGGTTGCCATCAATCACAATGAATCGATGCTCATCCAGGATTTTATGCGTATTCTGTACAAGGCTGTTCCTGTCGATGATCATTATTCCCACGATCTTTTCGAACTTCGTCGTGAGTCCACTTCAGACGGACGGAGCAACGGCCATTCTCACTGCAAAGCCATCCTTCTCGGAAACAGCGAGACTATTCCCGTGGAGAAAGGCAAATTGTTCCTGACAGAGCGACAAAGTATTTTCGTCGTAGAGTTCGATGGTTCCCGCAAGCGAGACATCTTTATCCAGGTAATCGGATTATAGTTTCCAGTATTTATGGAGAGCGGACTTATTGAAATTCTTATTCGCAATGGGTATCTCAAATCAGAACTGATCATCCGGGCATTCAACGAGATCACTCGTGCGGATTTTGTGCCGTCAGAGTTCGAGGAGCAGGCAGGTGCAGATATAGCTCTTCCTATCGGTTTTGGACAGACGATCAGTCAGCCATCGACGGTTGCGATTATGTTCGAACTGCTTGATCCCAAGCCGGGACAGCGGATATTGGATATCGGTAGTGGGTCAGGGTGGACGAGCGCGCTATTGGCGCATATTACCGGAGACAAGGGTAAAGTTATAGCTGTTGAAATTCTTCCGGAATTGCATGCTATGACGCAGTGTAACGTAGAAAAATTCAATTTTGTGCGTTCCGGACTTGTGAAGTGCATCTTGGGCGATGGGAATGAGGGCTATGCACCATTACAGCCGTATGATCGCATCCTCGTTTCTGCCGGTGCCGATGAAGTTCCCATAGCATTCAAGAAGCAATTGAAAATCGGAGGGAAGATGGTCATTCCTATTCACAATTATCTCGTGTATCTTGAGAAGCGCGGAGAAAACGATTTTTATAAAGAAGCATTTCCCGGATTCGTTTTTGTCCCTCTCATTCAGAAGTCATTTTAATTTTTTCGCGTGTGCGCATATTCCTTATCATCGCTTTGACACTTTCGCTTCTCACCGTCGGGGCATTCTTTTATCTTTCCTACGCAGAAGGGCATTCGTATGGCGTGAGAAAAGACAATCAACGTTTTGAAGTGAATCAGGGGGAAAATGTTTTCAGTTTATCAGAGCGTTTGGAAAGTTCCGGCCTTATCGCTTCACGTTTCACCTTTATGTGGCACCTCGCTCGCACAGAGAAGACTCGTTCGCTCGTCGCCGGAACATATAGTTTGAATGGCAGTTTGACCGTTACAGAAATCGCTTTTATGATCACTGAAGGCAAGGTAATTTCTCGTGATATCAAGGTAACATTTCCCGAAGGGTGGAATAGCAAGAAGATGTCAGCGCGATTGACAGCCAACGATCTCCCCGGAGCGGATTTTCTCGCTCTCGTACAGAAACCCAAACCGGAATGGAGACAGAAATACGATTTTTTTGCAGACGCACCTGCCGATACATCTCTCGAAGGTTTTCTTTTCCCGGATACCTATTTTTTCGATCCGGAGGCTTCTGCCGAAGTTATTATTGAGAAGATGCTTGTGAATTTCGGCAAGAAGTTTGATGTACCGCTCCGTCAGTCCGCCATACGACAGAAACACAGCATCTATGAAACAGTGACGCTCGCCAGCATCATAGAGAATGAAGTAAAATCGATGGAAGATCGCAAGAGAGTCGCCGATATCTTCCTTCGGAGAATTTCCGTCGGTCAGGCATTGCAGAGTTGCGCGACACTCCAGTATATTCTCGGTGTCGACAGGACACAGTATTCTTTCGATGAAACGCGGACACCTTCACCATACAATACCTACATCAACACTGGCTTTCCTCCAGGACCGATCGGGAACCCTGGACTGGTTTCGTTTCAGGCGACCCTTGCTCCGGAGAGCAATCCCTATTTCTATTTCTTGAGTGATCCAAAAACAGGGAAAACTATTTTCTCTGTCACCTACGACGAGCACGTGAACAACAAAAACCTCTACGGATTGTAAGTTGCCGATATTGCTCTTGTAGTATGAAAATAGCGCTGGTGCATGATTATTTGGTGCAATACGGTGGAGCAGAGCGTGTACTCGAAGCCTTTACCGAACTTTTTCCGTATGCGCCGATTTATACCCTGATTTATGATCGTGAGGCGATGCATGGGATATTTGAAGACAAACGGATCTATACATCGTTTCTCCAAAATCTCCCATTTTCACGCAAACGCCATCGTTTCTTCCCGCCACTGATGCCACTTGCCATCGAGCAATTCGATTTCAGCAAATATGACATCGTGCTGTCGGATTCATCGAGCTATGCCAAGGGCATCATCACTCGTCCCGAGACACTGCATATCTGCTATATGCACACGCCAATGCGGTATGCCTGGGATGATTGTCAGAAATACACCCAAGACTTCGGTTTCCCAGAGTTCATCAAGCGACTGGTGCCATTTTTTATGAGTCCGATCCGTCTCTGGGACAGATCATCAGCTGATCGCATCGATCATTTCTTGACGAACTCACATTTCGTCGCGAAGCGTATCAAAAAATATTATCAGCAGGACGCTCAAGTCATCCATCCTCCTGTCAATGTCGATCGTTTTCACGTTTCAGAAACACACGAGGATTATTTCCTCATTGTCGGCCGTCTTATCGCCTACAAACGGCACGATATTGCTATCGAAGCATTCAATCGTTTGAAATTGCCACTCAAGATCATCGGTCGTGGACCAGAGATGGATCGCTTGAAAAAAATGGCCGGATCGACGATAGAATTTCTTGGCCGGGTATCGGAAGAAGATCTGCCAGGGTATTATGCCAAATGTCGCGGATTTGTTTTCCCCCAAGAAGAAGATTTCGGTATTGTGGCTATCGAGGCGATGGCGTCCGGACGACCGCTCATCGCATATCGGGTGGGGGACATCGTCGAACATTTGGAGGAGGGCAAGACGGGTGTATTCTTCGATGAACAGACATCAGAGGCTATTGTCCGTGCCGTAGAGCATTTTCGTGACACTGACTATGATCCTGAGTATATCAGGAACAAGGCCGTTCCTTTTGACAAAGAACGATTTAAGGCTACAATGAAGGACTACATAGAGAATGCCGTAAACAAGCATCTACAACAGAGATAATATGGAACTCAAGGAATATATCGATATTTTCAGAAAACAGATTAAATGGTTTTTCATAACTGTTCTTGTGTTCGTTTTTGTCGCCGGTGTGTGGCAGAAAAATCAATCCGAAAATTTTCAGGCGACACTGCTCCTCAACATCGGACGTGCCGGTGTTCAGAACACGCCAGATTATACGTTTGATGGTTTTTATCGTTTGCAGGCAGATGAGCGATTTTCTGATACGGTGGTACGTTGGCTCAGTTCTCCACGTGTGGTAGAGGATATCTACACTGCTGTTGGCATCGATGCGAAAGCTCTGAGTACGCGGACACTCAGCCGTACTTTCAGAGCTAAACGTCTTTCTTCACAAATGATAGAAGTGACCTATGGCAACGCGGATGAAAAAGTATTGCGAAAGATCTCCGGCGCCACTATCATCACTCTCAATCAGTATACGGACAGTCTGAACAAAGAGAGCAAAGAGTCGAATTGGTTTGTTGTGATAGGCAGTGACCCGGTGATTCGCGATGTGCGTATCGCATTTCTTTTCGCTCTAGCTGTGGGACTGATGTTCGGAATCTTTGTTGGATTCTGGGTAGCTTTGATAAAACATTATTTTTCAAAATGATGCGGATAGGGATCGATATACGGTGTTTGGCAGAAGGGAAACGTACCGGAGTGGAAGAATATACATTGGCTCTTCTTTCAGGCTTTTTCGAACAGCATCCGGAGAATGAATACATTCTTTTTTTCAATGCGTGGAAGAAAAAGATGCCAGATTTCTCCTGGGCGACGAAATATCCGAATGTTGTATTGAAGACATCTCATTTCCCGAATAAGCTCCTCAATCTGTCCCTCTGGTACTTGCGTTTTCCAAAACTGGATACGCTCATCGGCGGTACGGATATTTTTTTCCTTCCCAATTTGAATTTCGCTTCTGTTTCGCGCAAAACGAAACTGGTAGTCACGGCTCACGATCTCTCATTTGAACTTTTTCCGGACACCTTTTCATTCAAAAGAAGGATCTGGCATTTCTTCATTCATTTCAAAAGGCTTGTTTTGTCTGCAGACAAAGTCATAGCCGTATCCGAATCGACCAAAAATGATCTTATCGATCAGTATGGCGTTCCAGAGGAGAAAGTAGTCGTCATTCAGAGCGGTATAGGAGAGCAGTTTCATACGATGAGTCACAACGATACGGATCTCGTACGCGTGCAGGAAAAATACCATCTGCCATACAGATTCATTCTTTCTCTGGCGACCTTCGAACCACGCAAAAATATTCCTGCTCTTATTTCCGCTTACGATGCGCTCCAGGCGCAGGGTCATCCGACACTCAGTAAATATGCTCTCGTTATCGCAGGCACTCGTGGATGGAAATATGAGGAAACCTTCCAAGCGATCGCTCATTCTCCGTATAAAGAGAGAATCATTCTCCCTGGTTTCATCGCTGACGAAGACAAATCCGCTCTGTACAATCTCGCCAGTATTTTCGTCTACCCATCGTTCTATGAAGGGTTTGGATTTCCTCCGCTCGAAGCGATGGCCTGTGGCGTGCCTGTGATTGTTTCTCATTCTTCATCGCTTCCGGAAATAGTGGGGGATGCCGGTATCCTCATCGATCCCTATCAACCGGATGAAATCTTCCAAGCCTTGAAACAAGTACTCCTCGATCCGGTACTCACCAATACTCTTCACAAGAAGAGCGAGCAGCAAGCCAAAAAATTTAAATGGGAAAAAACCGTGCAAGAAACGATCGAGCTTTTTCGGAAACTGGCTTGAGGGTTATTTTTGTGGGGTTGACAGCTTCATTTTTTTTTGCAAAGAATTGTGGTATAATAAAAAGAGGTCGAGAAGTTGTAGAGTGTAAGAAAAGAAGGAGTCATATGTCTCAAGAAGCAGAGGGGAAAATGGAAGTTTTCCTTGGTAGGGTTTTTCATAAGATAAATAGTTTTGATTTGGTAAAAAAAGTATATGGAAAAAACAAACACAAAAAAAATGGGAACAGGCGCGGCATTGGTCATAGCTCTTATGTCTTTTGGTGTTTTCGTAGCACTGGCATCGATTATTACGAAGAATCAGTCACAAATCACGGCGGTGAGCTTGGCCGACGACAGTAATGATAGTGGAAATAGCAATGATGACGGAGATAATAAAGATGATCAGAAAGATGAAGACAAAAATGATGATGGAGACAATAAAGATGATCAGAAAGATGAAAATGATGATAGTGACAAAAAGAAGGAAAATGAATCTGTCAAAAAGCAAGCAGAACGACAACGGGAAGACGCCAAGAAACAGCTTGAGCGCTCGAACAAAAGTTCTGAAAACGATGATGATTCTGATGACGACTCCAATAAAGGAGAGGATACTGATGGAGACACAGAAGATGTGAATGATGTAGAAGACACAGAAGATGTGAACGGAGATGACAATGGTATGTTTAAAGATCGAAATAAGACATTGACTAAACTGCAAGAAGAGATAGCGAAAGCAAGAGAAAACATATTAGAAAAGCGGGTAGAAGGAGCAGATGTGACGGCTGCCTTGGCACGCTTGGCTCTTGCTGAAGCTAGTATTGCTCAAGTAGGGTCTTCATTCGATGCGAATAATTTCGAAGCAGCCAAGGAACTTGCGAAAGAAATCAAGAAGGAAGCTCATTTTACCGAAAAAGACTTGGAATTTACCAAAAAATCTGCTGAAGCAATAGCAGAAGTTTCGAAGAAATTGACGAAAGCCTCTCAGAAGATCGTCATTCTCGAATCATTGGGTGGGGATGCTTCTGCATTCAAGGCACAGCTTTCGACACTGCGGGCAGATTTTGCCATTCTGCAAGCATCGGATATCGTTACCAGAGAGGCCTTCAAAGCAGTGAAGAAGAAAGCAGAACGATTGAAAAATCTCGTAGAACAATCCATCTTTGCTCTTGGTGGATCTGATGGAGATGATGATCTTTTCGCGGATCACGAAGAAGATTCAGATGATCTCGAAGATGATTTGAACGATGTGGCCGAAATCGAAGACGGCGATGAAAATGGTATCGCACAAGAAGTAAAGAAGATTGCTCGTGAACATCGTTCATCCACAGCCGTTATCGCAACCAGTTTGGGTGATATCAAAAATCGCAGTGGATTTATCAAAACAGTCTTTGGTCCTGATTTCAACGCTCTTGAGAGCTTGACTGCTCAGACGACAGCGATGATGACTCGTGCTGATGCTCTTATGATAGTTTCGACTCAGGTAACTGACCCAGATGTGAAACAAATCCTCGTAGACCGTGCTGCTGTTCTTCGTAGTGAAGCGTCAAAGCTCTCTGCTTATGTTGCTTCTGAAGGAAATCAGTTTAGTATCTTCGGAAAATTCCTCTCCTTCTTTCGCTAATTGAGAGAAGAAAAGATTTCCAAGAGAGAACTTCCCCATCTCGATAAGGGTGGGGATTTTTCCTTTCTAGAAAGGAAAATACGGTGCCCTATTGATTTTTTTCTGGAAAGATGCTATAATATTCAGTCACAAAGATTCAGGCCATATCGGCGTGATGTGTGGCGGAGGTACCTTTACAAGGAGAATGACAATGATGTATCGCTTATTGGTTTTGGTGGCACTTGTTGCTTCCGTTCCAGCGTTCGCTGCCGAAGAAAACAGTGATCTGTTCATTCAGGCCACCGAGCAGGTGAACGCGGGGAATGGAAAACCGCTTTTCGCCGAGGAGTTGTATGTAGAAAAAAAGATGTTACCGGATTCCGGTGATATTTCCGTTTTCGGTTTCGGAGCCTTCCACATTGACGGAGGTTTCCATTCCGCGTATGCCGGCGTTGGGAAGAAGTTTGGCGATCTGCAGGTGGCCATCGGTGTCGGATCGGCACGATTCGACGAAACGAGTCACCTCACTGTCAATCCGTGGATATATTATTCCAAGGATGGGTTGGAAGGGTATCTATCAGCCGAGCACTACGGCAATGAGAAGATAGAACCATGGTTTTTCACCGGGTACGTCCACAAAGACGTCACTGAAAAAGTGTTTGTCGGCGTGTACGGTGAAAGCGGATTCGGTGTCGGGCCGATGATCGGCACGAGCCTCTTTAATCGATAGAATTCCTCGGAGCTCTGCTCCGGGGTAACTATGACCTGCAGAGCAGGTCTGGTAGAATGGAGGAATGAGCGAACATATCAACAAACGTCACAACAGAAGTCTTCT
>Ga0210027_1004188_pt1 | contig 11202 bp, 7 predicted proteins | sample CryGeymeta201510_FD_183978 | JGI IMG/M metagenome (GOLD analysis project Ga0210027, IMG submission 183978) | Groundwater microbial communities from Crystal Geyser aquifers in Utah, USA - Crystal Geyser metaG 2015-10 (SPAdes) (version 2) | ecosystem: Environmental > Aquatic > Deep subsurface >...
CTGCGCGCCGGGGACGAAGTGCTCGTGCTGCCTAAAGTGGACGTGAAATCGCGGCAGATATGGAAAGACATGACCCAGATCCTCTACCAGATCGCCATCTCGGCCAAGGTCGTGCTCGGGTTATGATATGCGCTTGATGAAATGCCGACTTATTCTGTTTTGTCGTTCTCGCGAAAGCCGGAACCCAGTCGAATCAAATAACTGGATGCCCGCCTGACCGAAGGTCAGCCTGTCCTGAGCTTGCCGAAGGGCGGACATAACGAATAAATCAGCGTTTTCCTAAATAACGTGCGGAAATAACAATGCAAATTCACAACACCGACCTCTCAGGCGTCTTAATCATCGAACCGAAAGTATTTGGCGACCAGCGCGGGTACTTCATGGAAACCTGGAATCAGGCTGGGTATGCAGCAGCAGGCATCAAAGAGACCTTCGTGCAGGACAACCTGTCGCTCTCGAAGAAAGGCATCCTACGCGGACTGCATTTCCAGAAGCCCAACACGCAGGGCAAGCTGGTGTATGTGTTGCAAGGCGAAGTATTCGATGTGATCGTCGATATCCGCGTCGGATCGCCCACTTTCGGCAAAGCCATAAATTTCTTGCTCACCGCCGACAGCAAACGTCAGGTCTACATCCCCCCCGGCTTTGCGCACGGCTTTTGCGTCACCTCGGATATCGCGATGTTCGCCTACAAGTGCACCGACAAGTACAACCCGCAGGCGGAAGCCAGTGTGCTGTGGAACGACCCGGACCTTAATATCCCCTGGCCTGTTAGTGCGCCGGAGCTCTCGGCCAAAGACAAAGTGGGCATGCGCTTGGCTGACTTCCCGCCAGAGCGTCTGCCAAAGTACGAAGGTTGAGCGGCAGAAATGAGCCTTAAATCCCAATACACCCGTTATTCCCGCCCTTCGATAAACTCAGGACAGGCTGACCTTCGGTCAGCCTGTCCTGAGTTTATCGAAGGGCGGGAATAACGAATCAATGGTTCTAATAAATTGACACTAATCATCTATCAGATTGCGGTGAGTGCTAAAATTGCGCTACGGTCTATGATCGTAGTTTTTGGGCTTTAAATCGTATGTATCGTTACTGGCAACTATTAATTGAACCCATACTCAGGTTTGCGAAACCAAGCCTAATTATCGAAGTCGGTGCTGGGCATGGACAGCTAACTAGCGCTCTGTTTTCGCATTGTGTAGATTCGAAAATTAAGCTCTGTATTGCCGACCCGAACCCGAAATTCGATATTGATGAATTGATTCGTAAGCATCCAGAATTGTGTGAATGGCACCCCTCGCTAGCTCTGAATGCACTATTTCAGATAGGTTGTGAAGGTGGCCTCATCTTTCTGAAAGGTGATCCCAATTGGTATACGACATTGAATTCTTTGCGTCTGATAGAAAAACTCAGGGGCAAGAACGGTAATTCTTTCCCAATTATTCTGATTGGTGGAACTTCATGGCCTTATGCGCGCCGTGATGCCTACATTGACCCATCAACTATACCTTCGACATTTGCTCTGCCGTATCGCAGAAAAGGTGTGCGTCCAGGCCAGCCAGAACCCGTTGATTGGGGTGGCCTCAATCCATCGTGGAATCACGCATTATATGAGAACGAACTACAAAATGGCGTACTTACTGCTGTTGAAGATTTTCTTGCCGAAACAAAGCTAAATCTTCATTCATTCATGCTACCAATCTTCGGTGGCATAACAGTTCTTGCTACGGAGGATCGGCTAAATCATCAAGCTGACCTCAATAAATTTCTAAGTCAAACCAAGGAAAACTACTTCCTAGGACGACTATTGCTATTGACCGAACAAACTCGTATAGAAGCCGAGATTTGCGTCAATGACCAAGCAATTGACTTGCAAAGAATACGTGAACAGCATGTAGCTGCTATTGATCAGTTATCGCGAGCAAATACTGAACTTGCAACCCAGTTATGCAGCACATCAGAATATGTGCAAGCACTCGCCACCGATCTGGCCACCGCAACGGAGGATCGTGATCAAGCGCAGGCCAAGGTTGCTCTGCTCGAAGAACAGTGGCGCGCGAACGAGACAGCGCATGAGAATGTGCAGGCGGCCAAGGACGAGCAGCTACGGGGGCTGAATGCGCAACTAGCCACCGCAACGGAGGATCGTGATCAAGCGCAGGCCAAGGTTGCTCTGCTCGAAGAACAGTGGCGCGCGAACGAGACAGCGCATGAGAATGTGCGGGCGGCCAAGGACGAGCAGCTACGGGGGCTGAATGCGCAACTAGCCACCGCAACGGAGGATCGTGATCAAGCGCAGGCCAAGGTTGCTCTGCTCGAAGAACAGTGGCGCGCGAACGAGACAGCGCATGAGAATGTGCGGGCGGCCAAGGACGAGCAGCTACGGGGGCTGAATGCGCAACTAGCCACCGCAACGGAGGATCGTGATCAAGCGCAGGCCAAGGTTGCTCTGCTCGAAGAACAGTGGCGCGCGAACGAGACAGCGCATGAGAATGTGCAGGCGGCCAAGGACGAGCAACTACGGGGGCTGAATGGAAAACTTACGGCTATCGAATCGGTCACGAATACCCTGCGCGAAGATCTATCCAAAGCCAAGGCAAACTACTCGCGGGTTCTGGGCAAAATTGCCGACCATGAACATAAGACGGCGGGCGCTGCACGCAAGCTCGATCAGTTGACGGTAGCTCAGAGGCAACTGGGGACTGACTTGGAGCAATTGGAAAAGCAGGTGCAAGCCGGCTCCAGAAAAAGCGAACTGCCCGTATTGCTGGCTATGGCGCGACGAATCATTCGGGCAGACATTGACAAAGGCAACGGGCCGTTCCGGCTGATTGCATATTCTTATTCGCGCTGGCGACGTCACGGTCGAGATGGTTCGATAGAACGGCTAAAGAAGGAATACAGCGCGCTTCGTGCTGAGAATCCTTCGCTCCCCCTCCTGGAAACAGCCCGTGATATCCATGCACGATTGATGGAAAGGGCTACGCGCTGCCTCGCTATGACCAGCGATGTGAAAAATCGCTTGCCGGGTGACAGCAGAAAGTCATCTGAGCCATCAATTTCCAAGTGCCCAACCGATCACCACACATTTGCGCCAGTGCATGCAACGCAGAATGCCGCGCAGCGGACTATGCATGCCTCAAGTACATCCGAGCAGCACAAACTGAAGATTACCGCCCTGGTCATTACTTGGGATGTCGGTCATAACCCACTTGGGCGCTCCTACATGCTTGCTGAGGTACTGGATCGGGTGGTGCGGAATGTGGTTCTCGTTGGATTCCAGTTCCCACGCTATGGAGACGACATCTGGGAACCGGTACGCCATAGCAAACTTCCCGTCATCAGCCTGCCAGGCGAGAACCTGCCCGAATTCCTCGATTCGCTTGATCGAATTGCCCAGCGGATGCGGCCTGATATTGTCATTGCTTGCAAGCCACGCTTGCCCTCGGTGCAATTGGGTGCATTGATCAAACAGAAATTCGGTTGTCCATTGATCGTGGACATTGACGACCACGAACTTTCATTCTTCAAGAACGCCCCTGAACTCACAAGTGAAGAACTCGCTCGAATGCCGGATGGTGTCGCATCCGGACAGGTTGAGCCCTACAGCGAGATCTGGACACGCCTAGCGCAGCACATGTGTAAGTATGCCGACGAGCGTATCGTGTCCAATGTGGCGCTGCACAAGGAATTCGGCGGGACGATTGTTCCGCATGTGCGTGATGAACATACCTTTGACCCGGCGCTATTCGACAGCGTTAGCTCGAGGGTCAAGTACGGCGTACCGCCACATTCGAAGGTGGTACTCTTCTTTGGCACGCCACGGCACCATAAGGGAATTGACGTACTCGCCGATGCGGTGGGTCATATTGATGACGACAGCTTCCGGCTTGTCATCGTTGGGACGACTACAGACCGCAGCGTCACCACCAAGCTCGACTCACTTGCCCCCGGTCGAGTTATCTATCTGCCTAACCAGCCGTTTTCAGTCATCCCGGAAATTGTTGTGATGGCTGATGTGATCTGCCTTCCTCAGGACGAAGACAGTCCAATCTCACAGTTCCAGCTTCCGGCTAAAGCGATCGATGCCGTCGCGATGGGGATACCTCTACTCGTGTCAGGCACACCTCCACTCATGCAACTTGTCCAAGATGGGGTAGCCAAACTTATCGATCGTGAAAATCTTCCAGAAATGCTTAGGCAAACGGTGGCTAGTAACGATTTGGCAGAAAAATGGCGGAGCGAAATCCGTAGCCGGTTCCTGGCTAGCTACAGTTACGGTGCTGCTTCAAAGCAGATGCGCGAACTCATCGAGCGGGCGCTTCGAAATGTCCAACGCACTCCTATCAACGATCTGTCTTCGTTGCAGGCCCACGAGCGCCGGGTAATTGGAGAAAAGGCAACAGTAGAGCAACAGCGCGCGCCCGGTATCGACATCGTCGTGTTCTGGAAGCAGAACGATACTGGTCTATATGGTCGCCGCTCTGATATGGTCATCCGGTACCTGGCCAGCAGGCCGGATGTACGCCGAGTCGTCGTATTCGATGCTCCAATCTCTGAATTCGATCTACTCAAACGCAGAGATACACATGGCCACATCACACAGGATCGTCTTATCTACATCAAAACCTATGAAAAAGTATTCGGCAAGCTCGACACCGAAAAGATTTCCTACAATGTTTTCGTCTTCCCGCCCGGCACGTACCACACCAGCGATGGTGGCGGCAATCGCCCACAGCTCATCGACGCCTACGTCGATTTTATCGAAGGTGTTTTTGAACGGGAGGGATTCCGATCGCAAGAATCAGTGTTCTGGATCTATCCAAAGAACTTCATGGCTCCGGAGCTTGTCGACCGATTCTCGCCAGCAAAAGTCGTCGTGGATGTGGTGGATGATCACCGTGCGTGGCCCGGCGTGTCTGCAGAGGAACGCGATCGACTGACCAAAAATTATCGGGAAACCCTCGCACGAGCCCAGATGGCATTTGTAAATTGTGAACCGATGGTGGATTCAATGCGCGAGTTCTTTCCCGCGATTCGCATGGTGCAGAACGGCTGTGATCAAAAACCACCCAGTGTGCAGCCACGTAATGATCCTGAATTTGATGCATTCATGGCAAGGGGCGGTAAGACCATCGGTTTTGTCGGCAATCTTGAACAAAAAATTGACATTTCACTTGTCGCCAAGATCGCAGAACGATTCCACGATTGCCAGATCGTCCTGCTCGGCTCGACACACGCCAACCCGCAAGTTCTACAACTCAAACACTTTCCGAACGTGCGCCTGCCTGGTGTAGTGCCATATGAGCAGATCGGCGCTTGGCTCTCTCGGTTCGATGTCGGCATCATTCCCCACCTCGATCTGGACATGACCCAAAGCATGAATCCGCTCAAGCTGTATGTGTATTTATCATGGCGCGTGCCCGTTGTCTCCACCGAGATATACAACATCGACAAAAGCTCGCAATTCGTGCGCGTGGCCCGCACCCATAATGAGTTCCTGGAGCATGTCGCGAGTGCGCTTGAGAAGGGGAGAATGGATGAAGCGGCATCGCAGCGTTATATCGATGAGAACAGTTGGGAAGAGCGTTTCCGCTCGCACGTCGACGAGTTGCTCGCACCCTTGAAGGAGAAGGCTCATGGAAACTGACTTCGAAGCCGACAGCTACTTCGGATTGTGTAGCATTTGCGGTCACTTCCAGGAATTCAAGCGTTCAGCACGCTCCATCCGAGAAACCTATCGCTGTGCGCAATGTAAAGCATTACTACGCGAGCGTGAGCAAGCCCAATCGATTCTTGCATGCTATGACAGCCTGCGTGCTAGCACCCTGTCCGATCTCGTCGAAAAAACCGAGTTCCGCCACTTGCATATCTATGAGCCAGGGACAATCGGCCCTTTTCGCCGCTTGTTCAAGGGTCTGCCCCATTACCAGCAATCCGATTACTACCCGGAAGAGCAGCGCTCACAAGCTCCACTAGAAGTGCCGCACCAGAGCCTTGAAGAACTTGGCTTTGCGGATGCCTCATTTGATCTCGTGATTACTTCTGACATTCTGGAGCATGTCAGAAAACCGGAGCGCGCCTTTGCTGAAATTGCACGGGCGCTGAAGCCAGGTGGTTATCACGTGTTCACAGTGCCTCTGCAAGAGCCGCTACCAGCAAAGACCATTGCGCGCGTTGACACATCTGGCGACATAGACAAGCCATTGCTACCAGAGTATTACCATGGTAATGGTAAGGGTGGACGTTCACTTGTTTACACCGACTTTGGGGCAGACATTGTGGATATGCTTTCGTCCGCAGGTTTTGTCTCACACCTCCGCCGACCATCCACCGCCAGCGCGATTGTTAATCGCGCAATTACTGTCGTTTCCAAACGAAGGCTAAATTGATGCGAAAAATTATCTTCGAAATACTCTCCGTATTTCTTGCGTGGGTCGCCTTCACCTCAGCCGGCTCGGCGAAAGGATTTGGTGAAATAACGTCGTCACACGCCACAGAACACGCCACAACCTGCAAACTTCAATCGTATGTGCCATACGAGGCTCTAGTGTTGAAAGAAATTTTCCCTAAGGTGATCGACAAGACGCCGGGGCGTGACGTCGGCTCTGCCCAATTATTTGAGCCCATACGCAAGATCGCCGAGCCCCTGGCCATATTGGGTACGCGCTGCCTGATGCATGGTGGCGACAGCAAAGTAAGCCCTGCAGGTGCCAAGGCTGATGGTGGAGGCAAATCTGCTGACGACAGCTGCAATATTTTTGCCAATTGGGTCGAAGAGTTAGTAAAACAAGATGCCTTACGTTTCGACCGCGATAAGCACCGCCGCTCTCCGGTTTCCTTTGTCACTGGTGCGCTCTCCGGCAACCTGACCATCCGCCCGATTGCACTTTATGCCGGTGCGCTACGCGACGCAGGGCTTATCCATTTGCGTAGCAACAGCGCCTTTGACGAGTGGCTACTGCGACGCGTGGCCGATTACGACAACTTTCCTGCGCGACTCACGCCAGCGGCGGCACAAAATCTGGTGATGAACTCGGTACTGGCCAAGCTCACAGTAGGCATAACAGTGGGTAATCCGCAACCGGCGCTAAATGAGGGCGCAGAGGTATACAAACTATATCTGGATACCGCTCGTGCCGATGGTAGCTTTCCGGCAGAAACTCGCCGGGGGGTGTCTGCCCTAAAGTATTCCAATATGGCTACTGGCGGCCTTGTGATAATGGCCGAATTGGCAACTATGGAAGGCCGTGATCTCTACCAGTATCGTTCACCAGGTGGTGTCGATATTCACCAATCTGTGGGTTTTGTAGCCAAGTCCATCCTCGATGAATCTGGCATCGCTGAATATGCAAAAGAGAACTACGCCCCCACTGATAAAATAGAGGGGAGCGTTCAAGCCCGTCATTTCATCCGTGACCATGCGGGCTGGATGTCAATCTACATGCGTCGCTTCCCCAAGCATGAAAACACCAAACTGCTAGGCCAGATCATGCAAAGCGAGCGTGTGCGCTTTAGTGGTTATTACGACGAAATCCTTGGCGCCATGGCAGGCTGCGTCTGGTAAGCCAACATGCGCCGCGTCTTGATCCTGGGGTATTCGGTCACCGCCGATAAGAGTGGCTTTGCTGAGTTCGTACGTAGCAGCACGGCGCTGTCCGGTATGGATATCGAAGTGGACGTGTGCGGTGTGGGCGGCTTGAACCCGCTTACGCTGGCCGTGCTGTACGAAGGCCATGTGAAGCGCTACGGCCGCTATGACTACGTATTTCTTGAAATCGCGACTTCAATCTTCGGCACAAAAATTACTGACTGGGCACGTGAAGGATTAGACCTGTTCTACGACTTGTGCGAGCGCATCCAGGCCAGCAGCGCGCGTGTGGCGCTGATTAATCTCTACCGCGATGACTTCAACTATCCCTATCACGTTTTTGACATGGTGCTGGAGTCTCTCGCGACACGTTACGAATTGCCGCTGCTCGATTTGGCGGCAGGTCTGATACGACGCGAAGGCCGGGATTTTTGCCGCAGCCTTTTGCGCGATGTCGTGCATACCAATACAATTGGAGCCGAATATCAGGCTCAAAAGGTGTGTGAGTTCATAAAATCTGTGGTGCAGGCTAACAAGCCTCAACGTCATCTGCCAGATCCGCAATACAAGGCTCGAGCTATCGACTTCGCTCCCGCGAGCCTTCATCGCCCACCTTACGTGTTCTCTCGTAGCGGCCTGCAGGTCGACTGTGGTGTACTGCACGCTGGTGAGAGTTGCGAACTTGTCATCCCACCTGGCGCCCGTGTCTATGGCATTTCCTTCATCAGCGGACCTGTCAGTGGTGAGTTCACCCTGAGCTTCAGCGGCATCGCCAAGCCAATCGTCGTGCAGACCTACGACGAGCACTGCTATTACTCGCGCTACAATTTCCGCAGCTTTCCACCAATCACTGGGGGGCAGGCGGTGAGCGTGAATCAGACAGATGGGCTGCCCTCCTATATCAAACTTGCTAAAGGTGAACCAGATACCTCCGCTCGCGTGGGCCGCCTAGTGGCATTGCACTATTTTGAAGAAAATTTAATTAGAGATACATGAATACCATGCTAGGCATAGGGCGAATCAGGAGCGTCGAATGAAACATTTTTTGTTATCACCAATGTATGCAATGTCAATAGGGGTAGGGGTCGCCGGCAATACCGTCAACACCGTTATTTTTCGCGCGCATGGACTTCTGACGGCCGGAACCTGGCAATTCGGTGCCTATTACGTTGCGACCGATCGGCTGGTCGTCTTTCGCCGTTCGCTTGAAACAGACATGATCGAAACAGCCGATTTGCCCGGCACATATCGGATCGAAGATGCGCACGATAGTATTTCGCTCGGAATCGATCACGAAGGGTATCTGCATATCTCATACGATCACCATGGCTCGCCACTTCGTTACCGCAGATCAACAGTCCCATTTGAGATTGCCGCTTTTGGTTCGGAGATACCGATGACCGGCGCTGACGAACAACAGGTCACTTACCCCAGTTTCATTGTTTCACCCTATGGCGACCGGCCATTGTTGTGCCTGTATCGCACCGGCTATGCTGGTCGAGGCGAGGCCATGCTCAATGCTTACGATGAAAAGACGCAAACCTGGACGCGCATTGCCAGCCCGCTGTTATCGGGGACACATAACAAACCTTGGACGAGCAGCCCATACTGGAATCACCCTGCTACAGAGGTAGGCGGGAACATCCATCTAAGCTTCTGTTGGCGAACGCATACGCTGGAAGGTGAACGCAAGCTCGTCAACAACATCAACATCGACTACGCTCAATCTGGCGATTGGGGAAAAACCTGGCGCACATCATGCGATGTGCCTTTTCAGCTACCGATCACCCAGGTCAACTCGGAAACGATTCTTGGCTTGCCGCCGGGTAGCAATCTCATTAACCAGACCGGTAGTGGAATAGATAGCCAGGGCAATCTGCATGTGGTTTTCTATGCTGATGATGAGAACGGCATACCGCAGTACCAGCATGTGTGGGGGCGTAAAGGATTCTGGCGTCGAAATGTGATCAGTGCACGTGGCGATGATTTTTCGCTTGAGGGAGCCGGATCTCTGCAACTCCCGATGAGCCGGCCCGAAGTGGTCGTAGATGAACTCGATCGGGTGTATGTGATATTCCGGGCGGACTTTACCGGTCAACGAATGGCGGCCATGCGATTGACTCCGCCAGAGTACACCCCTCACCAGAGTGAGATACGCATTCTTTGGGATACCAATGTAGCCTTCACCGAGCCGGTTATCGACCATGTGCGCTGGGCTCGTGAAAAAATCCTGTCCATGCTCATGCAGCGAAATGACCAGCCCGCGTATGACATTGGAATGGAGCCCACCTCGGCAAATGTATTCGTGCTCGACTGGAATCTAGGGAAGGACTGGAACTAATTGGCTGTGATGCGCCTCCTGTCCAAAATCCGGGGTTGGAAGAAGCCGCCTGCGGTGAACCGTAATGCTGGCGTGGCAATCCTCGCCGGTGGCATGAATGCCTCCATTGCCTATCTGATTGAACCGTTCCTTGCCGCACAGGGTCAATCAGCGACTTATATCGACACCAACAATGCGTCTCCACAACACTTTGACCACTTTGGTTTTAGTGCGGTGGTTATCGTTCGCTACCTTCCTCGCCAGTGGAAAAAGTCATTGCGTGACTTTCGCTCGAAGGGAGGCAGCATGATCTATTTCATGGATGACGACCTGATGGACCCGGCAATCCTTGTGGGTCTGCCTTCGGCGTATGCAAAGAAGATACGTGCCCAGGCTGTCAGGCAACGTGCGGTGCTGGAGGCACTATGTACCGAATTCTGGGTTTCATCTCCTTATCTGGCAGAGAAATATCGCGACTGGAAGCCCGAATTGTTAACGCTGCAGCCTGCAATGGCAAATCTATTGCCAGTATCCGCGATCACCGTTTGCTACCACGGAACCTCATCTCATTCCGCCGAGATCGAATGGCTGGCACCTATTATTGCTGCTGTGCAGATGGGTAAACCGGATACGCGCTTTGAAGTATTTGGGGATCACTCAGTCAATAAGATGTATCGGGACATTTCGGGAGTCGCCATTCTTCACCCGATGAGCTGGCCCAATTATCTGGCTTATACCTCATCAGTACAGCGCGACATCGCGCTTGCACCGCTCCTTCCTCATCCTTTCAATGCAGGCCGCGGCCCCACAAAATTTTTTGACTTTGTTCGCATGGGAGCTGTCGGAATCTACACGAACATCGAGCCTTACCGGGGATTCATTCGCGACGGGGTGGATGGCCTATTGCTGGAGAACGATCCCGACTTGTGGGTGCGGACGATCATAATGCTGGCTGGTGATGAGTCTCTCCGCCACAGGATGGCGGAATCTGCTCGGCAGAGGGCATTTGAAATGGCGGCCTTGCACAATTGAAAAAGCTTTCGGTAAAGCCGCCGGAGCGACTATGAGTGATACCTCCGACGCAGCCATACTGCTCAGCCTTGTTTATCACCCTTGAATTAAGGTATTTATCATGAAAATCGCCATCGCCGGAACCGGCTACGTCGGCCTCTCCAATGCCGTTCTGCTCGCCCAGCACAACGAGGTGGTGGCGCTCGATATCCTGCCCGAAAAGGTGGCGATGCTGAACCGCAAACAATCGCCGATCGAAGATGTCGAGATCGAAGACTATCTC
>Ga0210027_1004197_pt1 | contig 11183 bp, 9 predicted proteins | sample CryGeymeta201510_FD_183978 | JGI IMG/M metagenome (GOLD analysis project Ga0210027, IMG submission 183978) | Groundwater microbial communities from Crystal Geyser aquifers in Utah, USA - Crystal Geyser metaG 2015-10 (SPAdes) (version 2) | ecosystem: Environmental > Aquatic > Deep subsurface >...
AATTTTAAAATTAGATAATTTTTCTAATATTTTTTTTGCTAATTTAGTATTATTAAAAATTTCGAGATAAGCCACATTCCAAGTAATAGGACCTACATCTGGAAGAACGGCAATAATTTCATTACGTAAATTAACAGGGAGATTAGCATAAATTTTTAGAAAGTGTTCTTTATTATCCATATTTACATTGTAGCACATTTTTAGATATCGATGCCGAACCCCATTCATTTCCTGTAAAATTAAGCAATGAATTTAACAGTAATTATTCCAACATTAAATAATTTTAAAGGATTAAAATATTTGCTAAATTATTTTAAAGATAAAAATTATCAAATAATAGTTGTGGATAATAAATCTACGATCATAGGTCTGGATCCCCGCCGGAGCCTGCCCTCGACTCCGATCGGGGGCGGGGATGACACAGAAAATTTAGTTTATTTGCCTCAAGAAAAGAATTTGGGATTTGCGGGTGGAGTGAATTTGGGGGCAAGAGATGTCGAGACGAAGTGGATGCTGGTGCTGAATGATGATATTGAGTTTGAAGATAAATTGTTAAATCTTAAATATCAATTGTTAAATAAATTTCAAATTTTAAATATTAAAAAAGAAAAACAAAATGTAATAGAATCCTTAATTCAATTTGCGGAGGAAAATAAATTGGATGCGGTGTCGCCTATTCTCCGGAATCCGGACGGTAAAGTAGAAAACTATGGTTATAAGATTTTGCCGTTTGGGAAGGTGGAAATACTAAATACTAAATACGAAATACTAGATACTAAAATTGATGGATTGACTGCGGCGTGTTTGTTAATCAGAACGGAAATGTTTAAAAAGTTGGGAGGATTTGATGAAAGTTTTTTCGCATATTTGGAGGATATAGATTTTTTTCTGAGGATGAAAAACTACAAATTTGGGATAGCTTATGATATTGAGGTTCTCCATAATCACATGACAACGGCTAAGACAATGGGAAATTTTAAGGCCAAGCAGGATATGGTCAACTGGTGGAGATTATTTTTCAAACACCCTGATAAATTTAAGTTTAATTTAGAGTTTGTAGCGGAGAGGTTGAGGAATGTATCGGGATACTTAAAAACGACTTTCAAAAGTATATAGTATAATTAATCCATGGGTGAGATCGAATTTGCCAGTGTCGACAAATATTTTTATCTTCAACATCAAAAAACTATTAAAGAATTAGTGGCGGCGATCTTTCATCAAAAAAAAACTCTTGAAAGAGTTCATGCTCTCAAAAATGTTTCTTTTAAAATAAAAAAAGGTGAGACGGTTGGGGTGATCGGTAAAAACGGAGCCGGGAAATCGACCTTACTCAAACTTATGGCCGGAGTCTCCTCCCCTACAACCGGCTCGGTAAGAATTACCGGTAGAATTTCACCCCTTATAGAACTAGGGGCAGGATTTCATCCTGAGTTATCTGGTAAAGAAAATATATTTTTAAATGGGGTTATCCTTGGGATGGAAGAAAAATTTTTGATCGATAAATTTCAGGAGATCGTTGATTTTTCCGAAATTGATATGAAATTTATTTATACACCGGTTAAATATTATTCATCAGGAATGTATATGAGATTGGCCTTTGCTGTGGCTATATTTACTGAACCGGATATTTTACTTGTAGATGAGATATTGGCAGTTGGAGATACAGCCTTTCAAGCCAAATGCATCAAGAGAATGGAAGAGTTTAAGAAAGAAGGAGTGACAACACTTTTTGTCTCCCACAGCATGGAATCGGTGAAAAGCTTTTGTGATAGGGTGATTTATTTAAAAGAAGGAAAGGTGGAATTTGATGGAGGAGTGGAGGAAGGAATAAAAAAATATGTTTAAATATTGGCCATTGCTAAAAAAATTGACGCTTCGGGAAATCAAGGCCCGCTATAAACAGTCATTTCTGGGTTTTTTTTGGATTATTCTAAATCCTCTTTTCCAGATGATTATCATGAGCTTTGTCTTTTCCAAAATTATGAAAATGACCGGTATAGGAGTCCCCTATCCGATCTATCTTTATGCCGGACTTCTCCCTTGGCTATTTTTTGCCAATTCAATTGCATCAGCCATGGGAGCCCTTACAAATAATTCCTCTTTGATCAAAAAAATATATTTTCCGAGGGAGATCCTGATACTTTCAACATTGCTTGCCAAAGTATTTGATTTTAGTTTGGCTATTATCATATTCATTATCTTGATGATATTCTTTAAAGTACCTTTTACTGTTTATATGCTTTTGTTCTTCCCGATATTTTTATTGCAGTTTATCTTTACCTATGGTCTATCTCTGTTACTTTCCGCTTTAAATCTTTTCTATCGTGATATCCAGTATTTGTTTGATTTGATAATGACTCTTTGGTTTTACTTAACTCCGGTTATTTATGCAACGGAATTTTTTCCACAAGAATATAGGTATATTTTCAAAATTAATCCGATGTCAGTCTTTATCAATGCTTACCGCCAGGTTTTATTTAACGGAACTTTTCCAAACTGGGAAAGTCTTGGGATCGGGTTTTTCGTTTCAATTGGATTATATGTGACCGCCCATAACATATTCAAAAAATTAGAAGGAATGTTCGCCGATGTTGTTTAATATGCTGAAGTTTTACAACAGAATATACCTGTCATCTCCGTGAAGACGGAGATCCAAGCTATAATCACATTTTTAAAATGTTATATTTAGTCTGGATTCCCGCCTCCGCGGGAATGACATATTATTAATAATTTTAAGTTCTGAAGTCATGGAACGGCTAGTAAATCTTTATAAAAGAAACAGGATTAAGTTTTTAATTTTTCTATCTATCTTTGGGCCGGCGACGATTACGGCTATGGCTGATAACGATGCGGCCGGAGTGGCCACTTATGCAATTGCCGGATCACGCCTTGGTTATCCGATTCTTTTTATTCTTTTTTGGGTAACGATATTATTGGCGATTACCCAAGAAATGGGAATGAGGGTCAGCTTAGTTTCCCGAAAGGGGCTGGGAGATCTCATCCGCGAATTTCATGGGGTAGGCGCATCAATGCTAATTTTTATCACTTTGTTTATTGCCAATATGGGCGTGATAGTTGTCAATATGGCAGCATTTAAAACAACCGCTCAGATCCTCAATCTTCCGGCAATTCCTTTGACAATTTTTGTGATTATTTTAATTTTTTTATTTGTTATAAAAGGCAACTATAAACTAACTCAAAATATTATGCTTTTTGCCTCACTTTTTTACTTAGCTTATGTTTTTTCTGCTTTTAAATCAAATCCGGATTGGGGTATGGCATTCAAAAATTTAGCCTGGCCGCAAGGGGTTGATTTTACTGCCGATTATTGGAGAAATTACATTATCATCGGTCTTGGAGTCTTGGGGACAACGATCACTCCCTGGGGTCAATTTTTTATCAGCAGTTTCGGTCTTGACAAAAAAATAAGCACAACAAAGTTGAGATTTTCTCAAATTGAAACTTACTGGGGGGCTTTTTTAACGGATTTCTTTTCATTTTTTATGATCGTAGCTACGGCCACGACACTTTTTGTCAACAAGATTACCTTGATTGACGGAGCTCAAGCCTCTTGGGCGATTGAACCGTTCGCTGGTAAATTAGCCGCTACTCTTTTTGCTGTTGGAATAATGAATGCCGGATTTATGGGAGTTGTCATTGTTGGACTGACGACTACCTATGCCTTTTCAGAATTCTTTGGATTAACCGGAAGTTTAGATGCTCCTTACAATAAAAGTAAAATATTTTATTCGGTTTTTATCGGCCAGATACTTATTGCTTTTTTAATTTCGCTACTACCGGTGATTGATCTATTTAAAATTGTTGTTGCCGTTCAAATTCTAAATGCCATGGCCTTACCCCCAATTTTTTATTTTCTTATAAAATTTACCAACAATCCTGAGATCATGGGTAAGTACATAAACAATAAATTTCAAAAATGGTTTGCGATCGGAGGAACAGTGGTCATAACGTTAGCGTCTCTGTTCACGGCGTTTTATACAATTTTTTCTTACAAATGAATAATTATAAAAACGTTTTTGTCACCGGTTCAATTGCCTACGATACGATCATGAATTTTCCTAATGAATTTCAGGATTATTTTCATCCGGAAAAACTTCATCAGATAAATGTTTCTTTCGTTGTCAATAAATTGGAAAGGCAATTAGGTGGTACAGGAACGAATATTGCATATAACATAAGACTTTCAAACCTTCAAACCTTCAAACCTTCAAGCGTTTATTTATTAGGTTCGGTTGGGAAAGATGGAAAAGATTTCCAGAAATTTTTTAAGAAAAATAAAATAGATGCAAGTGGAGTTATCGTTGATAAAAAATTGTATACATCGGCAGGATCGGTCATTACCGATACAAAAAATAATCAGATCTGGGGATTTTATTATGGAGCTTCAGAAAAAATTCCTTACATAGATTTTAAAATAATAAATAAAGAAACTGATCTTTTAGTCATCTCGGCTAATCATCAAAATTCTTTTTTGTATTTTCAACGTGAGGCGATCAAAAACAAAATTTCATATCTTTACGATCCGGGAATGACTTTGACTTGGATAAAAGATAAGGATTTGGAGTCGGGAGTGATGAACTGTAGATATTTAGTTGGAAATGATTATGAGATGGGGATGATTTTGAAAAGATTAAATTTATCAATTAATCAATTAATTGATACAGGGATAAACGTTATTATAACATTAGGAGAAAACGGTGTTCAATATTATGACGTAGGGGCAAAGCGTGATTTGCCCGTACGTGTAAAAGCGTTCAAGGTTGCAAAAATGCTTGATCCAACCGGAGCGGGAGACGCATGGAGAGGTGGGTTTGTAGCGGGACTTTTAATGGATTATTCAATAAGGAATTGTTTAAAATTAGGAAACGTTATGGCCAGTTTTGCGATTGAGAAATATGGGACTGTGAATCACAAGCCATCATTGGTACAAATAAATAAGAGAATGAGAGAGATAATTTAATGAAGAAATAATGAAATAAATAAATAAAGAAATAAATAACCAAATGTATAAATGATTAGATACATTTAATTATTTTTTTATTTTTTACATTTATTTTCTTATTTGATTATTTGTTTATTTAATCATTTGAATTTTGACATTTGTTATTGTTTAATTATTAGATTATGAAATCTGACATCAAAGATATCAAGCTTGCCCCTCTTGGTTCTCAATTAATTAACTGGGCATATTTACAGATGCCGGTTTTGGACCTCATCCGCAAAAGATTTAAGAAGGAGCAGACTTTAAAAGGAGTTACAATTGCCTGTTGCCTTCACGTAACCAGCGAAACTGCCAACTTAATGATTACTTTGAAAGAAGGCGGAGCCAAGGTATTTTTATGTGCCTCCAATCCCCTATCAACTAATGATGCGGTGGCTACATCGCTTGTCAAAGATTATGCCATTCCAACTTTTGCAATCAAAGGCGAAGATAATAAAAGTTATTATTCACATCTCAATGCAGTTCTCGATGAGAAACCCAACTTAACCATGGACGACGGGGCTGATTTAGTTGGTTTACTTCACAGCAAAAGAGTTAATCTTTTACCCGGGGTTGTTGGATCATCGGAAGAAACGACCACTGGAGTTATCAGACTTCGGGCAATGGAAAAAGATAAAGCCTTAAAAATTCCCATGCTAGCTGTCAATGATAATTTGACTAAGCACTTATTTGATAATCGTTATGGAACCGGTCAATCGAGTATTGATGGGATCATTAGAGCGACCAACATATTACTTGCCGGAAAAAAATTTGTCGTCTGCGGATACGGCTGGTGCGGACGAGGGGTGGCGATGAGAGCTAAGGGGATGGGAGCACAAGTAATTGTGACCGAGGTTGATCCGGTCAAAGCGCTTGAGGCTCTGATGGATGGATTTTTGGTGATGACTTTACGAGACGCCATTAAACAAGCCGATGTTGTTCTTTCAACGACGGGAGATAAACATGTCATCGACGAAGAACATTTAAAAGTAGCTAAACCGGGTGTAATTCTTGCCAATGCGGGCCATTTTGATGTTGAGATTAATAAAGAAGCTTTAAAAAAATTAGCCAAGAAAATTAGACAGGTTCGTCCGATGGTTACGGAATATGATTTTGGAAATAAAAAAATTTATCTCTTGGCCGATGGAAGATTGGTTAATCTGGCTGCCGCTGAAGGTCATCCGGCCTCCGTCATGGATATGAGTTTTGCCGGACAGGCAATGGGTGCAGAATTTATTTGGAAAAATAAGGGGAAATTAAAAAATAAAGTTTATTCTTTGCCTCAAGAAGTAGAAATGAAATTGCTCGCTTGAAATTTAAATTCAGAAGGTGTTAAAATCGACAAATTAACTAAAGAACAGAAAAAATATTTAAATAGTTGGCAAGAAGGTACTTAAATATCAAGAGAGATGGAGAGAGACTTAGCTCGTTAAGATCCATCCAGCAACCGTCCCGATTTAATCGGAAACGGTGCTAAAGCTAAAGAGGATATGCTCGATAGCGAGAAATTAATATGAAAAACACTTTTACTTCAGAGTCTGTGTGTGCGGGGCATCCCGATAAAATTTGCGATCAGGTTTCAGACGCAATATTGGATGAAGCCTTCAAAGTCGATAAATATTCCCGAGTGGCGGTTGAGACCTTGGTGACAAAAAATTTCTTAGCCATGGCCGGAGAAGTAACGACAAAAGCTAAATTAAACTATAAAAAAATTGCCCAACAAGTTGTGAGAGATTTAGGTTACACCATCCCGGTGTTAAATTTTTCCGAAAAATCAGAAATTATTGTCAAAATTCATACCCAGTCACCGGAAATTGCCGTTGGAGTGGATAATTTAGGTGCGGGCGACCAAGGGATGATGTTTGGCTATGCGAGCCGTGAAACAAAAGAATTAATGCCATTACCGATTATGTTGGCACATCGACTGGCAATGGGAATTGATAAATTAAGAGAGACAAGACATCTCCCCTACTTGCGGCCGGATGGAAAAACTCAAGTAACCGTTGGCTATGAAAAAAATATTCCTAAAACGATTGAAAATGTCGTTTTAGCTGTTCCTCATGATGAAAAAATAAAACTTTCTCAAGTAAAGGAAGATTTATTTAATTTATTAGTGACTCCAATTTTAAAAGAATATGGATACAAGATTAAACGTGATCAATTAATTGTCAATGGAACCGGAGTTTGGCATATCGGAGGACCGGCATCCGATACGGGAGTAACGGGAAGAAAAATAATTGTTGATACGTATGGAGGAATGGCCAGACAAGGTGGTGGAGCTTTCTCTGGAAAAGATCCAACTAAAGTGGACAGATCAGCGGCATACGCTGCCCGATATTTGGCAAAAAATATAATAGCAAATAAATTAGCCGATCGTTGCGAAGTACGGCTTGCCTATTTTATTGGAGCCAAAAAACCGGTTATGCAGGAGGCAGAAACTTTTGGGACAGAAAAAAAGTCAGCAAAAATAATAAATAGTTTTGTGGCGAAATTACTTGACACTTCTCTAAAAGGAATTATTGCCGGGCTAAATTTGAGAAGACCTATTTATTTCAAAACGGCCTCTTATGGACATTTTGGTAGAGACATATTTCCTTGGGAAACTATAATAAAGAAATAAAAAAATAATAAAATAAATAAATTTATTTATTTAGGCATTCAATTATTTCAATATTTATTTCTTCATTTGTTTATTTGCTTATTTTGACATTGATTCCCTTCTCCATTTTCTTTTCTTTCCAAAGAAATGTTCCGGTATGGAAATCTGGGCAATATGTACCCACCATTCCTGGAATATCTTGGCGATTATCACAGTCGATAAAGAGAAGAATATGAATTTTTCGCTAAGTAGAAAATTCAGTTGTTTAAAATAGACCGAAAAGAAAACGAGAAAAAAAATATTCTCAAAAAAATTTGGGAAAAGAAAAAATATCCGGCGGTCGTTTTTTATAAAAAATATCACTTCTCCAATTGTTCGGAAAACAAATAATATCAATAGTATATATCTGTAATTCGGCATCTGAAACCAAGTAAAGATCATTACATTTATGTACCACCAAGTATCCAGAGCTTTGTCATATCTTTCATATTTTGATAAAGTAAGGACCTTCTGGGAGGCAAACTCTATATCGATAACATCCAAAAAAAATGATAAAATTACTGATAGTAAGGGCCAAATGAAGATAAGTGGCGCTGAAAGTATGCGAAGCAAGATAATAAAAAATAAAAAAACTTATTCATAGTTTAACCGTTTTATTTAGTATATGAAAAAAAAATTAAAAATAGCAATGATTTTTTCTTCCGATCCGTCTCAAGCCGGTGGAGTTCAAGAACATATATTTTATTTATCAAAGGAATTAGCAAAGTTAGGTCATAAAATAGATATTTTTGGCCCGGAAAAAAATATACTTCCCTATATTAATTATCATCCGATTGCCAAAGTCGTTAGATTGCCCATACCTAATGGTAATTGGGGTAATATAACAGTAAAGAATGATGAAAAACATGAGGTAGCAGAAATAATAGAAAATGGTAAATTTGATTTAATACATATCCACGAACCATACATACCTTTTATCAACTGGGATATATACAAAAATACCACGGCCATTAAAGTTGCTACCTTTCATACTGCATGGAATAATGATTCCATAATTAATGTTATTAATCCATTTTTGATACTATTTAAAGAATCTTTTTCTACATATTTTAAAGGGGTTATTTTTGTTTCAAAAATTGTAAAAAAGCGATGGCAATATTTATGCGAAAAAAACATAAGTAAACGAATAATTTATAACGCAGTCGACAATGTTGCTTTTATTCCTAATAAAAACAAAGAGAAAAAAATAATAAAGTTATTATTTGTTGGTCGACTAGTTAATAGAAAAGGTTTGAGATATCTTTTGAAAGCTATCAAAAAAATTATTACCGATGAACATAGCATTAGGTTAGTGGTTCTTGGTGATGGGCCAGAGAAACTAATCTCGGAAAAATATGTTAAAGACAATAATTTAAGTGAGTTTGTTGAGTTTAAAGGTGAAAAGTTTGGCAAAGAAAGAATTAGTTTTTATCAAAATGCTGATATTTTTTGCGCGCCCTATTCTGATGAAGCTTTTGGCATAACAATTCTTGAGGCATTGGCTTGCGGTGTCCCAGTTGTTGGTTTTAAAAATGAATCATTTTTAGAGATTTTGAAAGGTTATCCTTATCCGAGATTATTTGTTGATAATAGAAATATAATAGAACTGTCCCATGCTTTGAAACAATTGATAATCAGTAGTAAAAAAAGGAAAGAAATTAGAAAATGGGGAATTGAAAAAGTTAAGGAATTTAATTGGTCCAACACTGCAAGACAAACAGAGGAATTCTATTATCGAGTTCTTAAAATATGAAAAACATTCGTAATTTTGCCATTATTGCTCATATTGACCATGGTAAATCTACCTTGGCCGACCGTTTATTGGAATTGACCGGGACGGTCGAGGCAGGTCATCATGAAGCTCAAATGTTGGACCAAAATCCGATTTCAAGGGAGCGTGGGATCACAATTAAATTGGCACCAGTGAGAATGAAGTATGAAGGATATATACTAAATTTAATTGACACACCTGGTCATGTTGATTTTTCTTATGAAGTAGATCGGACCCTCGCCTGTGTAGAAGGAGTTGTTCTACTTGTAGATGCTTCTCAAGGAATTCAGGCACAAACAATTGCTAATGCCTATAAAGCGATAGAAAAAAATTTGGTAATTATTCCTGTTGTCAATAAAATAGACATGGTTAATGCTGAAGTCGAAAAAACAAAAAAACAATTGATTGATTTTTTAGGAATAAGTAAAGAAGAAATTTTTGCAGTATCAGCGAAAACCGGTCAAGGTGTCAAAGAATTGTTAGAAACAATAATTGAAAAGGTTCCCCCTCCTAACGAAACCTCGATTAACCAGGGTCTGACCCTCGTCGAGGGTCAGACCCTACAGGCTTTAATCTTCGATTCATATTACGACTCTCATCGGGGTGTAATTGCTTTTGTCAGGGTTTTTGACGGAGAATTGAAGAAAGGTAAAAAGGTTTGGTTATCAGCTGCTAATGAAGCTTTTGAAGTCCAGGATGTTGGTTATTTTAAACCGGAACTAACTTCCCAAGAGTCTCTTTCAAATGGCGATATCGGATATGTAGTTACTAACTTAAAAGATATTCATAAAGTATCCGTCGGTGATAGTATTGTTACTGATCAATCTTTATCACTGCCTGGTTATAAAAAAGTAAAATCAATGGTGTTTGCATCAATTTTTCCAACAGACACCGGAGACTATCTAAATTTACAAAAAGCTTTAGAAAAACTTTATCTCAACGATTCTTCACTGGAATTTTCTTCAATTCATAGCACGGCGTTGGGTGCAGGATTTAGAGTGGGTTTTTTGGGATTGTTGCACGCTGACATCGTTCGAGAAAGGCTGGAACGTGAATACGATCTTTCTTTAGTTTTAACCCCGCCACAGGTCAAATTTAGACATGAAAATAATAATTTTTTTGAGCCTTACATCAAAGCCATGATTGTTTGTCCAGATAGTTATGTTGGAGTTGTCATGCAGCTATGCCAAAACTATCGTGGAAAGTTTTTAAATATGGATAACAAAAATCAAACCGTCTTAGAATATGAACTACCCATGTCAGAATTAATTTCCGATTTTTTTGATAATTTAAAAAGTGCATCTTCTGGCTATGCATCTCTGGACTGGGAATTTTTGCGTTATCAGCAGGTTAAGGCGGATAAATTAGAGTTACTTTTAAATTTGGAGCCAATTGATGAATTTAGCGAAGTAGTTGTCGAGGAAAGAGCTTATGAAAAAGCCAGTTTTTTGACATCACGTTTGAAGGATCTGATCCCCCGTCAACAGTACGAAGTAAAAATTCAGGCAAAATATAAAGGGAAAATAATTGCTTCGTCACGTTTGGCGCCGTTTAGAAAAGACGTTTTGATCAAAAGCGGCAAGCTGGTTGGTGGCGGTGATTTTGGACGCAAGAGAAAACTTTTGGACAAACAAAAAGAGGGAAAAAAAAAGATGAAAATGATCGGTAAAGTCGAAATCCCAAAAGAGGCATTTATGAAATTATTTAAGAGATAGCTGTATTTTCGATATCTTATAAATCGCAAACAAAAGCACTATTCCCGCTAAATACTG
>Ga0210027_1004256_pt1 | contig 11061 bp, 5 predicted proteins | sample CryGeymeta201510_FD_183978 | JGI IMG/M metagenome (GOLD analysis project Ga0210027, IMG submission 183978) | Groundwater microbial communities from Crystal Geyser aquifers in Utah, USA - Crystal Geyser metaG 2015-10 (SPAdes) (version 2) | ecosystem: Environmental > Aquatic > Deep subsurface >...
TTTCGCACATCGCCCAGCAATACCTGCAGGTCTGGTTGGGAGAAGATCATGCCTGAGATTTCGGTAATCATTCCTTCGTACAACCATGCGACTTACATTGGTCATGCGGTGGAGAGTGTTTTTGCCCAATCGCACACAGATTTCGAGTTGATCGTGGTGGATGATGGTTCGACGGATAACAGCCTGGAAGTCTTGTCGGGCTTCAGCGACCCGCGCCTGATGGTATTGACCCAGCCGAATCAAGGCGCACATGCCGCCATCAATCGCGGCTTGCGCGCAGCCACGGGTGAATACCTGGCGATTCTGAATTCCGATGATCTCTACCATCCACATCGGCTGGCAAAAATACTCGAGGTGCTGAAAGCTGACCGGCAGGTCGGGTTGGTGGGTTCGTATATCGAGATTATTGACCGGCATGGGAAATCCCTGGGAATCAAACATGGTTATGCCGATAGCTCGCCCTGGCTGCTGGAAGTACCCGAACGCAGTTTCCGTGCTGGCAGCGATCTGCATAAGGCTTTGCTCACTGAAAATTATTGGAGCACGACGAGCAATTTCGTTTTTCCAAGACGGTGGTTTGAGGCTGTCGGGGAATTTCGCCCATTGCGCTTTACCCACGATTGGGATTTTGCCTTGCGAATGGCAAAAGTAGCCCGCATGATTTTGCTGCCGGAAGTTTTGATGCGCTACCGGGTTCATGCGACCAACACCATTCGCAATGATCGGGCGGCGATGATCTTCGAGATTTGCTGGTGTCTGGCTGCACACCTGCCCCAACACCTGGCAGATCCAACATTTGTGAATCTCTCCGCCGCGCCAGTTGTAGACGAATTGCTCCACTCGATTTATACATTCGGCTTGGAGCGGGCGCTGAATGTGATGCTCTTGCAACGTCTGGCTGAAAATCCGCAACTTGCGCTGGCCCTGCTTGATCCGGGCAATCCTGTGCGGGCCAGTTATCTGGCTTTTATCCAGCGTGAGTTAGCGAAAGCGCAAACATCCCAGCCCGCACCACAACCTGCGCCTCGGGCCAATATCCTTGCGCGAGCGCTGTCAAAATTGAGGAGCAAGCGAATATGAGTCACATTTTGGTTACAGGTGGAAATGGCTTTATCGGCTCACACCTGGTCAATCAATTAGCTGCATCTGAACAGCATAGGGTGACGGTGTTTGATCTCTATCCTCGCCCCTACGATGCTCTTCCAGATGGGGTGCGATATATTCAGGGTACTCTCGGCAATGCCAATCTGATTCGGCAAACGTTGGTGGATCAGGGAATCGAGGTGGTTTATCACTTGGCTTGGTCAACTATCCACGAGACAGCCTTGAAGAATCCGGCTGCCGATATAGAACAGAATTTGATCCCCAGCGTCAATTTACTGGAAGCCTGCCTGGATGCGGGTGTCAAACGGTTCGTTTATCTCTCCTCAGGGGGCACCGTATACGGCATCCCCGAAACGTTGCCAATCCGCGAAGACCATCCCACGCGACCCATCAACGCTTACGGCGTCACCAAGTTAACCGTGGAGAAGTATGCGCAGATGTATTCGTATCTGCACGGCATGAATTACGTCATCTTTCGGCCATCGGTGCCCTATGGGCCGTATCAGAACCCTCGTCGCCGGCAGGGGGCAGTTTCAGTGTTTATCTATCACGCGCTGCGCGGTGAGCCGGTAGCCATCTGGGGAGATGGGGAGGTGCAGCGTGATTATTTTTACGTAGGTGATCTGAGTAAGGCTCTATTGGCTGGGTTGGATTTGCCCGCGGCGGCCAATGCGGTGATCAATCTGGGTGGAAAGCAGATGTATACCTTGAATCAATTGGTGGCAGCCATCGAACAGGTTTTGAAGGTCAAAATCCAGGTGCGATACGAAGCTGCTCGTAAGTTTGACGTTCCCTGCCTGCAATTGGATACTCATACCGCCAGCGAGTTACTGCATTGGCAGCCTGAGGTTTCCCTTTCGGAGGGGATTGCCCGCACAGCCGAGTGGATCAAGGCAACGGTGGATTGAACAAGCAATGAATGCGATCAGCATCATCATGCCCTGTTATAACCGCGAATATGATTTGCGGCGCGTGCTGGAAGCCTATGACCAGCAGGATGCTGGTATCCCTTTTGAATTGATCGCAGTGGATGATGCTTCCATAGATCATACTTATGAACTGTTGACTTCCTATCAGCCCAAGCATTACTCACTGATTATAGAGCGCCAGGAAACAAACCAAGGTCCGGCAGCCGCTCGCAACCGGGGCATTGCGCTTGCCAAGGCCCCATTGACCCTCTTCGTTGGCGACGATATTCTGCCTGCCCCGGATTTTGTGCGCCAACATATCGAGGCCCATAACCTTCATGCAGACTTGACCACGGCGATCCTGGGTTATACGACCTGGCCGCCAGACCTTACGATGAATACCCTCATGGCGCATATTGACGGCCCCGGGGCGCAGCAGTTTAGCTATTATTATCTTCGAGACGGGCAGGAGTATGATTTTCGACACTTTTATACATCGAACGTTTCGATCAAAACCGACTTTCTGAAATCGCTCGACCATTGGTTCGATACCGATTTCACCTACGCCGCTTTCGAGGATGCAGAGCTGTCCTACCGCCTGTCGAAAAAGGGGCTGCGGATTCTGTATGTTTCCGCGCCGCTCGCATACCATTATCATTATCACAATATTTGGACATTCTCGAAGCGGCAATATGTCGCAGGGTTGATGGCCTGCCTGCTGGTAAAGAAGCATCCTCAATTATCTTCACTGATCAAAGGCCGGGCATGGCAAATGCGTGTTTGGCCGTGGCTGTTTCAAATAGCCCTCCGTAGATCGCCGTCGATCAATTTTGAAGATTTGGAAATAAAAATCTTATCTCAGGCCAGCTCTTATGAGGCGCAATCGCAGGTCAATATCGTCAATATTTACGAGCAGACCTTGAATTATTTTTTTACGAAAGGGCTAATTTACGGAACATTTTCCAAAGATATCGCTCGCCATGTGAACGCGATCCATGCCCAACAGAAGTTGGCGCCATTACTGAACGAAACTGCCCGATGAAGGGAAAAGTAAGAGGATGGCGTTTCAGTTTATAAAACTGTAAGGTTTTTCAATGTAAGGTTTTTCCGTGGGTGGATATACTATAATTTTCTTTGGGTGACTACTCAATCCCCCATCCTCTTTCCGGTCAAAGAAATGAATTTTCGGTATGCCGGGTAAAGATAGGGTGATTGATTGCTTGAGGCCATCTTCAGGAGATTATTTACAATGAAAATTTTCCGCCTAATCTTTTTGATCATATTAACCCCTGCATTGATCTTTGGGGGAAATCCTTCGTCTGTTCGTTCGATGACACTCGCAGCAGCGCCAGTTGTGATTCATGTGCCGGGCGATGCGGCAACACTACAGGACGCTGTCAATACTGTCAGCGACGGGGGTATTATCGAGATGGCAGCGGGAACGTACATTGCGCCAGCCGGCGGATGGATTTTCAACAACTTGGGAAAAGGCTTTACCATCCGGGCAGCATCAGGCGCAAACGTTATATTGAGCGGCGGTGGCATAACAAGTATCCTTCGCCTGATAAACTCAGACCTAATCTATGGCCGTCCGATTGTCTTTCAGGATTTGACCTTTGCAAACGGTTATACAACCACAGACGGCCTTGCGGGAGGAGTAACCCTACAAAAGGCGCAGGCTACTTTCGTAAACTGTGTCTTTCAAAACAATAATGGGAATCAACTTTCCACGGGCGGCGGCGGCACTGTGGTGGCCGTAGATTCGACCGCCTTTTTCTTTGGTTGTACCTGGACTGGCAATTCTGCGAAAAACTATGGCGGAGGCCTGGCTCTTGAGACGCACTCCAAGGCTTTCATTCATAATTCACGTTTTACCAATAACCGTACAAACTTACCCAATCACCTCCAAACAGCGGCTGGCGGAGGAATTCATGTGGGAAATTCGACGCTCCGCATATCCAATACACGCTTTGATAACAATCAGGCCGGTTATGTTGGGGGAGCCATCTATTCCATAGGCACCTGGGATGATACTGGCTCAGACATCCTTGTGGCAAACTGCACCTTTGAGAATAATCATTCTATCCGCGATGCCTCGGTCAGTTATCCTTTTCCCACAGGGGGTGGCGGCTTTCATGCCGAAGACTTTGTTACTGCCAAAATCTATAACTCGCGTTTCATTGCCAACAATGCCATGGTCGGTGGAGGAGGAACCCTATACCGCTCAAATGTCGAAATCTATGATAGCGTCTTTCAGGGCAATCGCGCCACAGGCATCGGGTCAGCCAATGGATTTGGCGGGGCTATTAGTGCTGACTCCAATGACACCGCGGTGGATGGCGCTTTCAACCGCCGTTCTGCGTCTCTCAGGGTGGATAATTCTTTCATTCAAGGACGCTATGGCTCGACAACCATAGCAGGCCAAGCGGGAGGTGGTATATATGTTGCAGGCGACGTCAACAGGTTGTATGGAATAAATGGGGTAAGCCAAAATGGAACAGTCGCTCAAAACAGAGCTACCGCCGTGATTAATAACGTTGTCTTCTATGACTTGGACGTCCAGGAAACTTCTGGAGCGGCAGGCACAGGCGTGGGGGGGAGCATCTTGGTTGATTTGGCAGCTTTGAATCTGCAAAATTCACTCATTCTTAATTCCGATGCTTTGGGAAACGTCATTAGTTCTGGAGGAGGCGTGGCAATTCTTAATCAATCATCTGCTAATATCACCGGAACGACAATTACTCACAATATTGGGAAATATGGCGGAGGTGTACTTATCCAAGGATCATCCATCAACATCTCTATTTCCAATCTGATTGAAAACGCTCTAACTTCAATTGGTGACAACGCAAATATCTCCTATGGAGCGGCGATCTATGCATCTCCTGATATAGGACGGAATCTGCCTGCGACAGGAATCGTGGCTAACAACGTGATCAGCAACAACACAGGTCTGCCGATTTTTGATCTTGACATGCAACCAAATCCTATTAATGATATTCGTTATGATGGTAATCAGATCTATTCAACGACCTTTGGTAACCAAGTTTACACAAATAGTCTTCCTTACTATTGCTGTAAAACCGTTCCTCAACTGAACAGCTTCGTCGTCACGCGTTCGGGAGGTCCTTCTACAGCCAAGTCTCAGGTACCTAATACGGCGCTGGACAACCTCCCTATTGTCGGCGCCATCCTATCAGCGCCTCCATTGATCCTGTCAACTAATGCGCAGGGTGACCCGGCCCCACCCACACTCTCTTATCTTGGTTATGCTTGGAGCGGCGGTTCGGCCACCCTCGATGGGCAGGCAGTGAGCGGCAACGCGGGCATGTCTTCTGCGGGAACCGGCACACATACGCTGTCGGTTGGCGGCACAAATTTCACAGCCAGCATTTCTCAAGCACCTACTCCGGCCGTTACGTTCACGACTAGCGGCAGTTCACCGGTCACCCTCAACTGGTCTGTGACCGCCGGCACATTCCTGGATGTGGCGATAGATCATGGCGTTACGATCCCATCCTCGGCCAGTGGTTTGGTGCAGGTTTCACCGCCTGTAGATACGGATTACTGGCTGTATGTGATTACGAAGGAAGGCGGGATTGTAAAATCTGTCAATACGGGACTGCCCATGCTTAATGTGCCGTCCACCATTAGCATCTTGGCCGGGCTGAATTATTCGGTGAACAAAGGTTACTTTAACATCAAGAACGATGGAGGGGACACGTTGCAATGGACAGCAACCAGTCAGACCGCCGACTTGATCACGATGGATACGCCTAATGGACAGACAACTACACAGGGAACGATTGCCTTTACCCTGAATGTTGGCTCGCTCTCGCCCGGGGACTATGTTGGCACTATTTATGTTGACGCCGGTACGGCAGGAACTGCCCAGGTGACCGTGAATGTAAAATTGGTCAGTATTTTGTATAAAGTCTACTTGCCTCTCGTCGTACGTTAAACGCCTGACAAATACGCTTAACAGGTTGCTGCCTCAATTTGCATAAGGCGGTAGCCTTTTTTATGCTATGATTGGCTCGTGGGTAAAAAAACCATTATCTGTTCTCTCATCCTCAGTGGTGTGCGGGGCGATACCCGCCGCTATCGCAGTTTTCACCCATTGGAGCAGTTGTAACTGGCAGGGTTGGTACACTTTGGGTGAAAATACCCGGCTAATTATCGGGTGAAAAATGACACGGTTATCATCATTCACCATTCACCCTATGATGCCCAAGCGGCTTGGCGAACGGTAACAAAGCTTCCTTGGAAGCTTGATGGCATGGAACTTATTGCAAGCTACGTCAACTGCCTATTTTATATTCCGCTGTTGTTTATTGTGTGCTTGATCTTGGCGGTCTCAAAGCAATGTAAGCAATTAATATCGCCTCAAGTATGGGATAAGGATGGGATTCAAATATTGTATGGAACAAATATTTAAGTGATAGAGAATGTTTATAAAAATTTTCGGAAATAAGTCAGACAAAGTTAACAGAGCTTTTCTCTCAACACTGCCGAAGTATCTTGTCGTTGCTTTCACTGCAATTACGACTCTAGCAGTCTTTGTCCCGTTAAATCCAGGAATGCCATATTCTGGACTTGACCCATCATGGCAGTTTTCAATGAATCAAGCGGTGGCGCAACATTTGAATATAGGCAAAGATATAATATTTACTCTTGGCCCATACGGATCAATCTACACACGAATGTATCACCCTGCAACAGACTATTTGATGGTGTGGGGCAGTGTATTCTTGGGGTTGTGTTATGCGATTGCTTTGTTGTACCTGGCAAAAGATAAAAAGCCATACAGTGTTCTTGTATTTTTGTTTTTTTTAGCTGGTTTTATGTACTTGAAAGATGCACTGTTTTTTTCTTATCCATTGATATTAGCAGCTTGCGTTTCTAAGTTTATTACAGATGCTGATGAGCATGTAAAGTTGAACCCTAACTCATGGCAAATATTGGCAATAGCTCTTATTTGTGCGCCGCTTGGGTTATTGCCTCTAGTAAAGGGAAGTTTTTTGCTGATATGTGGCGTAATGGCTATCGCAATATCTTCTTACTTTTCATATCACCGCTGTCGCAAACTGGCTTTGATGGCATTAATTAGCCCGATTGTGTCGGCTCCCATTTTTTGGGTTCTTTCTGGCCAACCGATTCTTTATTTACCCAATTTTTTTATCAGTATGTCGCCGATGGTATCTGGTTATACTGAAGCGATGGCAACAGATGGCAACAATGAAGAAATACTTGCATATTTTCTTGCTACGATTGCAATCTTCTGGACGTTAGTAAGGTCTAGCAAAATAACCACTCACGCAAAATCATTCCTCAGTATATGCCTTGCCTTATTTCTTTTTATTGCCTTTAAGGGTGGCTTTGTAAGGCATGATGGGCACGCCATTATAGCAGGAACTGCACTCGTTTTTGTAACCTTAATTATTGGCCTTATTTATACAGATAAGCGCCTGATGATTGCGCTACTTATATCAGTAATATCTTGGGCTTATATTGGAAAGAACTATATAAACATATCACCTCGGCAAGTTTTCGAAAACACCCGCAATACTTACGCTAGTGCTTGGGACGGATTGCGTTCAAGAGTGACAGAAAGAAATAACCTGCGGAATAGATTTGAGCATAGTCTGGACGAGATTGAGAAAGCGTACGCCGTACCTACTCTTCAAGGCACCACGGATATTTACTCCTATGATCAGGTCAACCTTTTAGCATCAAACAATGAGTGGAATCCGCGTCCAATAATACAAAGTTATTCAGTCTACACGCCGAAATTAGCGCAACTCAACGAGCAACACTTGAGGGGCAATAGCGCCCCAGATAACGTGTTGTTTCGCGTTCAACCAATAGATGGACGCATACCCTCACTTGAGGATGGATTAAGTTGGCCTGCATTATTCGATAATTACACAGTAACCAAACTAGACAATGACCTGGCCTATCTGCGTAAAAAACAAGTGATACATAGTAGTAGTGCTTTTGATGTTATTCATGAGGGCACGCATAAGATAGGAGAGGATGTTGTGCTTCCCATAACGAGTGCTCCAGTTTATGCTGAGCTTGATATTAAACCGACCCTATTGGGCAAGCTTTTGGGGATAGTATTCAAACCTCCTCAATTGAAGCTTACATTAAAGCTTAAAGATGGCACGAGCAAAGACTATCGCGTGCTGTCTAACATGATGCACTCAGGCTTTTTCATTTCGCCATTAGTTAAGAACACCAAAGATTTCGTGTTTCTCGCAACAGGGAATCAGCGTTACCTCAAAAATAGCATTGTAGAAAGTATCGTGGTCACACCATCTTATGGAGGTTCAATTTTTTGGAGCGCCACTTATACACTCGAACTGAAAGCTTATCGTGGTGAAATGGCATCTACTCTGCCAGAAAATTTCTTTGACAGCATGAACGTGCCATCTACCACCAATATTCTGGCCGGGCTGAATTTTTCAGTGAACAAAGGCGCCTTTAATATCAAGAATGATGGAGGCGGCACACTGCAATGGACAGCAACCAGTCAGACTCCCAGCCTGATCACGATGGATACGCCTACTGGACAGACAACTACATTGGGAACGATTGCCTTCACCCTGAATGTTGGCTCGCTCGCGCCCGGAGACTATGTTGGCACGATTTATGTTGACGCCGGTACGGCGGGAACTGCCCGGGTGACCGTTAATGTGAAGGTGGTTGATATTTTATATAAAATCCACCTGCCTCTAGTCGCACGTTAAACGCCTGGTAAATAACAAGCTTTGCCTTCCTGCTGGCCGGCTTATGTCTGTTATGGACTGCGCGGCGAAAGCAACAAGAGAATAACATTTTTGTTCGAGTGAAAATCAGGTAATGTGATTCTGGAACATAAGCGGAAAATTCAAACCCACCAAATGTGTATGGTACAAACTCAGTACAATTGCCTATTGACTTTAGGTTTGCAAATCTGTATACTGAATAAGCAAGTCTTTGTAATTTCAAGCCATCGCCTCCTTTGTTCCCAACCTGGAGGAAAACATGCAAACCAAAAACAAAATCTCGTTGACACGCAAAACCCTGTATGGGATTATGTTGCTGGGAGTATTCCTTTCTGCCTTTGGCGCAGGAAATTTGCCATCCGCTCGCGCACAGGAGGCGATCACCGAAACGCCAACGCCCCCAGCAAGTAGTACGTTGACCCCTACTGAAGATGTTCAAGCTCTTTATGGCGCGGATTGTTCTTCAGATGCGTATGGATACAATCAGGATAGTTCTTATTTTACAGACGTGCTCAATCTAATGGGAATCCCTGTATCACAATTTGGATTAGACGCTTTTGCAGCATGGCAACCATACGAAAACACATCGGCCTGTTGGAATCCCCTGGCAACCACCTATCATGTCGAATGGTTTCCAGCAGGAACCGGTTGCACCGAAACCATATTCAATGACCACGGCGTTCGCAATTATTCCAGCAAATATTGCGGAGAATTGGCGACCGCAAGGACTCTTTTATACAGCGGCAGCGGTTCATACTATAAGCCAATCAGGGATATGCTTTCGCAAGTTTCCTTCAATTGGCAGTCGCTTCATGATTCCATCAAATTATGGGTGGGCAGCGAGGCATACGCGACCAGCATAACCAATGAATGGCAAACGCTTTGGAACAATAGAGGCGGTACTGGCGACTGTCCCACCACCATTAGCGATTGGAAAGGGGAGTACTGGAACAATCGTACGTTGAGTGGCAATCCAATACTCTGCCGCAATGATGGCAGTGTGGATTTCGACTGGGGCGGTGGTGGTCCAGGCAGTGGCGTACCTGACGACAATTTCTCAGCCCGTTGGACGCGCAACTGGGACTTCACACAGGGGCGCTATCGCTTTCATCTGCGAGGCGATGATGGCATACGTTTGTGGGTAGACGGTAATCTAATTATCGACCAGTGGAAGGATCAATCGTCAACGGAGTACACTGCCGATATTGACCTGAGTGGCGGTAGCCATAGCCTGAAGGTTGAGTACTACGAGAATGGCGGCGGCGCTACTGTCGCCCTCTGGTGGGATTCGCTAAGCTCCGATTGTCCGAGCATTAGCGATTGGAAAGGGGAATACTGGAACAATCGTACGTTGAGTGGCAATCCAATACTCTGCCGCAATGATGGAAGTGTGGATTTCGACTGGGGCGATGGCGGTCCAGGCAATGGCGTACCTAACGACAATTTCTCAGCTCGTTGGACGCGTAACTGGGACTTCACCCAGGGGCGCTATCGCTTCCATCTGCGAGGCGATGATGGCATCCGTCTGTGGGTGGACGGTAACCTGATTATCGACCAGTGGAAGGATCAACCGTCAACGGAGTATACTGCCGATATTGACCTGAGTGGCGGTAGCCATAGCCTAAAGGTTGAGTACTACGAGAATGGCGGCGGCGCTTCTGTCGCCCTCTGGTGGGATTCGATAAGTGTTAACAGCGGTAACCTGGCTCTAAATCGCCCCGCGTATGCAACTTCCCAACAAGGCACAGGTTATGAACCTTATCGAGCTAATGATGGCAGTACAACAACTCGCTGGTCGTCAAAAATCAGTACGACTTTGGGAGATGAATGGTGGTGGGTGGATTTAGGATCACAATCTTACAATACTGTGACGATCCGTTGGGAGACAGCTTACGCTACCCATTTTTATATCGGCTGGTCGGATGATGGAATAAATTTCACCGGCTACTGGTATGACATTAGCGCCCCAGGTACGTATTCTATTAACATAGGATCGCACAATAACCGCTATGTAGGTATTCTCATGCGAACGCGCGCTCCTCAAATGAACAATTATTCGTTTTGGGAATTTGAAGTCTATTCATACGCTTCGACAGCCGTGCCTGAAATCGACGACGGTACCGAGATATTATTACCCGAAGGTGATCCAATCAACATCTTACGTATTGAAGAGTAACTGATCTCTTTTCTATTGTCTCAGGGACCCTTCGCTCCGCTCAGGGAATCACGATTAGGCACGTAAGGTGAGTGATTACAGCCTCTCTTGAGATTGGAGGTCC
>Ga0210027_1004258_pt1 | contig 11058 bp, 10 predicted proteins | sample CryGeymeta201510_FD_183978 | JGI IMG/M metagenome (GOLD analysis project Ga0210027, IMG submission 183978) | Groundwater microbial communities from Crystal Geyser aquifers in Utah, USA - Crystal Geyser metaG 2015-10 (SPAdes) (version 2) | ecosystem: Environmental > Aquatic > Deep subsurface >...
TCCATGTGTGTGATGCGCCACAAGGCATACAGCGTGACCTTCAACTCGGCCAGATCGTCTATTTCGTTCAACAGCTTGCGGAAGAACGAGTCGGGCACCTGGGTGAAGGTTTCGGAGGCGGTGAAGCCGTTGAAATCAGGCATCTGGCGGTTCTTCAGGCGGTTTCGGTTCACGGCGTGATTTGGTCGCCTTCCGGGGTTCAGTGAAATCAATGCTGCGTGTCGCCGCGTTCTCGAACTTTGCCAGTGAACTGCGGAAGATAAGCTCGATGCTGCCGGTCGGGCCGTTGCGGTGCTTGGCGATGATGATCTCGGCCACGTTCTGCTTGACAGTGTCTTTCTCATATTGATCGGGCCGATAGATGAACATGACGATGTCCGAATCTTGTTCGAGGCTGTTATGGACGATGATGTTATTGGCGACAAAATTGTGATGACCTGGAACGGTCAAGTCATAAACTTGTTCTTCGCCATCAGGTTCAATGGAAAGAATAGTATCCCAGTAAATATCGCTTTCAGCCAGCGTCGTCAGTTCGGATGATTGAACAACTGTAGGCAAAATGCGGGGCAGGGCGAGATAATCGCTTGTTGTCAATTCATCCAATCGTTTCCAACCATTGAAGGTCAGGAATTGATGGTTTGCGGTGGCGCGGATTTCACGTCCAAGCCGTGTCTTGATCTTGAACACAGATTTCTTGCCTGTGCAAAACGCGCGGCTGACGGACATGGATTCCATTTTGAGCGTATCTGGGTTGAGCGCCCAAATGTTGAAATTCGATTTGCCCTCCAACTCACGGATCGGAACATTTCTGCCGCTATCCGCCACCGCCACAAGGGCGTCACCCGTAAGACAGCCGGACTCTCTTAAATCCGAGAGAACCGGCCTCTTGTCAGTGCGCTGCTCGACGGCGCGGGAGAGCTGGGCGGCGGCCAGCACGGGTATGTTCAGCTCGCGCGCCAGCACCTTGAGATTACGCGAGATGTACGAGACCTCCTGCACGCGGTTCTCGGTGCGGACGTCGCCGCCCATCAGTTGCAGGTAGTCCACCAGCACAAGATCAAGGCCAAATTCCATGTGCAGGCGGCGGCACTTCGTCCGCAATTGCAGAGGGGAAATAGCGGGTGTGTCGTCCAGGAAGATGTGCGTGTCGGACAGCACTTCGACCGCCTGGGTGAAGAGCGGCCACTCGTCCTGGTTCAGCTTTCCGGTGCGCAGACGCTGGGAATCGATGCCGGTCTCCTGCGCCACCAGTCGTTGCACCACCTGCTCGTTGGACATCTCCAGCGAGAAGATGGCGACGTGCTTCTTGTGCAGCATGGCGGCGTTCTTGGCCACCGAGAGCAGGAAGCCGGATTTGCCCTGGCCGGGGCGGCCGGCAATGATGAGGAAATCGGAGGCCTGCATGCCGGTCAGCATCCGGTCGAGGTCAATGAAGCCGGTTGGCACGCCGAAGATTTCCTCCGGGCGGCGGGCCAGCTCGTCAATCCGATCGTAGTACTCGCTCAGCACCGCGGAGATCGGCTGGAGATCGTGTTTCAGCCGCCGCTGGCTGACATCGAAGACCGATTTTTCGGCCTCCTCCATCACGTGTTCGACGCTTTCGTGCTCGTCGTAAGCCAGGGTGGCGATCTGGTTGGCGGCGTTGAGCATCCGGCGGCGGATCGCTTCGGCCTCCACCATGTGACCGTAGGCCTCGGCATGGAGCGAGGTGGGCACCTGGTTGAGCAGGGCGGTCAGGTAGGCCGGGCCGCCGATCTCGCCCAATTGTCCGGCGCGGTCGAGTTCCTCCGTGACGGTCAGGATGTCGAGCGGGGTGCGTTGCTCGTGCAGCCGGGTGAAGGCCTCCCAGATCCAGCGCAGGCGGTGGATGTAGAAATCGTCCGCCTGCAGGAACTGGGCCAGGTCGTAATACACCTCCGGGTTGATCAGCACAGCACCCACAACGGCTTCTTCGGCTTCCCGATTGTGAGGTATGGTCGGTGTGGATGGGAAACCCCCCGTCGAGGGGTAGGTGGGTTCCTCGGCAGGCGGCGCTGACTCAAGCAAGGTAGGTTCTTCGGCAGGCGGCTGATTGCTCATTGGAGTAAATTACGAAACACGAAGGTCACAAAGTGCCTATCTGAAAACCATCTGGAATGCGGACTTTAGTCCGCAATGCAGGGCAGACTGAAGTCTGCATTCCGTTATTCAGATAGGTTCAAAGCATCACAAAGGCTTACGTTTTACGCATTACGTTTCACGCCTCTATCGCTCATCGTTCAATTCTTCGGCGTTTTTTTATCACCCTTATCTTTATCGAGTTTCTTCAGGAAATCCTCGAACACCGACAAACGTCCATCGTCCGCTCCTACGCTTTTCACCTGGCGGGCGGAAGTGACGGAAGGCGGGGGTTCTTCCTGCTGCATGTCACGCTCCGGGAAGATGCTGGCGGCCTCCATGACCGCGCCGCCGACCAGGATCGGGACGTGCGCCCGCACGGCCAGGGCGATGGCATCCGAGGGACGCGAGTCAATGTTGACGATCTTGCCGTCCACTTCGGCGACGATGTTGCCGTAGAAGATGTCATCACGCAGCGAGACGATCTCGACGCGCACCAGCAAGGCGTCGAAGGTGGTGAAGACATTCTTGAGCAGATCGTGGGTCAATGGGCGCACCATCTCCACCTCTTGCAAAGCGACGGTGATGGCTTCGGCCTCGTACGGCCCGACCCAGACGGGCAGGTAGCGCTCGAGGTCTTTCTGGCGCAGGATGACGATGCGCTGGGGCGATATCAGGCTGACGCGCACGCTGTCAATCACGACTTCGACCATATCAGGCATAGCAGACTCCAAGGATATTGAACGGCATGGCTTCGCGAAGCACCCCCGCAGGGGGCAGCGGCAGCGGCGGAGCAGGCAAGGCTACTCACATTATCGCGCCACTTCTTGAAAATCGCGCCGGATTCGAGCGGCAAGCAGCCGATGTCCGCTGGAATCTACCTGGATTGCGGGCCATCCTTCGTGTCACAAGAAACAGCGGGCAAAAAGCTGTTTCTTAGCAGCCGGTGTTGGGCGCATTTTCGTTGCTGTATTAGGCGCTTTTTATGATCTATTCCAACTCAGGGACAATGATGCGCGAAGTTGCGATTCTATGGACTTGTGATTAGAAGTGTTGAGAAACCAAAGCGAGATTGTTGAACCTGCTGATATTCGCTGAAGAATTAGATTATTAATCCTACAGTTAGTCTCTTGGCCCCCGATAAAACAATTACGTGGGGAAATGTTTCCATAGCCCATGTTATAGCGCGAACTTAGTTCAACACATTCGCCGATGTACTTAATATCGCTGTCTTCCATCAAAGCATAGACGCCTGGGTATTCTAGATTCCGGGGGATTTTAAACTTGCAAAACGGGCCATTACCGTATTTGTTTAAGGCTATGCCATTAGTATTTACGAACCTGGCTTGCGGCATGAAAGTCAAAATTGTTCCGTTGGGTTCTCTCTCAGGCTCTATAGTACAAATATACCGGAAATCATGTCCGCCGATTCTACGCACACTGTTATTGGATATTTGATTTGTCAGACTTTCCGGCATCAAAGAATCAGACTTCCTTGAAACCACATTTTTTGATTTTTGAGTGGGAGGATTACTGGTCAATTGTTTCATGTGTTCCGGGTTTTTACCACTTAGCACAAAGAGCCCCCGCCCCACACTATGAAGAATGTTCTTGCCCACTGCCCCGGGCGCTCCACCTTGAAGATTGTCTGTGAGCCCTTGAATTATGGGGTTTATTGAATCCGGGCCATATGCAGCGTTTTTCCTTTGTACGCATTTGATGATATCAGAACGTGTGAATGGTGAAATGCCATTCTCAGTTAACTCTCTTGCACATTGTTCGACAAGCATCCAAATTGCCATCAGGTTAGCCTCCTTTGCATATGTGCGCCCAACACCGTGGTTATGCGGACGGCCTAATGTACTATGGTTGGTCTGTACGTGTCCCCGTAGGGGATAACATCCAAACCAATTTGGGCGTTTCGGCAGCCAATATTGGCGGCCCTCTTCGCTATGCGGCTACCAATGCTTGCTCGATCTCTATCGGTAGCTCAATGAAAACGAATTGGCTGGTGTGATAAAGATAATCCTCGCCGCTTTCGTCAATAATACGGATTAAGTCATCTTTCTCTGCTTGTTCGTCAGGGATGACTTCATACACTTTTCTTGTGATGAGCGATGCTTCGTAATCCGTATTGTCAACACAAAGTACAAATTGCTTTCCAGTTGTCATAGGCTTAATCCAGATACCGCTTGATTTTGATGTCTTTCCTTCCGATGCCATGCGCTTCGTACCAGTGAAGTTCGACATGACGAATGTTGCCATTGGGCAGTTTCACGAAGGTACTGCCCTTCAACTTTCTCCAACGGCCATGGCCATAGATTTTCTGCAAGTATGCCAAGTCGCGGATGTGTGAGCCAACCGCAATTACTTCAATGAATTGAATATCGTCAACGATTTCGAATTTCACGTGATTTGTTTCGCATTTCTGAATGTTGGCGTCCAGTACCCTAATCTTACATCAATTTCGCTCATTTTGCGATAGCGTTTTTGTGCGCGGGCGAATGAACTACCCCTGCCGCATCCAGCGTTTAACCGCTTCCACGGGCGGCTCGTGATTTTTCATGGCATCCAGCAGCGCGCCGGGATCCGAGGCGCACAGCAGGCTCCGGCGGTGTTCGGGAAAGATGAAACCCTCGGCCTCCGCCCGATCGAGCATGGCCAGCAGCGGGTCGAAATAACCGCCCACGTTCAACAATCCAATCGGTTTGGCATGGACGCCGATCTGCGCCCAGGTCAGCGTCTCGAACAACTCGTCCAGGGTGCCGTACCCGCCCGGCAGGGCGATGTAAGCGTCGGCCAGCTCGTACATGCGCGCCTTGCGCTGGTGGATGAGCGGAATGACCTCCATGCGCGTGAGGCCGGGATGCGCCAGGGCGGGCGTGTTCATGCTCTCCACGATCACGCCGATGACCTGGCCGCCGCTTTCCAGAACGCCATCCGCCAGCGCACCCATCAGCCCGGTGCGCCCGCCGCCGTAGACCAGCGTCAGGCCGCGCCGGGCCAGGGTCTCGCCCATTCGACGCGCCGCAAGCAGATAGTCCGGGTGGACGTGGTCAGCAGAACCGCAGTAGACGCAGACAGAGTTCATGTCAGATAGTATACTTCTAACTCTCCCAAGTCGAACAGGTTAGAGTTATATTAGACCCGCTGCCCTGCGCTTGACTTTGGGATAGAATGCAGCATAGAATAGTAATGGTTGCGCAGTTAGCAACCATAATGTGAAAGCATAGCGGTATGGACTATAAAGATTACTACAAGATTCTTGGCGTCGAACGCAAGGCCAGCACGGACGAGATCAAGCGCGCTTACCGCAAACTGGCGATGCAGTACCATCCGGATCGCAACCCGGGGAATAAACGCGCCGAAGAACGATTCAAAGAAATTAACGAAGCTTATCAGGTTTTGAGCGACTCACAGAAGCGCTCCCGCTACGATCAATTGGGCGATTCGTACTCGCACTGGCAGCGGAGCGGCGCGCCGGGCGGATTCGATTGGTCGCAGTGGTTTACTCCCGAAGGGCGGGGGTTCAGCGGCCAGCCGGGATCGGGCGGGCCGTCGGTGCAATACGGCAATCTCGATGACCTCTTCGGCGATGGCACGTTCTCGGATTTCTTCCGTACCATCTTCGGCGGCATGGACATTGGCGCGGCGCCGCGCGGCCGCGGGCGGCAGCATACCACACCTGCCCTTCAGCAGGCGGTGACGATCAGCCTGCGCGAGGCCTATAGCGGCACAACCCGCCAGATCAAGATGGATCACCGCCGCATCGAGGTCAAGATCCCGGCCGGCGCCCGCAGCGGGACGAAGGTGCGCGTCGCCGGCGGCGGCCCGCCTGGGCCGGACGGCCAGCCAGGCGACCTCTACCTGGTTTTGGATGTGGCCGCCGACCCGAACTTCGAGCGGCAGGGTAACGACCTGCATACCCAGATCGGCGTCAACGTCTTTACTGCCATGCTAGGCGGCGAGGTTCAGGTGGATACCTTGAGCGGCAAAGTGATCCTGACCATCCCGCCCGGCACCCAGCCGGAACAAATCTTCCGCCTGGCCGGGCGGGGTATGCCGCAGTTGAAGAATCCGCAGGTCAAAGGCGACCTGTTCGTGCGCGTCAAAGTCCAGGTGCCGCGCCAACTCAACGCCAAACAAAAGGCTTTGCTGGAAGAGGCGGCGCGCCTGAAATAATAGTAGCTCTTCGAGCTACTATAATGGAGAAAAATTCATGAAAAGTAAAACAACTTTATTGGTATTCCTCTCGGTGCTGGTACTTGCGTTGATGGCCTGCCAGTTGACCGGCCTTACCCCGCTCCAACTGACCCCTTCACCAACTGCCGCGTCCCAAACAATCCTGGCGCCCCTTCCCGGCGGCCAAACCGACCTCGTCAGCCAGCAGGATCGGATGGCGGCGATCTATGACCAGGTCAGCCCGGGCGTCGTGACGATCCAGACCTCCCTATCGGAAGGCACGCCAGTCGGCCTCGGCTCCGGCTGGGTCTACAGCGCCGACGGCTACATCGTGACCAACCAGCACGTCGTGGAAGGGGCGGACAAGTTCGAGGTGGACTTCCCCTCCGGCGATAAAGCCTTCGGAAACGTGGTCGGCACTGACCTGGATTCCGATCTGGCCGTGATCAAGGTGGATGTCCCAGCGGCGGTATTGCATCCGCTCACTTTGGGCGATTCTGACCAGCTCGAGGTCGGGCAGATCGTGGTGGCCATCGGCAATCCGTTCGGGCTGAACGGCACGATGACGACCGGCATCGTCTCAGCCCTGGGCCGGACTCTCCAATCGAATCGGGAAGCGCCCGGCGGAAGCGGTTCTTACTTCTCAGCCGGCGACATCATCCAGACCGACGCGGCGCTCAATCCCGGCAACTCGGGCGGGCCGCTGCTGAACCTGAACGGCGAGGTGGTTGGCGTGAACCGCGCCATCCGCACGACCAGCACAACCACTACCGGTGATCCGGTCAACGCAGGCATCGGCTTTGCCATCTCGATCAATATCGTCAAGCGGGTCGTGCCCTATTTGATCCAGGATGGGAAGTATGATTATCCCTATTTGGGCATCACTTCCATTGACGATTTGCCGCTACAATATCTCCAGGAATTAGGGCTGACGCAATACACTGGCGCCTACGTCACCAGCGTGGCGCCCGGCAGCCCGGCGGACCAGGCCGGGGTGCGCGCTGGCGCGCAGGCGACCAGCATCCAAGGCCTGGAAGCCGGTGGAGACCTGATCATTGCGATTGACGGCAATACCGTGCTGCATTTCGATGATCTGCTCAAATACCTGTTCAATAATAAGTCGCCCGGCGAAACGGTCGTGTTGACCGTTTTGCGCGGCGACCAGCAGGTGGATCTGACCTTGACCCTGGGCAAGCGCCCGTAGTGCCGATTCTTTTTGGTCAGTGGGACGGGCTCCCATGCCCGGCGGCGTGCCCGCAGGGTGCTTCGCGAGGAGCCGCCTCTTCGGCCTTATTTGGAAGGAGGTGGAACGTCGTTCTCTTAACTGGATCCCCCGATTACTGGATCCTCTAATTCACCTGGCCAGACCGGTCATCCATCCGGATGATCGAAAATTTCACAGGAGGTTAACATGATCACTGATAGTGATCTGCAAGAATTGCTGAATTTTTCCAGCCCGGAGGCGGTTCTCAGCGTATACTTGAATACCGACCCGGCGGAAGGCAATGCTGAAGCGCTCAAATTGCGCTTGCGCAGTTTGCTTGAGGAAGTTAACCTGCCCAAAGATAAAGCTAAAGTATCGGAATACTTTGAACACGCGCGCGAATGGAAGGGACGCAGTTTAGCGATCTTTTCCTGTACGACGCGTGATTTTTTCCGCGCCTACCCGCTGGCTGTGCCGCTACGCAGCCGGGTGCGCGTGGGGGATCATCCCCATGTCAAGCCGCTGGCAGATCTCCTGGACGCCTTCGGGGGATACGGCGTGGTGCTGATTGACAAACAAGGCGCGCGGCTGTTTTTGTTCCATCTTGGGGAGCTGATCGAACAGGAAGGCGTCTTGGGAGAGGAAGTCCGTCACACCAAGCGCGGCGGGGCTTCGAGTGTCCGCGGGCAGCGCGGCGGGGCCGCCGGGCAGATGCGTTATTCGGAGGCGGTGGTCGAACGTAACATCAAGGATGCGCTGGAATTTGCCATCCGCTTTTTCGAGGAGAACCGGGTGCGCCGCGTCCTGATCGGAGGCACGGACGACAACGTGGCCCAATTCCGTAGCCATTTGCCCAAGGCCTGGCAAAGCCTGGTAGTAGGAACCTTCCCGATGAGCATGACGGCGAAACACACCGAGGTGTTGGCGCGGGCTATGGAAATCGGTCAACAGGCCGAACGTCGCCGCGAGACGCGGCTGGTGGATATGACCATCACCAACGCGGCCAAGGGCGCGGGCGGCGTTGTCCGCCTGGACGAGACGTTGAGCGCGGTCCACGAGGGGCGTGTCCAGACCCTGATCGTACGAGAAGGCTACCGTTCAGCCGGCTACCAGTGCGCCGGTTGTGGCTATCTGACCACGCAGAAAGTGGCTGTCTGTCCCTTCTGCGGCAAGGATTTTGCCCGCATCGAGGACGCGGTCGAGATGGCCGTCCGTAAGGTGATGCAATCTGGCGGGGATGTGGAGATCGTGCGCGATAATCCCGCGCTGGAAAAGGTGGGGATCGGCGCGCTGCTGCGGTATTAATATAAACCGCGAAGCCACGAAGACCGCGAAGAAGAATTCAATGTCGCGAAGGAAAGCCCTTCGCGACATTCGAAGGAACTTCGCGGTCTTTGTTTCTTCGCGGTGAGATTATCCCCTCATTTGTTACGCAAACCGTTCTTCCTTCCAAACGTCCGCTTTGTTGTGATACCCCGCCTTTTCCCAGAAACCCAGCCGATCCTGGCGCATGAACTCCAGCCCGCGCAACCATTTGGCGCCTTTCCACAAGTAGGGGGTTTGCAGGTCAGTGCGCTCGGCTATCGCGCCGACTACTCCGCGCAAGGGATAGCCGTGATCGGGCGTGAGCGGCTCGCCGTTGAAGTGAGTGGCCAATAAGAAGTTATCCTGCAATGCCATCTCGAGCGGCAAATTGACGGTGAAGCCATACTCGGCGTGCTGCATGATGAACCTGGCGCTCGGCAAGGGTTTGATCAGACCCTGCTCGACCAGCATTCGCACCGAAACGCCTTCCCAGGCGGTATCGAACTTGCTCCAGCGCGTCACGCAATGGATATCCATGGCGATTTTGGTGTGCGGCAGTTGGTTGAACTCAGCCCACGTCCAGCGCGCCTCCTGCTCGACCTCGCCCCAGACGCGGAAATCCCATGTCGCCGGGTTGAAGGGCGGCACCTGCCCGTAGTGCAGGACAGGAAACTTGAGTGTCAGCGCCTGGCCGGGGGGCAGGCGGTTTTCATCGCGGATGCGCTCCTCTTCTTCGCGCCGGTCGGGGTTTTCGTAGTTTAACATAGCGCAGCCTCCAGCCGCAGCCGAAAGGATTTCACCGCGAAGAAGCGAAGGACGCGAAGGGTTTCTTCGTGTCCGCGAAGAATTCTTCGCGGTCTTCGTTTCTTCGCGGTTCCAACAGGTAAGTAGAGTATTCCTGTCCGAATTATAGCACACCTGCCTTACGGTATAATCTCCTCATGTCCCGCATTTGTATCATTCCCCAGGCCTCCAACGTGGGCGGCGTCACTTCCTTTCAGCGCAAGCTGGCAGCCGGATTGGCGCGGCGCGGCGTGGAGGTCTGTCACGATCTCGGCGACATGCCTTACGAGGCCGTGCTGCTGACCGGCGGCACGCGTCAGCTATTGGGGTTGTGGCAGGCCAAACAGCGCGGCGTTCCCATCCTCCAGCGGCTGGATGGGATCAACTGGATCCACCGCCAGCGGCGCACGGGCTGGCGTCATTACCTGCGCGCCGAATACGGCAACCGGCTGCTGGTTCTCGTCCGCGCCCGCCTCGCCAGCCGGATCGTCTACCAGTCCGAGTTCGTGCGCGGCTGGTGGGAGGACTGGTTCGGCGCGGGGCGCGTCCCGAGCGTTGTCATCCACAACGGCGTGGATTTGCAGATGTATTCACCGGTAGGGCAAATTGCCAATTTGCCAGTAGGACAAATTGGCAATTTGTCCTACAGATTGCTGATCGTGGAAGGCAGCCTGGGCGGAGGCTATGATCTGGGATTGGAATGGGCTGTCCGGCTGGCGGAGTTGTTGGCTGAGAAGCATAAGTTCCCGCTGGAACTGATGATCGTCGGCCGCCTCTCCCCGGACCTGCAAACCGAGTGGCAAAACCGCAGCCGCGTCCCCATCCTGTGGGCCGGGACCGTGCCCGGCGAGCGCATCCCTGAGATTGACCGCTCGGCGCACCTGCTCTTTTCCGCCGACTTGAATTCAGCCTGCCCGAACTCGGTCATCGAGGCGCTGGCTTGCGGCCTGCCGGTTGTGTCCTTCAGCACCGGCGCTTTACCAGAGCTGGTGACCGGCGATGCCGGTCGTCTCGTCCCGTATGGAGGCAACCCGTGGCGGATCGAGTCGCCCGACCTGCCCTCCCTGGCTGCGGCTGCGGCGGGCGTCCTTGCCGACCTGCCGCGCTTCCGCTCTGCGGCGCGGGCGCGGGCGGAGCAGGCGTTTTCGTTGGAGAGGATGGTGGATAAATACCTGGAGGTATTGTTGGATAAGTGATCCGTGATGCGTGAACGGACATAATCTCCAAATTATGTGCTTGAGTGAAAAGAGAAGCCGAAATCTTGCTTCTGCTCGGCCTGGATTGCCAAATCCAGACCTAATGCGCCGGATTTGGCAATCCGGCGTGAGCGGAAACCAACCAGGCACATAATTCTGTGACTATGTCCGTGAACGGTGATTGATTACTATTGAAGGGAGCGACGATGAACGATCCTGAAGTTCTTGCTTTTCTGCAAAAGCATTTGCAGTCCATTCAGGAAAACGACCTGAAAGCCTACCACGAGACCA
>Ga0210027_1004259_pt1 | contig 11056 bp, 10 predicted proteins | sample CryGeymeta201510_FD_183978 | JGI IMG/M metagenome (GOLD analysis project Ga0210027, IMG submission 183978) | Groundwater microbial communities from Crystal Geyser aquifers in Utah, USA - Crystal Geyser metaG 2015-10 (SPAdes) (version 2) | ecosystem: Environmental > Aquatic > Deep subsurface >...
AACGTGGTTGCCCGCGCCGCTGATTTAGGTCGTTGGGTTTCCAATCCTGAAATGCGCAAACGAACTATTCACAACGGTAGACAACAGCAATGCGTCTCGCTCTCCTTACTACCACAATATAGCCTTTTGTTGTAAAATAGACCGGAGCCGAAAGGTGCTTCAGAAGTCACGGAGGTGAATCCCAAAATGTCCGCACAAATACTAGCGACAGATACTAGATCAAAAGGTGAAACCATCAAAGGGTGGATTCAATTGTCCCGACCCCCATTTCATCTGGTGGGTGTGTTCCCGTTTGTTCTAGGCGCGGTGTTAGCCTGGCGCACGTACGACGTATTTAATTGGCCTGTGTTTATCTGGAGCACCATAGCCGTTGTGTTAATCATGCTTTCCACCTATTATGGCGGAGAATACCATGACCTCAAAGAAGACAAACTCTCTGCCGAAATGGAGAGAAATGCCTTCTCCGGTGGTACTCAGACTATAGTAAAGAACCTGCTGCCGCACAAACAGGCTAAAATTGCCAGTTACATCGCGATAGCCTTGGCCGGAGTGATTGGGCTTATCCTTCAGTTCTATTACAAAACAGGCCACTGGACAATTCCCCTTGGAGTCATTGGCATGATTGCCGGCTTCTTCTATTCCACGCCGCCGCTGCGTTGGGTGAAAAGAGGCATCGGGGAATTGCTGATAGGATTCTGCTATGGATGGCTGCCTGTGGCTACTGCTTTCTATCTGCAAGCTGGCACGATAGACAATATCGTGCACTGGATTTCCATACCCATTGCCTGCACCATCTTCAATGTCATCCTCATAAACGAATTCCCGGACTATCCCGCCGATTTGATCGAGGGGAAGAAAAATCTGGTGATAAGATTGGGAAAAAATATCGCCGCTTTTCTCTACATAGCGATGACAGTTATCGCCTGGATTGCATTCGGTTTGGCAGTGAGCCAGGGAATGCCTGCGGTGACATTTTTCTTCTACCTTCCGGTTTTCTTGATCGGTTTGATACTGGTCGTTTTGATGTCCAAAAAGAACTATCTCGATAGAAAGCGGCTGGAGTTGATTTGCGGACTCACCATAATTGTCAATCTGGGAAGTTCACTAGCTTATACTTTAGCCGTCTGGCTGGGAAGCACTTAAACCGAAATGCAAAAACCCCTAATATTCAATTGGCCGCTGAGATCGATATTCTGGCCTCCGACTTCGATCGTGAAGCAATTGGCAAGTGTGCTTTATTTCAAGAATCTGGTCGGGTGGAATAAGTTCCCCAACTGGCTCCTTAAGCACAGTTTTAAGTCTCTGCCTGTGGCTGCTGGCTCCATCGGTATGGGTTGCATTGGCTTTCCAGCGCATCCGGCCTGGGAGGTGACGTCCGCCTGTAATCTGCGCTGCATCCACTGCCATGTTGCGAGCAGCAAACCGGCTAAAGACAAACTGACAACCGATGAGGCTAAGAGATTCATTGACGACCTCGCCGGGGTAGATGAATTCCGAATGCTGGTCTATACCGGAGGCGAACCTCTGATGCGCCCCGACCTGCTCGAACTGTTACACCATTCAAAAAGAGCCGGGCTGGCTAATGTAATCGCCACCAACGGCACACTGATAACTGAAGAGGTTGCCTTCAAGCTCCGAGAGGCTGGAGTCGTTGGGGCAGCGGTCAGCCTCGACTCATCACAGAGAACGATTCACAATTACATTCGCAGAAACGATAATGCGTTTGATCTGGCCATGCGAGGCGTACGAGCACTGAAGAAGACGGGCATTCTTTTGCAGATAAATGTTACTGCCATGGAGTATAATTTCTCCAGTCTGGACGAGTTGATCGAGTTGGCCGATGGAGAGGGATCGGGGATTATGCTGATGTATCAGTTGGTGCCCGTCGGCCGGGGAAGCGCCATTGAAGAAGCCACCCTCAATGTCAACGAAAACGAGAGGTTACTGAAATCCCTGGCCCGCAAGCAGAAGAATGTCTCCACCATCATCGAACCAGTGGCTGGCCCGCAATACTGGCCTTATCTAATGGAACAATGCGGCAAATCGGATGGCATCTGGCTCAAGCTTGCCAGGCAGGTATTCCACGGCTGCGCCGCTGGTCGGGGGTTCGTCTACATCAAAGCCAACGGCGATGTCTGGCCCTGTCCCTTTGTGGAGATAAACGCCGGTAACGTGAGAGAATTATCTTTCAAGAAGATATGGCGAGAAAGCGAGGTATTTGTCAATTTAAGAAACCGGGAGGATACACTGAAGGGGAAGTGTGGGAAGTGCCAGTATCGAACGATATGCGGTGGGTGCCGGGGGCGCGCCTTAGCCTATCATGGGGACTACCTGGCCGAAGACCCCTCATGTTTTCTGCATCCCAATTACTGTTAGATGTCGACTGAGGACTGTCGCATGAGTCAACCCATTCAGAAAATGTACACCAAGGTACCGCAAACCTATAGGTTTCTGAACCATCTTTTGACCCTCGGGCAGGATACCATTTGGCGCAGAAGGGCAGCCAGGATTGCTGCTTCAGGAGGTGGAACACGATGGCTGGATGCCTGTGGCGGAACCGGAGAGATGGCTGTCTGTCTCTCCCATCTGGCAACAGACGGTACGAGTATAGTAGTGGCCGATTTCTCTCCCCCGATGATGGGAAAGGCTATGGAAAAGCCTGAAGCAAAGCACATCGCCTTCACGCTGGCAGATGTCAGTCGCTTGCCTTTCCGGGACAACTCCTTCGATGCCATTACCATATCCCTTGCCACTCGCAACCTCAACATAAGCCAGGATAACCTGCTCAAGTGTCTGCGAGAGTTTCATCGGGTTTTGAAGCCCGGTGGGCGATTCGTGAATCTGGAGACCAGCCAGCCCGGGTTTGCGCCGATTCGCTGGATGTTTCACTTCTATGTTAGGGTAACTGTGAGTCCGATTGGTCGCTTGATTTCGGGTTCGGATACTGCATACACCTACCTTTCGCATTCCATGCGCCACTTCTACGGCCCTGAAAAACTCGCTGAGATCATCCGAGAGGCTGGCTTTTGCGAGGTCAGTTTCAATCGCATGTTGTTTGGTGCCGTTGCTATCCACAAGGCAATCAAGCGGGAAGGTTCTTAGCAGGGTGTGGAGATCAAGAATTAGAAGTAAGGCAACCCAACGAATAAGGATAGATCGTGAGAGCGCAGCGATCCACGATCTTATCCTGTGGTTGGACAAGCCCGGCAGTACCTGAGGGATGTTCATATATATAAGCAGATATCTTTTTTGAGATGGATGAGGGTCTGATCCCTGACCGGATGGAAGATGTTTTCAGGGCGAGCGGGAGCGATAAGCCTGCCGGGAAGCTTAAAAAATGGAGATCTATGTCATAAAGAAAATCAAATCCTCCTGTGATTGAGTTGATGCCTGGTTTTAGCCGTTTGAAAGTATTACCCTGATGAACAGAGCTGCCGCCCGATAAACAGGATACGCATCGGCGCCTGGCACACGGGGCACTTAAAGACAGGCCTGGGTCGTCGTAAAGCGGCTTTAAGCAAAACATGCAAGACCAACTGAACAAGGTGGAGGAGCTTTTTAGCGTTACCGTGCAAAAAGCCGTAGTCTCTTACCCGCCGAAAGCCTTTGGGTAAGACATGTTGAATGACAAGCCATAAGAAGTCTTCGCCATTGAGGGTGCGGCAGCAGGTTTTGCCGGAGCGGCTTTCGACGTATTTGAAGGTGATCCTGTCGTCCCGGTTGGAGACGATGTTGCTTTCAGCGATGACGCCACGGTAGAGGTACCGCGATAAGTATTTCAGAGCGGAAAGACCTTTGCCGGCGCATGTACAGTCAACCACCCATTTGGAGGGTAGCGAATCGGGCAATCTGAGGCCGGCCCTGGTTGCCGCCTCCCGGAAGCGGGCGCGAAATACCCTGGCCAGGGCGAATTCATTGAAGAGGTACTTGCTTTTTTTCTTTTTCCATTGTTTTCTGGATTTATCCACGCCGCCTCCCGGCACCACGACATGAACGTGAGGGTGATAGTCCAGGCGGCGGTTATGAGTGTGCAGGACTGCGGTCATCCCGATGTCGGCCCCGAGATTCTTGGGATTTACGCCAAAATCTTTGAGCGTGCTGGAAGCGCATGCAAAGAGAAGGTTGTAAACGAGGGTTTGGTGATTCCATGCCAGGGATCTCAGTTCATAGGGAAGCGTAAAGGTTGCCAGGAAGTAGTCAACCGGCAGGAGCTTTTCCTGTTGACGATCCAGCCAGAGTGTCGTGTCATGATTCTGGCATTGGGGGCAGCTGCGATGCCCGCAGGAGCGGGGTCGCCATTCGGTATGACCGCAGCTGCCGCATTGAACAAGAATCTGTCCGGCTTCCGGTGTCCGGCAACGGCTGATCGCATCGATGGCGCTAAGATGACCGGGTAAAAGCCGGGAGCCGTATTTGGCCTTAAAGGCATCGTGGTATTGATTGAGGATAGAGGCAAGTTGCATGATCATATCCTCCTTAAATCGACATGGAGGGTATTGATCAGAGCGTTAATGGCATCAAATGCATGTTGCTCGGCGGTGTCGGTTAAATGAGCGTAGCGAACTGTGGTGACGGGGCTGCTATGGCCGAGGATCGCCTGGATATGACGAAGGCTTAAGCCCTTTTCCAGCAGATGGGTTGCAAAGGCGTGCCTCAGGGAGTGGATAGAGACTTTTTTTTAATGCCGCACTGCTTGACCACGGCTTTCATCGCGGCTTGAGTGCCGCCGCGATCCATGTGCGTGGTGGCCTTTTGAATACGCTCAGGGGAACCCACGGCATTGGGGAATAACCAGCAGGGGTTGCGATGCTTGCACCACAAGGCGCGCAGTGCCTGATAGGTCAGATCCGGCAACGGAACGAAACGATCCTTGTGCCCCTTGCCGCGGCGGATATGAACCAGCTTGCGCTGACCGTCGATATCGCCCACCTGCAAGGAAAGGGTCTCGCCGAGGCGCAGGCCCATGGAATAGGTTGTCAATAGAAAAACCCGGTAGCGCAGTTTGCGTGTCGCACCGATCAATTGTTCGATCTCGGCGGCGGTGAGAATATCGGGCAGCGAACGTACTTTTGGGACTTTGATGATATTGACCCACTGCCAGTCTTGTTTAAGGACATGTTTCCAATAAAACTGTAGGCCATTGCGGTCTATCTTGACTGTGCTCCAGGAATGGGACTTCACCAGGTCGTAAAAATATTGCTCCCGCTGCTCCAGGGTCAATTGATCGGGGCAGCAATCAAATCGTTCACTGATTCGACGCACGGCGCGCGCGTAAGCGTCAATGGTCTTTTGACTTTTGCCTTGCAGTTTGAGAGAACGCAGGTGACTCTGATAAAGTTCATTAAATCGGTTCGTTTCGGCTGTTTTCATGGTATACCTCCCTTTGTTTTGGTGGTGCCCGGAATTGGGCAACGCTGGAAGTTATACACCATTTTGAGGTTTTTTACCGCCGCGTAGCGGCTTCGTCCAACAAAGGATTTAACACTGCATAGATAATAGGTCTCTTGAAATCATGATCTAATACGACTCTATTTTCCTTCCGAATAATCAGCCTTTGTTTAGATACGGAGAATGTGAAATCATCCGCCGCCATTATACATTGCGTCTGACTATCGAGTGACCATTTTAACGTTCTTGGCTCAGAAGCTAATGCCGTATGACTCAAAAGAACTGATGAAAATATAAGGATGTGTAGATAACGGCAATAATTTGTTGGCAAATTCTGTTTCATCATTTTACTCTTCTCCTAACCGTTAGCAAAGGTGACGGCGCCAGCACGCACCGCCTGGGTTTCATCTGTTAATTCCTCCTGAAAAAGTCATAGGTCACTGGAAACAGCTCATGCTTGAGCCACCGGATCATCATCGCGTTGTCCAGTATTTTGCCGAATACCAGGTATTTCGAATCCGTGAGGGGGCTTCTTTCCCTGGCGTCCTGATTCACCACCGCCCGGGGTGGATCATAATAGTTGGAATGACAGAAGGTTATGTTTCCTGCCTTGTTGATGATGAATCCCACATGGATGTCCATACCCACAATGAAGAGTCCCTCATCTTGAGAGCGGATCCATTCAAGGACCTTTTGCATGGGGACCGCATTGGAAAACCGCATGATGTTAGAAGGACCGATGAGATTCTTGATGATGTTTTCCGAAGGTTGCCGGGCCATCTTCGAAGGGATCTTAAACCCTGCGTCCTGAAGCGTATAGACGACAAAGGTCCCGCAGGCGATGTGACCCCTCTCCAGGGGTTCTGGATGTGCCGTTAAAATCCCATTCGGTTCCATACCAGGCTGGAAATATATCCTCAGTGAGGATATTGAAGACGGTCTCCCGGCTTTCCCTAACGATCTCGCTCCGTTCCTCATCTGAACGCGCAGACTCATACTGTTCTCCGAACTCAAACTGTCTTGCGCTGACTTCTGCTTTTGTTGCTGGATATGCCTACGGATAGTTGCCATCGCGGGCGCAGGCTTCTGCACAAAGCAGAAAAGCTATGAAAACAGACCCAGAAATGAGCCGAATCCGGTACATAAATTACCTCATTACCCAACGGAGCCCTGGCTCTGAAAACGAGGTGCATGGGCATGCATTCATGGAAAAAGGAGCGGGCCAAGCCTTTCCTGAACTTCCTCCAGCACGTGAGCCGGGAGGGTGTCAAAGAAACTCGCTTTTCTTTCTTTCCAGGCGATGCATTTCACATGATCGGCAAGGATAACGCCGCTGACCTTGTGGCCTTGGGGAATCCGGACCTCGAAAGGGTAGCCCTTGGCGTGGAGGGTTATAGGGGCCACTATGGCAAGTCCCACAATTCGGTTGTAGTCGTCGGCCGAGAGAACCATAGCAGGCCGATATCCGCCCTGCTCATGGCCCGTCACCGGATCGAAATTGACCTTTATGACGTCGCCCCGCTTGGGATAAAAGATGGTTTGGCTCACCAGGCTTCTTCTCCCACAGGCCTTCCCCAATCGGTCTCGGGGTGGATGTTGTCCTCCGTGACGCCTGAAAGCAGATCTTCCAGCGCGTACTTCCACTTCCTTTTCGATTGACCTGGGGCCACGATCAGGTTGCCGTCCTGGACCCTGAGATCTACGGTCGCGTTTTCAGACAACCCCAGTTCAGCCAAAAGTCCTGCGGGGATCCTGAGCCCAAGACTGTTGCCCCATTTTCTGAGAATCGCTTCCATATCAATGACCTCCACAAATATAAGATGTATAAACAATGTATAATTGCCATTAGTCTCTGTCAAGCCATTTCATTGAGCGCCTTGACTTGTGCCTCAAGATTGGATCTCAACCCTCTGACTTCCCCATAACTTGCTACAGCGCTCTTGAGAGGCATTCCCATTGTGAGGACTTATGCACGATTCGCAGAATAGGGCGTCCAAGTTCTCTCCTGAATCACCCCCTTTTGATTAAAAAACAGTTCGCCGAGTGAAGTCTGCCATTTCCTTGATCCTGGCTGCCAGGGCTGCCTGGCAAAGAATCTGATTGGCCTTTTTGTGATTGCCATGTCTTCGGCACTAGGTTCCCCGGCCCGCGCCTACGGTTCCGGGCATCGCCCTTCCTGCGGGGGCGGATGCCCTTGCCCGCGGCGCGGCAAAAGGTAAAAGGGTAAAACCTAACGGGTTCTTGCGAGGCGCAGCCCGAGGTTGACGGAGCGGTACTCGGGCGTGTCCCTGCCGCGAAGGGCCGCGCGGCAGAACTTGGCGTAGAAGTCCAAGGAGCCGCCGCAGAACACGCGGTCGGAGCGACCGGGCGGCCCAACCGGGCCGCCAAGACACAGAAAACTCCTTTCAACCTCCCCCGTTCAATCTGCCTGGGATTGTGTCCCAGCCGCGCCCTCGGCTGCCGCACGGGTCGCGTCTCGGCCACAATCCACGCCTGGCTCAACTCCTGACCTCAAGGCCGGGCAAGACGGAAGCCGAAGATGCTGTACCGGTTGCCGGGATCGTCCCTGCCACGGTCGGCCGAGCGGCAGCCCCCGGCGTTGCCGCCCCAGCCACCACCACGGAGAACCCGGCCCGAGCCCGAGGAGGCACCAGCCGGATCAGTCACAGACCCGGATGGATAGTCTCCATACCAGTCCTCGCACCACTCCCAGACATTGCCTATCATGTCATAGAGCCCCCACGAATTGGGCTTTTTCTTTGCTACAGGGTTCGTCCCGCAACTTGAGCATGAGTACTGCTTTCCGCTCCATCCGCTGCAGTCATATCCGCCGCTGTAACTAACGCAACTGTTCCCGCCATACCATGCTATCGGGTCGAGTTCAGGGGAGTTATTGTCGCCCAGGATCCTCATCGAGCCCGTATAGATCGCTGTGGTGGTCCCTGCCCTCGCCGCATACTCCCACTCGGCCTCTGTGGGAAGTCTGAAGCCCCCTCCCGATACCATGCTGTTAAGTCTCATTATGAACTCCTGACAGTCGTTCCAGGATACCTGCTCCACAGGGCAGTCATCCCCGCAGGAGGAAAAGCTGGAGGGGTTGCTTCCCATCACAACCTTCCAAAGCCCCTGCGTCACCTCGGTCTCACCTAACCAATAGTCCTTTGTTATGCGCACACGGTGCTGGGTTTCGTTATCATACCTTCCCGATTCGTTTGAAGGGCTCCCCATCATGAATTCGCCCGCAGGCACACGGATCATCTTGAATGAAACGCCGTTTACGGTGAAGGTCTTGACCCTGTCTTGTTTCTTCACCATGATGGTTTTTTTGGCTGACACGGTACTGTGTCCGTCGGTCACCCTGGCAGTGACAGTGAACCTCCTTTCCTTTTCAGGGCCGGACCATTTGCCGTATGAGTGTTCGGGACTCCCTTCCGTTGCGCTTGTGCCGTCTCCAAAGTCCCAGGCAACTATCCTCACAGGGTCCCCTTCCCTGTCTTTGGCCTCAAAGGTAAAGCGCACGGGGCTGTCCCAGTCTATTTCATCCGCCGGGGCGGTTATCTTTACCTCAGGAGGGGCGTTGTAGCGCGCCGCTATCTCATCAACCCTTGCAAGAGAGCTTTCGCCTGCGTATTTCCTCGCCTCTTCAAGGAGGCTGTAGCCCCCGCTATAATCGCCTGCCTTGAAGCGCTCAACCGCCTTTGAAAGCGCGCTTTCAAACATGCGGCTCCGGTGGGCCACCTCGGCCTTGTCGGCCTGTGCCTCAAGATCGGATATGGCCGAGGTGTTGAGGGTAATGCCGTAGCTTGAAAGGGCCTCACGGCACTTCTCCCTCGCCTTTGAAAGCTCCTCCCTCGCCCTTTCAAAACGCTCCTGGCCGATAAAGCCCCTTGCGAGCACAAGGCTCTCATCAAGGTCCTTTTCATACCTTGTCTTGATGCCGCTTTTTACGCCTGCAAGTTTTTGGCCGGCCTCCTTTTCAAGCAGCCCTCCCCTGTGGCGCTTTATGTAGGTCTCAAGGTCCTGTATCAACGCCTGCTTGTCCGAAGAACGCTTGAGATAGTAATCATAGACCTTCCTGGCCCCTTCCGCGGCGGCCGGATGGGCGGCATAGGGTATGACCAGGAGGTCTTCCGTGTCCTCAGCAGCCTTGATATCCCCCTCCAGGAGACAAAGCTCTATCTTAAGGGCCAGGGCCTCGGGTTTTGAGTTGTCAGACCTTGCAATGACCGCCTCAACCATATCCCTTGCCGTATAACGGTCATCCTTGGAAAGCTTTGCCCGTGCGAGCTTCAAGGCCACTGCCGAGTCCCTGGGAATGTCATCGGAGACAGGCTGCGGCCTGTAGGCTGAAGGGGCAGGTCTTTCAGTCTTCGGCTTGGCCTCGGCAAGGGTCTTGACGGCTGCCAGCACCTGCGCGTCGGTTATGCCGAGTGGAACGTCGTCACTCACGTAGGGAGACGCCCAGGGATGCTGGGAGTGGCCTGTTTCGGAGCGCACCCTGTCGTAGAGATAATCATAGGCCTCCTTCATGGTCACAAAGCCGTCGGCGTTTGCATCGCCCCTTCCCCTGAGACCGTCCAGGAGATAATAGGTGAAGATCCCGTGGCCTCCACCCAGGTCGTCCCGCTCCTGGGAGAGTTCATCGGCCCTCGATGCGGTGATCTTTGTAACGCCTTCCTTTGAGCCTGCAAGCTTCTTGATGTATTCATTGAACTTCTCAGCGGCCTTCTCTCCCCTCACCCCGCCTACTCCGGCAGAGTGGCAGGCGTCGGCCAGCACGAGAACCTTGCGGGATTTTATGGTGCGGTTGAGCGCGACATCTATCTCCCACATGGGCAGTGCCGTCCCATAATAGTTGCCGGGCTCTGAATCGTGGCACAGAAGATAGAGATTATCAGGCCTTTGAGGGTCGGCAACGCCGTGCCCTGCGTAGAAGATGATGACGAGATCGTCTTCCAGGCTCCGGGAGAGAAAATCCCCTATGGCCTTTCTCACCTCTTTAACCGTGGCCTGATGGTTGGTGAGGAGGATCACCCGATCTGCAGGAAAGGCCCCCCCTGCCGGGGACATCAGAAACTCCGAAAACATCCGCGCGTCGCGGTCCGCGTATCTTAGATCAGGGATACCTTTCCTGGCATCCCACCTGCTGTCGTATTTGTAGTCGGATATGCCTATAACAACGGCCCAGCGCCCGACGTTTCGGCTTACAGCCTCGGTCCGCATTTTCTGGATCACTGTTATGCCCCGGTCCTCCTTTCGCGCAGCCTTAGGCGGAGGCTCCGCGCACCCTTTAAGCAGCGCAAGGGTAATGGATAGGGCAAGGCAGGCTGAAAAGGTCTTAAGGGCCGGGATCCAGGTCATGGCATGGTTCCTCCTGTAATACTCTGGGGTTGCCTAAAAGGCGGCAAAGGCTACCGCCAAATTGTCAGCCATACTGCGGCGTCCTGGGACTCTACTATTAACCGAGGTAACTCCGGATAGTCTCAGACACATGCCGACAATAAAAAACCTGGCACTGGGATAAAACTTTGATTCCTAGCTCAGTGTCCATCCGGAAATGGCTATTTTCACCGATTTCGGCGTTGGGCTCAAATTTTAATCCTCGAAATACGTCAATGTATTCCTGTGGTTAAAATTATCGCCCGCCTTGAACTCGACGAAACTATCT